>OJGU01000228.1_pt1 | contig 37793 bp, 32 predicted proteins | sample 1594741 | NCBI WGS metagenome assembly OJGU01 (sample SAMN05416841, study PRJEB24817) | seawater metagenome | isolation source: Sea water | place: Canada:Atlantic | collected 2013-07
GGGGCGTGGATGTGATCGCCGGCGACGCGCAGTTCATCGGGCCCAACGCCGTGAAGGTCGGCGACGCGACGATTCGGTTCAAGCGCGCGCTCATCGGTACCGGGAGCCGGCCCCGCATGCCCGACATCGAAGGGCTCACCCAACACGACCCGCTGACGAACGAGACGGTCTTCGAACTCACCGAGCGACCCGACCGACTGCTGGTGCTCGGCGGCGGCCCGATCGGATGCGAGCTGTCCCAGGCGCTCCAGCGACTGGGTTGCCAGGTCACGCTCGTACAGCGCGACGAACGGCTGCTCCCGCGCGAGGATCCGGAAGCCAGCGAGCTGATCGCCAAGACGCTGCGGGCTGAGGGGGTCACCGTGCTGTTGGCTGCGGCCGTCGAGCACGTGCGCGATCACGTCGCCTCGGTTCGCACCACCGGCAAGACCACCGAGGTCGCCTTCGACCGCATCCTGGTCGCGACGGGCCGCATTGCGAACACCGAGTCTCTCGGGCTCGAGGCGGCAGGTGTCGAGTTCGAGCGCGCCGGGATCACCGTCAACGACCGCCTGCGAACCTCGAACCGGCGGATCTATGCCGCTGGGGATGTCGTAGCGGGCATGCCCAGCTTCACTCACTCCGCGTGGGCCGGGGCCGAGTACGCGGCGCTCAACGCCTTCTTCCCGGTGTTTCTCGGTGCCAAGCGGCGGGTCATCCCGCGAGCGACGTTTACCGACCCCGAGGTCGCGCATGTCGGCCCGAGTGCGGAAGAACTTCGAGCCCAGGGGGTTGCGTTCGATACGGTGACGACTCCGGTGGCACACAACGATCGCGCGACGGTCGAGGGAGAGTCCTTCGGGTTTGCTCGCGTGCACCTCGTTCGCGGGAAAGACAAGATCCTCGCGGCGACCGTCGTTGGACGCGGCGCCTCGGAGCAGATCGTCACAGCTGCACACGCGATGACGCATGGGCAAGGCCTGGCGGCGTTCGCGAAGACGGTGCGGCCCTACCCCACGCGCTCGGAGATGCTGCGCGATGTCGCCTACGACCGATCGATCGAGCGGATTACGCCGACGATCAAGCGGATGGCAAAGTGGTGGGCCGGTCTTCGGCGCTGATCGTGGGCACATCCCTGTCGCGAGCCCCTCGGGCCTGAGCGACGGCCCGAAGCCGAACCGAGGTCACCGATCGAGGCACGGATCGGGCCCAGGACGCGATGTTGCGTTTCGAGGACGAGGCTCTTACGAGTACTAGCGAGACGTCGACGCTCCCGACTGAGAGGACGTCGGCGGCTCATGAATCGGAGGAACTGACCGTGAAAGGAATCGTTTTCAACCTGTTGGAGGACTTCATCATCGACGGATGGGGAGATGAAGCGTTCGAAGACATTCTGTCCCTGTGCCCCTTGGAAACGAAGGAGCCCTTTGTCGGGCCTGGTACGTACCCCGACACAGATCTGTTCACGATCGCAACCCAGGCCGCCAACAAGCTCGGGGTCCCGCTGAGCGATGCACTGCGTGCCTTCGGGAAATACGCCCTGCCGAAGCTGCTCAAGAAGTATCCGACCTTCCTCGAAGGTCACACCGACGCAAGGAGCTTCTTGGAGAGCGTCGACGGGGTGATCCATGTGGAGGTCCGCAAACTCATGCCCAAGGCGATCACGCCACAGTTCACGTACGAGGACAGCGGGCCCGACGGGCTCATCATCCGCTACGCATCGGCGCGGAAGCTGTGCCACCTGATGGAAGGCATGCTCGAGGCGGTCGGCGAGCATTTTGGACAAGACCTCGAGTACCAGCAGAACCGCTGTCTCCACTCGGGAGATGACCACTGCGAGTTCGTGTTGAAGTTTGGGTCCGTCAAAGCTCGGGTGGCATGACCACCGCACTTCTCGAGCGAAAGCTCGCGCGCGCACAGGCCAAGATAGAGATCCTCGAGTCGATGATCGAGGACAAGACACGCGAACTGTTCATCGCCAACCAGGGGCTGGCCGCCTCGCTCGACTACCAACGCCAGATCTCCCGGATCCTGCCCGAGTCGTTGCTGATCATTCGAAGCGACGGCACGATCAAGGACACCAACATCTCCGCAACGAAGCTCCTTCGCTACTCCGCGGAGCAATGCGGAGGAATGCCACTGGACAAGGTGTGGCCCACATCGGACCAGACCCTGCCACGCGTCCAGGACGAAGGCGTCATCGCCGGGATGGAACACACGTGGATGACCGCGGACGGCACCGCGGTCCCCGTACTGCTCTCGATTAGCGCGCTGCAGGCGGGCGAAACCGAGCTCGAGTATGTCTGCGTCGCTTCCGATCTGCGGGAGCGCAAGCAGCTGGAGAGCGAGACGCGACACGCCCAGAAGCTACAGTCCGTCGGCCAGCTTGCGGCCGGTGTTGCCCACGAGATCAACACGCCGATGCAGTTCATCGGTGACAACGTCCACTTCCTGCGCGAGTCGTTCACGAACCTGGTGGATCTGATCGACGTCTTCGAAGAGGTGCTCGAAGCGGTACCCGAGGAGACTGTCGCGAAGTCTCTGGTCACCCGACTCGAGGACGCGCAAGAGGACGCTGACGTCGACTATCTTCGAGACCGGGGGCCCCAGGCCTTCCTGCGAACCCTGGACGGCGTTGAGCGCGTGAGCAAGATCGTCGCCGCGATGAAGTCGTTCTCGCATCCCGGCCACGACAAAGCTCCGCTCGACCTCAATCAGGCGATCGAGACAACCCTGACCGTCGCCGCAAACGAGTACAAATACATCGCCGACGTCGAGCTCCAGCTGGGCGACGTTCCAGCCGTGATGTGCCACTCCGGGGACATCAATCAAGTGCTTCTGAACCTGATCGTGAACGCGGCTCATGCGATCGAGGGCCAGGACACCAACGACGAGAAAGGCACGATCGTCATCCGGTCCGAGCTTCAGGGCAACGACGCGGTGATCTCGGTGAGCGATTCGGGGTGCGGAATCCCAGAGGCCGTCCGGCCCAGGATCTTCGAGCCATTCTTCACCACCAAGGAAGTGGGTCGCGGCACCGGGCAAGGACTCGCGTTGTGCCACACCATCATCACCGACAAACACGGCGGCAGCCTCACTTTCGAGACCGAGGTGGGTCGAGGCACGACGTTCTTCGTGCGGATCCCGACCGCGGAGTCCGCGTCCAGTCCGGATGCTGGAGCGGCGGCATGATTCGCGCGCTATTCGTCGACGACGAACCGGCCGTCCTCGAGGGCCTCGAGAACCGTCTTCGCCGTCTTCGACGACGCTGGACGATGTCCTTCGCGGTAGGCGGCGAGCGAGCCCTCGAAGCCCTGGATCAGGGTCCGATAGACGTCGTGGTCAGCGACATGCGGATGCCGGGAATGGATGGCGCAGAGTTTCTGACCAGGGTTCGCGACAAGTACCCGCACGTGGTTCGGATCATCTTGTCGGGCCAGACGAGCCACGAACAGGTTCTGCGTGCGCTGCCGGTCGCCCACCGGTTCCTGAGCAAACCTTGCGACTCCGTACTCCTGGAGGCCGCGGTCGAGCGTGCAAGCACGCTCCACTCCCTGTTGCACGATGAACGCATCCGCGCGGTTGTAGGCGGGGTGACGAAGCTTCCCTCGGCGCCCGACCTCTACGTCCGACTCACCGAGATGACCGGAAGGGTAGACGCATCGGCGAGCGAAATCGCCGAGGTCGTCGCCCAGGACGTGACGATGACCGGGCGCATCCTGCAGCTGGTGAACTCTTCGTACTTTGGCCTCTCGCGCGAGATGGTCACGGCAAGAGAGGCGGTCGCGTACCTTGGTGCCAACACGGTACGTGCGCTGGTACTCACCGTCGGGCTGTTTGCCGCATTCGAGAAGAGGGGGGCCCTCGAGGGCTTTTCCCTGGAGCGACTCCAGCAACATGCGCTCCGGACCGCCGGCATCGCGTCCTCGCTGGTCAGTGACCCCGATGAGACCAAGGTCGCGTTTACGGCGGCGGTACTCCACGATGTTGGTGCACTCGTGATGGCGACGTTGAGCCCCGAGCGGTGCGTGCAGGCGACCAACCTCGCAACGTCGACGGACCGGGCTCTCGAGGAGTGTGAGCGCGAGCTCCACGGCTTCGGCCACGCGGAGGTCGGGGCTGCGCTGCTCTCCCTTTGGGGCCTACCCTACTCCGTGGTGGAAGCGGTCGCATTCCACCACCGACCGAACGCCTTCCGTGGCGACGAGTTCGGGGCTGTTGGTGCGGTTCATGTGGCCGACCGTCTCGTGCATGAGTTCGACGCCGAGCGAGGAGAACGACCCCCCGCACGCGCAGAACTCGACGTCGACTACCTCGAGCGCATGAACGTGGAGCACCGAGTGACCGCGTGGCGCAACGCCGCTCGGACCCTCGACGACCGGGCGAAACGATGAAGACCAAAAGCAAACGCGGCCCCAAGCCACTCGTGTTGTGCGTGGATGACGAACCCGGGATTCTCGAGGGGGTCGAACTCCACCTCCGTCGTCGTTTCCGCGTGCGCACGGCTTTGGGAGGCGACGCTGGCCTGCAAGTGCTCGACGAGGAGCCGCAATGCTGCGTGGTCATGTCGGACATGCGGATGCCGAAGATGAATGGCGCCGAGTTTCTGACGAAGGCACGCACCGTGGCCCCCAACGCGACCCGCATGCTTCTCACCGGCCAGACCGACATCGACTCTGCGATCGCGGCGGTGAACGAGGGGCAGATCTTTCGTTTTCTGACCAAGCCGTGTCCGCCCGATCGACTGCTGGCGACGTTCGAGGCGGCGATGGAGCAGCACCGCTTGGTCACCGCGGAGAAGGAGCTGCTGGAGAAGACCGTGCACGGCAGCGTGAAGGCCCTGACCGGGGTCCTCGGGCTCACGCACCCACTGAGCTTTGGGCGAAGCGTGCGCTTGCAGCAGTACGTCGGAGAGATGTGCGAGGAGCTTTCGGTCGAGCCACGCTGGCCCGTGGAGATCGCAGCGATGGTGCTGCAACTGGGCAGCGTGACGCTGTCCGAATCGTTGGCCGAGAAGGTGTACTACGGGCGGGAGCTCTCCAAACCCGAGCAAGAACTCGTGGACCAAGGTCCTTCCTCCGTCCGGACGCTGCTTGGCAACATCCCCAGGCTCGAGCCGGTCATGGAGATCCTCGAGGCGATCGAGGCGCGGCCTCGCGACGTCGCACCTCGTCTGAAACGGTCCGTAAACATGCTCAGGATCGCGCTCGACTTCGACGTGCTCACCGCCCGGGGTCTCGCGGCCGACGACGCGGTCGCAACCCTGCGTAACCGCGGAAAGACCTACCCGCGCAAGCTTCTCGATGCGCTCGCTCTGCACCGCGCCAGCGAGGAAAGCCGCGACGTTCGAGAGGTACCCATCGCAGCCGTGCGCGAAGGGATGGTGTTTGCAGAGGATGTGCACACCGCAGGGGGTGTGCTGCTGGTGGCTCGAGGGTTCGAGATCACCGCAGGCTTCGTCACCAAGGCGCGAGGTTTTCGTCCCGGCTACGTCGCGGAACCGGTCCGTGTGCTCGCTCCAGAGTGTGCTGAGGCCGTGGCGTCCTGAACGCGCGATACCGGCCGTCTCGCATTCCGACGCAACCGATCGCCGGCTGCGGAAACTCAGTCTCGTGAGCGCTCCGCGAGGCGGGCGCCTGAGGACGCGAGTTCATGCCCAAGGCCACCAATCTCGAGACTTTCCTGCCCCTTCTTCTCTTCGTGGGCGCCTGCCAAGCCGCGGAGGACGACCCGGTGCTCGACTGCTTCTCCCGCTAGCCAGTCGCCAGCGTCCGACGGGCGTGTTGGGCCAGGGCGCCTGGGGAGTTCAACTCCCCGCGTTCGCGCCCGGGCGCACGTCCACGATCAATCCATCCACCAGCTTGAAGATCCGATCGCATCGCTCGGCCAGCGCGGGATCGTGCGTGACGAACAGACACGCGATCCCACTCTCCTGGCTCTTGGCGCGGATCATCTTGAACACATCGTCGGCCGTCTCGGTGTCGAGGTTTCCGGTGGGCTCGTCGGCGAGCAACAACGGCGGGCGCTTGATGAGGGCTCGGGCGATCGCAACCCGCTGCTGCTGACCACCCGAGAGCTTCGTAATCTGCTCGCCGGCTCGGTCGGCCAATCCCACCTCTCCCAGCGCCTCCACCGCCCGAGCCTCCTGCTCGGAGGTCATGCGCCCCACTTGGATGCCGAGCGGAAGCATGACGTTCTGGGCCGCCGTGAGTGCAGAGATCAGGTGATGGAACTGAAATACGAACCCGAGCGCTTCACCTCGCAGCGCGGTCCGTTGGGCTTCGGTGAGTTCGGTCGTCTCTTTGCCAGCCACCCGGACGGAGCCGGACGTGGGCCGGTCCAGCAGGCCCAAGATGTTGAGCAGCGTGCTCTTGCCCGAGCCCGAGGGGCCAACCAACGCGGCGAACTCCCCTGCGTGCACGCGCATGTCGACACCATGCAGAACCCGGGTAACGACCTCGTCCCCGAACTCTTTGATCACACCTTCGAGTTCGAGAACGTCAGTCATGGCGAATCGCGTCCGCGGGATCGAGTTGGGCAGCCCGCAGCGCAGGGAGGAGCGCAGCGATGAGTCCCGTGCTGATCGCGACCACGCTCGCGGTCACCATCAGCTGGGTGTCGAGTAGGATCGGAAACAGTGGTTCTCCGGCGTCATCGACCGCAACGCTTCGGAAGAGGTTGGCAACGCCGGCCCCCAGCGCCACGCCCACGACCGAGCCCAGCACGCCGAGCATGCCGCCCTGAAACAAGAAGATGCGGGCGATATCCCCACGGGATGAACCCATGGCCCGCAGGATCCCGATCTGCCGCCGTTTCTGAACCACCGAAACGACCAGCACGCTGGCGATGCCGATAGTGACCGACAAGATCACGAACACCTGGATCATCGTGCTGGAGCTGCTCTGCGAACGGAGCGCAGCGAGCAGCTGCCCGTTGGTTTGCATCCAGCTCTCGGTCTCCAGACCCGTGCGCCCCGAAAGCGCCTTCGCGACCTCGTCGGCCTCGAACGGATCCGGCAGACGGACTTCGATTCGGGTGATCGCTCCGACCTGCCCCAGCAGCGTTTGGCCGGCGCGCATCGGGGTCAAGACCCATCGCTCGTTGACCTCGCGGTTGCCCATGTCGAACAACCCGACCACCGTGAACAGTTCAGTACGACCTCCGGCCGCCTGAACCCGGAGCTTGGATCCCAGGCTGAGCCCCAACGAGTCCGCCAGCTCCACACCGATTGCAGCCTCGGCACCGCCTCGAACCATCCGCCCCTCCACCAGCCGGCTGCGCACATCGATGACCTTGTCGTAGCGCAGCGGGTCGATGCCGATCAGGTTGATCGCCTTGGACACGGTCCCGCGGACCGCGAACCCGGGCCCTGCAACCACCGGGGAGCAGGCCTCCACCCCCGAAGCGCGCTCGATGTCTTCGAGCGTCTGCTGCCAACCCGTGAGACCCCGTTGACGCTGGGCTGCCTGCTCGAGGCGGGTGAGCACGATGGCCCCGTCCTCCTGGTCGGCCCAGAGCGCACGTGGCTGCTCCTCGGGTCGGCTCACGGTGACGTGGGGTTGCGTGCCCAACGTCTTCGCCAGCAGATCGACTTGAAGGCCGCCGATGAGCGCCGATAGAAACACGATCACGGCGACGCCCATCCCCACCGCGGCGCTGATCAACGCCGACTGGGTCCGCCCCTCCCGCAGGAAGCTCAAGGCCAGGAACAGGGTGGTTGGCATCAGCCCTCCACCACCCGAACCCGGTCACCGGCTTCGAGCGCACCGCTGGGCTTGACCACGACCCGGTCCTGCGCCGTGACGCCATCGGTGATCTCGACCTGCTGGCCTCCGCGGCGCCCAACCGTCACGTCGCGACGCTCGAGTTTCTCTGCCGCGACGACGTAGATCCACGGAGCACCCGAGGCCAGGTCCATGACCGCGGACGCTGGCAGCGTGAACGCATCGGCGCTCTCGCCGACGACGATGTCCACCGAGATCGTCATGTCCGTCCGCAAGGCCTCGGGCGGGTTGGGAACCGCGAGCCGGACCTCAATCGTCCCTCGCGTGGCGTCCACCGCGGGCGCGATGTAGTCGAGCGTGGCGTCGAACCTCTGGTCGGGAAACGCTTCCGCCGACGCCATCGCGACTTGGCCAATGGAGAGCAGCGCCAAGTTCTTCTCGTCGGGCTCGATGACGAGCTCCTTGGGCCCGTCGAGCACCAACGTCATCAACGACGTGCCAGGCTGGATGACATCGCCGACCTCGACGGACCGACTCGTCACCACTCCGGCGGCGGGAGCACGAAGGCTCAGTCGCTCCATCCGAGCCTTCGCGATGAGCAAGCCCGCCTCGGCAAACGTCTCCGCTGCGAGGGCGGCTTGCCACTGGGCTCCGCGCGACGATGTGGCTGCGGCCGCGAGGTCGGCCGATCGCTTCCGCGAGCGCGCCACGGTCAACGCCGTGCGGGCCCGGTCGACGTCGGCCGCCGTCAGAACGCCCTTGGCGAACAGGCCTTCTTCACGCTCCGCGGTTCGCTGAGCCTTGGCCAGCTCGGCCCGGGTCTCGGCCTGTCTCGCGGCGGCCGTCTTCGAAGTCACCGTCTGCACCTCGCGGGTGCGCGCCTTGGCCTGCGCGAGTGCGGCTTCGGCTTGCGCGACCAGAGCCGAAGCTTCCGCATCGTCCATGTGCAACAGCAACTGACCGGCCGCAACGACGTCGCCCGCTTGGACCGGCGCCTGGGTCACAGACGTACCTTCGCGCGCTGCAAACCGCACCTCGGACTGTGGCGCGACCCGACCGATGATGGCGAGCGTCTCGACCACCCGGCCGCGCTCGACGGACACCACGGTCACCTCGGGGATCCGGGACCTCGACCACAGGAGTCCTGCCCCGACGAGCACGGCCGTCGTGACGAGTGCTCCCACAATCCGCCGTCGTTTGACCGACATCCGCGAACACTATCAGCCACCGGGCTTGGAGCGCCGGGTTCTGCGCGACGAGAAACAGCAGACTTTGCCGGACCAATCTGGGCAGCTCTTGGGTCCCCGGTGTCGGTCCCCTGAGTCGTTGTGGCCCCACGCGTCGTCGCACCCACCGGGTCGAGACTCTATAGTCGAGCAATGCGTTGGCTTCTCTGGGTTCTGGTCGCGAGTTTCGGGTGCGGGTCCTCGGTCCCGGCCGACCCCGGTTCAGACGGCGCGACGAGCACGACCGGGAGCACCGGCGGCTCGACGGGGAGTGACAGCACGGCCACCAGCGGCGATTCGTCGGAGTCCGGCGCCGCGACGAGCAGCTCGACCAGTGCCCCCGAGATCTGCGAGGTGGAAGTGCCCTGCGAAGGCTGCGAGTCGTGGCGCGACGAGTTCGATGGCCGTGCGGGCGACTTCGACGGCTTCAACGGCTTGTCGGTTGCGCCCAATGGAGACCTGGTCGCGTTCGGCCACCAAGACCGAGGAATACTCATCGCCAGCAGCGGCGCCGCGAGAATCGTCCGGTATTCCGCCTCCGGAGAGTTGCTGTGGGCTCGGCTCCTGGAACCGGACGAAGGGAGCCTCTCCGCGGTCTCCGGCGTGTTCGAGGACGAAGACACGCTCGTGGTCGCCCTGGATTTGAACGCCAGCAGCAGTCCAGGCCAGGAGAGTCAGACCTCGATCGTGCGCCTCACCGGGGAGGGCGAACCCCTTGGTGAACCCGAAGTCGTCAATACAGCGCGACCGGAGGCACTCATCCGCGCCGGGGACTCGATCCTGCTTCACTCCTACAACCGCCTGGATTCCAGCAACACGATTCGGCTTCAGCGGCTGGAGGGCACCACGCTCGAGTCCATCTTTCCACCGGAAGCGTTCGACGACCTCGATGCACGGGACCACACCATGGTCGCGGGCCCGGATGACACGGTCCTCGTCGCCGCCCGCACGCGAGAGGACACACCCTACCTCGCCCGACTGGCGCAAGGGGAGGATGGGGCCTGGACCACGCAGTGGATCCTCCAAGACTTCGACACGATCGACGGAGAGGGCAGCGTCGTCGCGGCCGCCGGCCTTGCCGATGGTTCGACGGTTTACATCTCGCAGACCAGCGAGTCCTCGACCATCGGACTGCTCGACCCAACACAACAACCGGTCTGGAAAAATGCGTTGGACCTCCGGTCATGCTGCACTGGTCCCCAACTGACCACCGACCCGGCGGGCCGAGTCTTCGTCGTCGGAGAAGCCCCTGCCACCGAAAGGCCCCCTCGGATGTTCGCGTTCTCAGGCTGTGACGGGACGGAACTGTGGAGAGGTGACCTGGGCGAGGCAGCCGGGTTTGGGTCGGGGATTGCGGTCGTCGACGACCGCTTGTTCGCCGCCGGGAATATCGTCCTGGGCCCAGGCGACAGCAGCGCCTGGATTGCGGCCCTCGACCTGTGAGGGCCGTCAGCACAACCCGGACCGCAGCGAGCGGCCGACCTTCGAAAGTCACGCTTCGGACGCCACTTGAAATATGGCACAGGATGACAGACGTTACACTTCCATGTACCGCTTCATCCTGCTGATGCCTCTGCTTGGGCTACTCGCGTGCGACTCGAGTGAGGACAAGGCCGCTTCACCGACCGATGCCGCGAAGCCAGCGGTACCGGAACCCAACGATGGACAGGGTGTTCCAACAGCCAGCCCTGCGAAGCCGGTCTCACCCGGAGCCAAGGCGATCGCCAAGACCGATTGCAAGGACTTCAGCTTCGAACTCGACCCGCCGACCGACAAGACGCTGGCCAAGCCCAACCGGGACGATCCAGTCGGCCGAGCCACCCACACACAGAACCTTTCCCTGAAGTTCACCTGCGGGGACGATGAGCGGATCGAGGACATCGACAGCCTCAACTTCGACTGCCACGGAGCCTCCTGTGGCTGCGCCTATGCGATCGATCGTGAGGGTGTCGTCGAGCCCGCAGAGAACCCAGAGGAATGCGGCGTCTCCTCAGACGACGAGACCTCCGCATTCTTGAAAGCGGGCGCAGCTGAAGATGTCCTCACGTCTTGGGCGGTCATCACGGCCGTGGAGCGAGCGCTCATCGTCGAGACCCTGCGATACGATATCAAGACCGTCGAGGGCGGATTCGACGTCGTTCGGACAAGCTCCACCGAGGAGACCAAGACCGTCTTCAAGCACCGCTGAGCCCTGTGCCCAGCCCGCCCTCACACCATGATGTCGGACAACACCGAGTTCGACATCATCGCCCCGGACCCGATGCTCGGGATCGCCGGGTCAAACGCCCGGGCCAACGTCAGCAGCACGTCGGTCGTATTGCCCGCCGCGGACTGGTCGTCGTTCTCGTTCATCTGCGGCGTCGCCTGGTAGTGTACGCCGGGGTACCGGATGTGGTTGCGGCCGTGGCCACCGATGATCATAGGCTGACGCTGCCAGCTGTGGGAATACCCCTGTGACAGCTCACTGCTGCCGAACACCAGCGTGGACTCCAGCAAGCTCTCGCCAGCGGCATCCTCGGTGTCGCGCAACGTGACCAAGAGCTGCGCAAAGCAGCTCATGACGAATTGGATGTTCTGGTTGTAGCCCTCGTCGTTGGCGTGACTGTGGCCGTGGTGGGTGCTCGACGAGATATCGACGTCGCCGAACACCGCCTCGCTGGCGACGCTGCAGAACAGATTCGAGGCGACCCTCGTGATGTCGCAGACGAACGCGTACGCCATCAGCTCGGACATGATCCGGTTGGTCTCGAACAGCTGCTCGAGGCCATTGTCCTCGGCGTTGTCGAACAAGGGATCTCCGGGCAACACGCAGCTCGGCGGCAACGCGCTGATCTTGTTCTCCAGCTCGTTGATGCTGTCCAGGTGCGCCTCGAGCCGCTGCCTGTCCTGGTTGCCGAGGCGCATGTTGAGCGAAGAGATGTCCTCCTTCGCAGCGTCCAGCACCGAAAGCCGAAGATCGCGATCGTCCTTCGGCGCCTCGAACTCGCCGAACAGGCTGGACCACACGGTCCGCGGGTTCTGCTGCGGGAACAGTGCCGTGACGGCTCCCTTCGTGCCGCGAGCGGACAACGACTTGGCCGCGGTCCCGTTGTCGACCGGGCTGTCGAACTTGGTCACGCCCACCTGCATCGAGCGCACCGGCGTGGGCGACTGCTCGGCGATGATGTCGGCGATCACCTGATCGATCGTCGGGCCCCCCCAGTCGGACGCAAACCCGCCCGCGTTGGACGGGATGTAGTCGTGCCCCGACATGATGGTGATGCCCTCATGGTGGGTGATCGGCTGCGACTCGGTGCGGTTGCGCATCCCGCTGCAGATCGTCACGAAGTCTTTGACCCCGGCGTCGGCAAACGGCTGGAGCTGAACGCTGGGCGTCCACCCAGCGCCCGGAGAGTCGGGCTCGAAGTTGCGGAGTTGGACCCCGTTGCCAAAGAAGAACGAGATGAAGCGCTTGGGCAACTCGCCGCCCGCAGAAGCGCTGCGACTGCGGCCCATCATCGCCTCGAGGGGTGGCAGGCCAATGGCCACCGCGCTCCCCCCGAGGAGTCCGCGAAGCATGTGACGGCGGCTGAGCTTGAACTTGTCGAGTACGTGCATCGCGGCCTCCTACTTGGCTTGATCGACCTGGCGGAAGATGGGGCTGGTGGTGAGTTCGATGAGCATTCGCTTCATGCGGTGCCCCTCTTCCGTAAAGGTGTTCGTGACCGCGTCGAGTCCGGGCTGCTGCCCTTCTTCGGGCACGAAGCCCAAGGTCTGCGTGAAGAGGTTGTCCACGATGCAGCCGGGCACGCGTTCGTCCGCGGCGATGATGCTCGCCAGTTCGGCCGCACCATCGAAGCTTCCGATTCCAGCGACCTCGCCCGAGGCATCGATCGGCTGACCGTTGTCCAGGGTCCGGTACGCCCCGGTGGCGTCGTAGTTCTCAAATGCGAACCCAATGGGATCCATCAACGCATGGCAGGCCGCACACCCAGGATCGGTCATGTGCTGGCTCAGAGTCTCCCGCAGCGTCTGCCCCTCTTGCGGCAGAATCGGCTCGGGGTTGACCCGCGGGGGAGGCAGCGGGATCTCGTTGCAGAGCAGCTTCTCCATCACGAACAACCCGCGACGAGTCGGCGAGTTCACATTGGGGTGGCTCATCATCGCCAGCCACCCCGCGTGAGTCAGCACGCCCAGGCGCCCCTGTGAGGCCGGAAGGGTGACCCGCTCCCAACCTCCACCAGGCGCGTCCACGCCGTAGAGCGCGGCGAGGTCGTCGTTGACGAACGTGGTGTCGCTATCGAAGAGCGTCAGTACGCTTCCGTCCTCTTCGAAGACCACGTCGTCGATCAGACGCATCGTCTCCTCGAGCATGGCGTCCTTGATGGCGTCACCGAACTCGGGGAACAGGTCTTGATCCTTGCTCTTGCTGGGGAGGTTTCGGACGGTGAGGTACTCGCCGTAGAACGCCCGAACCGCACCGCGGGCTTCAGGCTGATCGAGCAGTGACTCGGCCAGCGCCCGAACGCCTTCGTCCGAGTCGAGTTCACCGCTCGCGGCGAGTTCGAGCGCAGCCGCATCCGGGGTTCGACCGGTGAGGAAGAACGACAACCGGGTGGCGGTCTCGAAGCCGTCGAGCTCGCGGTAGTCACCGTCCCCCTCTTCGCCGACCTCGACGATGTACAGGAAGTTCGGCGACTGCAGGATCGCGGTGAGCATGTACTGCACACCGGTGATGAACTCGCCTTCGTCCCACTCCTGCGCCATCTCGGCGATGCCGGTGAGGCGGTTGATCTCCGCGTTGTTCAACGGGCGGCGCCACGCGAGGCGGCCGAAGTTGCGGGCGACGTCGTCGTAGCAGTCCAAGTCGAACGGGCCATCAACAACGCACGGCACGGTCTGCGCCAACGTGCTTGGATCGACAACGACGGCCGCTGCAATGTCGGTGGACGAGCCTTCATAGAACTCGACATCTGCAGGCGCTGGCGCGGAGGCCAGCGTACCCATCGCGTCGTAGTTTCCGATGATCGGATCTTCGGGTGGCGACGCTGCCGCGGCCGCGGCGTCACCAAGCAGGAGCTCAACGCTCCGAACGTATTGAGGGGCGAGCAGTCGTCGCACCCCACCCGGTGGTGGAACCGGGTCGGCTGCCGGGGGCTCTCCGGTGGAGCTCGAGGACTCATCGTTCACTCCCGAGCTCGACCCTCCGCTCGACGTTGTGCTCGGCTGGGTTGGGTCCACTCCCGTGGATCCCTCGCCCTCCGTACCGCCACTGTCGTCATCGCCTCCTGCCGTCGGATCGTTGCAACCGATGAGGGCTACGCTCAACGCAGCCCCCCACACGACTTGCCACCACACCGACCGGCCGGTCATTCTTCGCCGTCCGTCAACGCCATCCACCATGAGCAAGTATGCATGGCGAACGCGAGCGGATCCTTCGCTTCAGCCCAGCGAGTTCTCGTAACCGGCGAGAATCGCTCGCGCTACCGGCGCCCGGACCAGGAACCGGAACGACGGGGTGCCTTCTGCTTGCCCGCGTTCGCACGACGGCGTTGGGCATGCACCTCATCCGTCGTTGCTTCAACTTCGGCACGAAGTGACACGAAGCTCCCGAAGCGTGCGGCGTCCAGGGAGCCCGACTCGAGCGCCTCGGCCACCGCGCAGCCGGGCTCAACCCCGTGTCGGCAGTCCCCGAACTTACACAGCTCGGAGAGCGCGACGATGTCGGGAAATGCACCGTCCAGTGCGTTGGTGTCGGCCCAAAGCGCGAGCTCTCGCATGCCCGGCGTGTCGATGACGAGGGCACCATCTCCGAGGACGAACAGCTCGCGGTGCGTCGTCGTGTGTTGGCCGCGGCCGTCCCGGGCTCGAACCTCGCGCGTCTCTTGCCGCGCTTCGCCAGCCCAATGGTTGAGCAGCGTCGACTTGCCAACGCCCGACGAGCCGACCAACGCGGCCGAGGTTCCGACGCCCAGATACTGCGCCGCTGCGTCGGGATCGAAGCCATCGACGACGTCGATCAGATGAACCGAAGCTCCGCCGGCGACCGCATGCGCCTGTGCCGAGACCTTCTCACGCTCGGCTTCTCCGAGTGCGGCTGCCTTGGTCAGGAGCACAACAGGGCGCGCCCCACTGTGGGCTACGGCCGCCAGGTAACGCTCGATGCGGCGCGGGTTGAAGTCGCCATCGAGCCCACTGACCACGAACACCACGTCCACGTTGGCGGCGACAACCTGGCGCTGCGTCTTGCGACCGGCGGCGCGTCGCTCGAAGATCGTGCGGCGCGGCAGGATGTCCTTCACCTTCGCCGTGGGAGGTCCGGGCGAGAACGCGATCCAGTCGCCGACGGCGGGGCGATCGTCGGGAGCCTTGAGGCGGGTGGGAAGCTGCGCGATGACCGGCTCGCCCGCGCCCCACAGCGTCACCACCTGAGTCTCCATGCGCGCCACCCGGCCCACGGGAGACCCGGCGAGCGCGGACTCCGCGAGCCACTTCGCCCACTCGTCGTCCCAGCCCAGCGCTCTAAGGTCAGAGGTGATCACGTCGGCGGGACCTTAGCAGGTCGTGCCGACGATCGTAGGGTACCGCCCATGCCAGCTGAGATCATCGAGCTCACCGCCGAATCGTTCGATGCCGACGTTCTCGAGCGAAGCCATGAGACCCCGGTGCTCGTCGACTTCTGGGCGCCGTGGTGCGGCCCATGCCGTGCGCTGACGCCGGTTCTGGAGGAAGTCACCCGCGAGATGGATGGCGCCTTCGTGCTCGCCAAGGCCAACACCGAAGCCCACCCCGCGCTTGGGCAGCGGTACTCGGTCCGCAGCATCCCCGCTGTGAAGCTGTTCGTTGGGGGTACTGCAGTCGGTGAGTTCACGGGCGCCCTGCCACCCTCGCAGGTCCGCCGGTTCCTCGACACCCACCTTCCCAGTGCGGCCGATGACCTGGTTCAAGAGGCGGAGGCGCTGCTCGGCACCAAGCGTCCGGGTGCGCGCGGTCTCCTCCGACAAGCGCTCGACGAGCGGCCCGACCACGCACGCGCCCACTGGCTTCTCGCCAACATCGCGTTCGCCAACGGAGAGCGCGCGTTCGTCGAGCACCACGCCGATGCAATTCCGAGTGACGATCCGCTGTCTGCCAAAGGCGCTGCGCTCGTTCGAGCGCTCGTGTTCTGGGATGCCCGCGAGGAGCACGGCGACACGAGCACGATCGACAGCAAGCTGAAGCATGCTCCCGACGACCTCGACCTGCGCTACGCGATGGGCTGCAGTCTCGCGATCGACCGGGAGTGGGCCCGGGCGCTCGAGGTCTTGCTCGAGGTCGTGAAGAAGGACAATCGGCACGCGGATGCGGCGGCTCGCAAGGCGATGCTCGTGATCTTCGACCTGCTTGGACGCCAGCACGAGCTGAGCGATGCCTACGTCCGACAGCTGCAGATCTGGGCCTGACACGGATCGCTCGAGTTCGGGGCGCTTGGCGTTCCACGATATCCGTGGTTACGTGGGCGTTCGATGATGCGATTGGGACCATGCATACTCGGGCTCGCCACTGTCGTGGCAGCATGTGGGGACTCTGGAACCGAGGCCGAGACTTCGCCCACCGGAGTCTCGAGCCTGGGTCCTGGCACCGATTCCTCGGGCCCCAGCGGCACCACCAGCGTCGCGACCTCCGGTGACGAAGCATCGGGCACATCCTGTTCCTGCACAGCCGGTGAGATCCTTGGCTGCGCCGACGCAGCGTCCTTCGAAGTCTGCTCGGATGACTGCACGACGATCGAAATCGAGGACTGCTTTCCCGGCGACGTCTGCGTCGAGGGCTCCTGCATGCAGACCGAGTGCATTGAAGGCGAGCAACGATGCAACGCCGACGGCCTTCCCCAAGCCTGCGACGCCACCGGAACCTGGATCGACGCAGAGGCGTGCACGGCAGACCTCTCATGCGTCCTAGGTGAGTGCTTGACCGAGTGTGAGGCGCTGGTGACAGCCCCCTCGTCACTCGGATGTAGTTTCCACCTCAACAACATGTACACGCTGTACGACACGGCGTTGCCCGGAATTCCCCTGCCGGGCGGCGGCGAACCGGACGGACACGGAGCCGCCATCGTCGGCAACCCAACCGACGCCGCAGCCATCGACGTCTCGCTGTTCCAGTACCAGCCCGACGGAGCGCAGTTGCTGGTCGAAGGACCCGTCACGATCGCAGCGGGCCAGACCCACTCATTCGAGCTGGTGGAGCCTTGGATCCGAAACTCCGCGGTCCGGCAGGGCGGATCGTACCGGCTGGAGAGTACGGCCCCCGTCGTGGCGTACCAGCACTCTCCGACCGTCGCCCAGTACGACAACGACTCGTCCTTGCTGATTCCCGATCACGTGCTGGGGAACAGCTTTGTCATCGCGTCCTATCCGCAGAACATCAACAACGCTCCGCCGTACTTCAACGTCGTCGCGACGGTGGACGGCACCGAGGTCACATGGGTCCCCCCTGTGGGCACCGCGGGCTCGGACTCGGTACCGCCCGTGACCGCGGGCGCAACGGGGACGGTCACCCTCAACGCCGGGGACACGCTGCAGGTCAACGGTCAAGGCGACCTTTCGGGCACCTTGGTGAACACGACTCAGCCGGTCTGGGTCATCGGGGCCAATCGCTGCGCCGAGGTCCCCTCAGGAGTCTCGGCTTGCGACCATCTCGAAGAGCAGTCGTTGCCGGTTCATTTCTGGGGCGAGCAGTACGTCGCAGCGCACGCACCGACGCGAGGCGGGGAGAGCTATCGGTGGAGGATCTTCGCTGGCGGCGACAACATTCAGGTCACCACGACCCCTGTGCAGCCGGGTACGCCTGCCACGCTGTCGAGAGGCGAGTTCGTCGAGATCAACGCGACGCAGAGCTTCGTGATCGACGCGACGGGCCCGGTCCTGCCCATGCAATACCTCGCAAGTCAGGAAGCCGGTGCCGGCACCGGCGACCCAGCCATGCTGCAGGCTGTCCCGGTCGCCCAGTTCCTCGACCGCTACGCCTTCACCACCGGCGAGGACTATCAGGTTCACTACGCCCAGATCACCCGACCGCTTGATGGACCCGACGTCCTCATCGACGGCGTGGTCGTTGAGGGTTACGAGGCGGTTGGCGCCTTCGAGGTCGCGGATTGGACCATCAGCGAAGGCCCTCACTTCGCCCAGAGCACCGCGACGTTCGGCATCGCGGTCGTGGGCTACACCGGGTTCACGTCGTACGCCTACCCCGGCGGGCTCGCGCTTGAAGTCATCGCTCCCGGCTGATCGAGCTCTGAACAAGAAGGAGCTCGCGACGGGCGGTCGTCGTCCCGCTCAGGGCGTGAACTTCCGGGTCCAGATCGCCGAGTTCCAGTCGGAGTCCCATCCGGGCTCCGCTGGCATGTTGTATTGATGGGTGCTTCCGGTGACGTAGACGTAGCCGACCTCGTCGACCGCGATGCCGTGTCCGTAGTCGTCCGAACCGTTCGTAACCGTGGACCCGTTGTACGTGGTCTCCCACAGGACGGTTTGACCGTCCGCGGAGTAGCGCGCGATCCAGATGTCGAGCCCGTTGTGGGTCTCTTCGACCATGCCGGTGACCACCACTTCGCCCTCGGCATCGAAGGCGATCGCACGGCCCTCGCCCTCGTCGGCGCCAGGGTTGCGGGTCTGGGACCACAGTAGGTTGCCGTCGACGTCGTAGCGCGCAAACCACAGCGAGAGATCGAACGGCACCCCGGAAAACTGACCGATGACGCCGACATCCCCATCCGGTCCGATCGCGACGCCCAGGCCACGGTCTCCGGCCTGGTCGGGGCCGTCCACGGTCTCGGTCCAATCGATGCTTTCGTCGGCGTTGTAACGCCGGATCCAAACGTCGCCGGCCGCCTCACCAGCCACCACAAAGTTCCCATCGCCGTCGGCCGCGAGCGCATTCACTCTCGATGGACCGTCGACGGATGTGAAGGTGTCCTCGAACTCGATCGCGCCGTCGTCCTCGGCGAGCCTCGCGACCCAGACGTCGTCGTTCGCAACACCGCCAACGTACACGCGCCCCGCGTCATCGGTCCCAACCCCGAAGGCCGCCCAGCCCACGGCGGCCTCGCCGTACTCCCGATCCCAGTCGATGGATTGTCCGCCCGGGGCATACTTGATGACCCGAACGTTGCGCGTCCCGGTGGGAGTCCCCAGGTTGTCGCCTGGCCGAGTCCAACCCGCGACGATGATGAAGCCCATCGGGTCCACCGCGATCGCTTCGGCGCCGTCGTGCGCCAAGCCGGCCGCGTTGTTGGTCACGGTCCAAGACTCGGTCCCACCGCTGCTGTACTCCCGCAACCAGATATCCGGCGTGTTCACGCTCAACCCGAGATCGCGGATGTCCTTGCTCCCTGCGACCAGAGCACCACCGGTCTCGGTGGGGGCGATCGCGCGACCGGACTCGAAGAACCCTGAGGAGGCGTCCACGACATCGTGCCAAACCAGGGTGCCTCGGGCTGGGAGGTCGATTCCAACGGCGAGGTTCATGCTCTCCGCGGAGTTTTCCGAGGTGTCGTACGCCACGCAGCGGACCTGGTAGTCGCCGTCCTGCTCCTCGGTCTTGATCTTCCACTGGACCTCATAGGGTTCTTCACTGGCCGTCGCGATGAGCTCGTCGCCTTGGAAGAACTCGACACGATCGACCGCGACGTCATCGGTCACCGTCGCGCTCAGCTGAACGAAACGAGCCTCATCGACGACCGTCGGCGAGACATCGAACGCGTCGATCGCCGGCGGTGTGGTGTCGGGGTCTCCAGTCGGGTCTGTGTCGCCGGTCGGGTTGGTGCCGCTCGTAGGATCGGTGGTCGATGGTCCCGATGTGTCGGTGCCCACCGTCGAGGTGCCCGGCGTCGTCTCTGTCGAACCTGGCCCCGATGACGATCCGTCGTCGGTGCCGTCCGTCGCCGTTGCGCCTGAGGGCCTGTCAGGCGAGAAGCATCCGCCGAGCAGAACGAAGCCGGCACACAGACTCACTACGTCCAAACGGGAAGACACCATGCGTTTGCATGTTCTGCGACCCGCGCTCCGAGTGTCAATCGGGCCTGAGCGCGCACAAGCTGCGGGGCATCGCGCGACGGCATAGGATGCTCGGTGCGTTACGGCTGCCGGCAAGAACCGCGCTTGCATCGGGCCCGCGTCGCGCCGAGCCTCGTCTAGGTGACGATGCTCGTTCGTGATGTGATGTCGACTCATTTGGTCACCCTGGTCGCGAAAGAGACGGTGAGCTTGGCCGACCAGCTGATGAAGGCGATCGAGGTTCGACACCTGCCGGTTCTCGGCGAGAGCGACCAGCTGGTGGGCATCGTCTCGGACCGCGATCTTCTGTCGGCTGCGGCGAGTTGTTTGGCCGGTCTCGACGAGAGTGACGCAAGAGCCTACCGCCGGCAGATCGCCGTAGGTGAGATCATGAGCTGCGACCTCAGCGTGGTCGCGCCGACGACCCCTCTGCTCGAGGCTGCCACCCTGATGCATGCCCGCAAGATCGGGTGCCTTCCGGTGGTGGATGGCTCGGCTTTGGTAGGGATCATCACCGAGTCCGACCTCGTCGGCGTCCTCATCACGGCGCTGCGCGGATCCTCGAATCCACCAGACGCACCCCCTCAGCTGGGCTGAGCGTGGGCGCAACCGTTTGAGGCTCACCCGGACACCGTGTCCGCCCAGCGCGATAACGCTCTTTTACACAAAGATTTTCATGTAACTTGAAACACCCCAATATTTGATGCTAAAGCGTAGGGGATGTCAGCCCCCAAGCCACCCGCAATCGAGCTGTCGGACTCGGATGTGCTCCCCATCGAGGGCGACTGGGCGCCCGCCGACTCGATTCCGATGCTGGAGCTGTCGGCGATCATGGAGCTGGAGCCCGAGCCCGAGCTGGAGCTGGAGCCCGAGCTGGAGCTGGAGCCCGAGCCGGCACACTCGGCCGTCCCGACCCGGCTCGCTGAGCCTGTTCCATGTCTCCCGCCTCGCGCGACCAACCTCAGCCCAGCCGTGGCCGCCGTCGCAGCACTGTCGACGAGCGCGCCAAGCCCCTCGGACTCCATCGTTGCCTGGCAACCGCGGCGTCGTTCGTTCGGCTGGATCATGGGGAGTGCAGCCGCCGCCAGCGTCGCCGTCATCTTGCTCGGCTGGAGCCTCGCCCCGACCAGTGCCAGCGCGGAGCCAGCGGCCGCATCGAACGCTGCCGCGCCCGTCGTGCTTCGAGCCGAAGTCTCCGAGCCCGATCCCGAGCCCGTCGTGGCGCCGAGCGAGGTGGTTCCCAACGACCAAACCTCTGCTCGCAAGTGGGCCACGATCGGTAACCGCCAGCTGAGGAGCGGCAACGCTGCGACGGCACAGAAGATGTTCGAACGAGCCCTCGCGGCGCAGCCAAAAAACCGCATGGCACACGCAGGGCTCGGCAAGATCGCGCTGCGTCGCAAGCAACCACGCAAGGCACTGGAACACCTGCGAGCAGCCGTGGAGATTGAGCCGCGGAAGGCCGACAACCGTCGCCTCCTCGCTCAGGCGTACATGGCTCTGGGCCGCAAGGCCAAGGCACGCACCCACCTGGAAAAGGCCATCAAGTACGGCGACGTTCCAGCGCAGCAGTTGCTGATGGAACTCTAGCGGACCTCGCCAGGGTGCGAGCGCGGTGCAACGGCTCCCAGCACGCGCACAGCACTTGGGTCCCGAGCGAACACGGCAACCCCGTCCCCGTCTCGATCCATGCGCTCGGGTTCTCGGTCAACGGGGTGAAGCAACAGCCCGGTGGGCCCACCGACCCATGATGCGCCAACATCGCATCACGGGCCGAGTGGCTAGTTGCCGTCGCAGGTGACAGCACCGATGTCGATCGTCGGCGGTGCGTCCGTGCAGAACTCCCCACGCCAGATCTCCTCGCAGCTTCCGTTGAGGCATTCGAGCGCCTGGTCGTTGCTGCAGTCCTGTCCGGAGTCGGCCTTGGCACGACAGGCCCCCTCATCGCAATAGGAGCTGACGGCACATGAGGGGACCCCCAGAGTCGCGGCTTCGTCGTCGCACGCGGCTCCCACGGCGGCCCCGACCTGGCACGTCGGACCGGCAACACCATCCGCGGCCAGATCCTCGCACAGGCCGGTCGCACACCAGGTGCCGCCATCCCGCTCTGCCGGCACGCAGGTCTCGCCGGGTAGCAACTCCGCAGTTCGGCAACGACGGCCGTCCTCCGATGTGATGCACCCGATGGTCGTGCTCGGGTTGCATTCGAAGTCGGCCGCGCAAACCTCCATCGCGTTCTTGACGACGAGACACACCCCCGCGCAGTACAAGCCGTCTTCGCACTCCTCGCTGACGGTGCAAGCGTCATCGACCGCGAAGTCCGAGGCGCATGCCGACCCATCGCAGTGAAACGCATCGGCGCAGTCGCGATCGGTGTCGCAGCGGTCGCCGTTGGTGTCCCCACGAGGGCCGCAGTACGTGTACGTATTGTCGCCGAGGTCGAGCGGGATGCAGGACTGGCCTTCGGCGCACGAGGCATCGCTGGCACAGTCGAAGCCGGTGCTGCAGTACGCCGCGCAAGTGTTTGTCTCGGGGTCGCAGCTGAGGCCGCCCTTGCAAGGCTGGATCTCGGTCCCAGGGTCGGGTTGCGCCTCGTCTTCGAACGAGCAAGGCCCACCGACGTCGCTCTTCTCCGCACACCGCCCGGTCGCGATATCGCAGAACAGGCCCCCATCGCAGGTCGAATCGGCCTCGCAGAAGTCATCGAGCAGGCCTTTGTCGACGCAGACCCAGTCCTCGTCGGCCACGAGCTCGCAGGTCGTGCCGGGTTGGCATTCGACATCGCCCAACACTGCCAGGCCGGCCGAACACGGGTCCCCCGCTTCAAGCTTGCCAACAAAGAGGTTGTCCAACCGACACGGGTCCCCTGTCGGGTCGGCCAGCGGCTCGCAGTACGACTCCCCCTGGACCGGAGCGTTGCATGCGAGCCGTCGTTGTTGAGCTGCGCAGGCGGCAACGTTGTCGGCGTCGGGTTCCGACCGACTCAAGTCGATCGCATAGCCGAGCACGGACAGAAGGTCCCCACGTGGAGACACTGCGTCATTGTCGTTGGACTCCAACTGCTCCAAGAAGCGCGCGGTGCAGTTGGCCGCATCCGCCGTGAAGGGTCCGAGGCGATAGTCGATCTCCCCTTCGGAGCAACACTGGAAGTCCCATTCGCACAGCGCGGCCACGAGCGCGTCCAAGCCCTCGTCGGCAGCGGCGGTGTCCGTTCCGGTTTCGTCTCCGGCGCTTGTGGTGCCGCTGCCCGCATCGCCGGTTCCCTCTGGGTCTGAGTCGCTGCCATTGCCGGTCGTTCCGATCGCGCCGTCGGTGTCCGCCGAGCCCGTGCTGGTGTCGGTATCCGTCGCGCCACTCTCGGCGTCCCCCCGAGCTTCGCCACTCGAGCACCCAGGAAGCAGCAGGCCAATCGCTGAAGCCAACGCCAGCGCAGAAGGGATGATGCGGTGATGCATGGGGACGCGCCAGTGCAGCCACGGTGCCAAGACCGAAGGCGCATCGTTCTGCGTACGTTTTGTCCTGTAAGCCCGGGCTGGTTGCGCGCTCCCTTCCCAACTGGGACCCAAAGTTGCCCATCTCGGGAAGATGACGAAGCCGGCGCCACAACAACCGCGAGGAGCCTGGGAGGCGTCCTTGATTCGACTGCCACAGAATTGGAAGCGCCGGCTCCGCCCACGGCGTGAGCTGAACCGGCACCCCTGACGAACGTCTTAGGGTTGGGTCAGCGCGGCGCGCTCGAACCCGTAACCGCTCTCTTCGTCTTCGTTTGCGACGACAATCCAGGTCTCGATCGGAGCAGTCGTCTCTTCGGTCGTCGAATCGTAGTCGAGGCTTCCCGAGGCGCCGCGCACGTTCACGGACGAGCCGGAGCGGAACTCGTTGATGACACTCGTCCACGTCGTGGGCGTGATGTCGTAATCGGTTCCGGCAGACATCTTGCGAAGTCCGCGAGCGACGGTCGTGCCGTTGACCTCAGACTCGTTGAACGTCGCCCAGGCGATCCCATAGATGCTCATCCAAGCCGCGTCGTACGAGTGCGGTGTGTAGGCCGAGCCGGTCGAGTCCTCGACGTACGTCGAGACGTAGGCTGCTGCGAAGGCGTCGAACAGCGCTCCCTCGGCGGGTGCCGGCCGGGTGCCGCGGATCTTCCCGAACAACGCCTCAGCATTGCCCACCGTCGCGTCGATCATGTCGGCGGAGTACGCTGCGTCTGCGAAGAACAGTCCGCGATCTTCGGTGCCCAGCGTCTCGGTGAACGCGGTCCGAAGGGTGCCGGTCGCGGTCGCGGAGAGGAGGAACGAAACGTAGTCCGCGCCATCGGACGAGATGAACAGGACCTCGTCGATATCCCCCGCGATGATCCCGGTGGAGACTGTCGCCACGCTGGTCGAGAAGTCGTTGCCGGCCTCGAACGGATACGATTCCACGTTGCCGCCTCCGTTCTCCAGGAAGTCAGCTTGGAACAACGCCGCCAGCGCATCGCCGTAGGCGCCCTGCTGGAAGATGACGGCGACGTTCTCCACGCCGCTGTCGAGCATCGTGGAAGCGATGACCCGACTCTGCAACGAGTCCGGCGGTGCCGTACGCCACAGCAGCCCCGGCGAGGAGTCGCTGCCGCTGCCGCCGTCCAACGCCGTCAGTGCGGGCGACGTTGCGGAGGGGGAGATGACGACGGTGTCGAGATCACGGACCGCGTTGAACGTGGCTTCGGTACGCGAGGATCCTCGGGGTCCGACGATCACGGGCGTGCCCAGCGTCTCGGCGAGGTACGGCGCCAGCATCTCGACAGCTTCGATGTCGTCGAGGTTGTCTCCTGCCTCGGCTTCGTAGTCGCAGTGCACGATCCCGAATCGGCGCCCCTCGAGGCCTCCGTTCTGGTTGACCTGACGTACGGCGAGCTCGGCTGCCTGCAACGTGTCGTTGTGCGCCTCGTAGGAGAACAACGAGCCGATGATGATGTGGTCGGCGAACTCTGCCGGCTGGTCGAGAAGACCGTCGGGGAAGGTTCGGCCGCAACGTGCGGGGATCTCGGGGGGCGCGGAGCAATAGCCGTCGGATTGGCAGACCGAGCCGAAGCCGAACCCAGAGACACACTGGAGATCAGCGTCGCAGACCTCGGGCTCGCCCACTGCGAGTGTGCAACCGGCGGCGACGGGTGCGAGCAAGAGCGCCGCGATGCGGATGGAAACCGTGAAGGGAAGCCGAGAAAACATGAGGGACGAACTCCTTTTAGAATCGGACGCTGGGGCCGGCATCCTCAGGATGAGCGGCAGGTTGGCGCGAGCGTTCCAGCGCGATGGTGACGTCGAGGAACGACGTCCGAGACTTGTCGGATGATAACAGATACCGGCCCAGCGGAGTGATTCCCGGCGGTGTGCGCAGCCATTGATGGGGCAAGTGTGTGCACTCCATGCAGGTCGGTTCTCGTGCGCATCATCAGGACGGACTCGATGTTCAGAACAGACCGCCAAGCGGGGTGAGCGGAGTGCTGATCATCGGAGTCCTTCTATGGGGAGGTGCGAGGAGCCCGGCAAGTACCCGCGACACGAAACGACGTGTCCGGCATTGCCCGACCCGGGACACAGCTGAAGGAAACATCAGCCAAAGCGAGTCCGCGGCCGACCGCGTCCTCCGGCTTCGGCGACCGAGTACGAGCTCGGCCGGGCTCCTGAAGTTGCAGCTCCCGACGACCGAGCAGAAGGGACTTCAGGGAACGAGACATCGCTCTCGCCGGCCCCGTTGATGACATCAGTTCTTGTCAGCGTCCCGGCACCTCTGGTTTTTTCGAGGAGGGGTTGGAATCCGGGAAGCCCCCATTTTTGACTCGACTTCCAGGCGGATCTTACGCATGCATTCTCTGTAGCCCCGCACGACAAAAAACCTTCGACCGAACGGCAACGTGGCGGTTCGGGACATGGTCCCCCCTTGCCCCAATCAACACGCGGGGCGGCGCCCCACCTGTCGAGAAACCGTCTCGTTTTGACACGATCGGGCAGAGGACCGGTGCGTAGACCCACGAGAACGACGGTGCTCTTCACGCTCCGCACACACCTTCAACTTTGCTCCGGCCGCCATTGCACGGCCTTTGAATGCCGTTCTGATAGGGTGTGACGGGCTCCCGCTGCCCGGACGTTCTCATCCAATGAGAGCCGGGCGGTCCGGCGCGAGGCTTTGACGGCCCAGCGGCGCAACCAACAAGTAGTCGAAAGCAGGGAACGACATGGCAGCAAGCAAGGGCACGATCATCGAGGGGCTGTATGAGCTCACGGACAACGGCGAGGACCTCGGATGCGAGACTCGGTTCGTCGGACGCCGCCTCTCCGATGCCGCCAAGGTCGACGTTCGCATCGTCGGACCGTCGGCGTCGGCGGCAGCCCGCAAACAGTTCAGTACGGTGGCTGCGCTCCTCGGACGTGTCGACCATCCGAACTGCCTCAGTGCCCTGGGCGCTGGACAGCTCGTTGACCAGAGTCTCTACACCGTCACCGAGATGGCAGTTGCCGGACCCCTCACTGGCATGATCGGCCAGTCGCTGCCCGACCGCGAACTCGCCGAGGTCGGTCTGCAGCTCGTCCGCGGTCTGGAACACCTGCACAACCAGAGCATCGTCCTGGGTCACGTCACGCCACAGGGCGTTGTGCTCGGTGAGCAGGAAGGACGTGCGCGGCTGCAGATTGTCGACTTCTCCTTCGCCCGCGTCCTTGGCCAAAAGCAGGAGCCGATGACCGGCGCTGACCCGCAGTGGCTCGCACCCGAGCTTGGCCAAGGGCAACCCGCGACCGAGGCTTCCGACATCTTTTCGGCGGGACGAGTTCTCAAAGCCCTCGCATCCCCAAACACTCCGGCCCCGCTCCTGCAGGTGATCGAAAGCCTGCTCGCCGAGGAACCCGGATACCGTCCGCTGGCAAGCGAGGTCTGCTTCCGCTTCACCGAGTTCGTGGAGGAGGCATCCCGCCCGTTCAGTCTCGAGTGGTTGCCCAACCCCGAGATCACCGCCATCTCCAGTGGCATCTTCGAGCTGCCGATCACCGAAGAAGCTGACTTCAAGCAGTCCGATGTGGATCTGCCTGCGGCAGCACCCATCCCCGCTGACCCGGTCTTCGAGGAACCTCCTCGATCGCGTCGCGGCCTGGGACTGGGCTTGTTGATCGCCGGGGTCGCCGCAGCCGGCCTCGTATTTGTTGCAACCTCCGGGGGCAGCGACGACGCCCCTGCAACGAGCGCAGCTCCAACAACTCCGGCCGCGTCGGTGGCGGGAGCCGTCCCCCCATCCCCAGCGGACACAGCCTCCAGCAAGCCTCTGCCTTCGGAGGGTTCTGCGTTGGAGGCGAAGCCAGAGGGCAACCCCATCGTCTGGCTGGCACAAGTCAACCGCACCGACCTCGGTGCCGTCCTCCCGCTCCGCCAGCGGCGGAAGCTCCTCTCAGCGCTCGCCGAGCGCGAAGGGGTGAACGAGCGCGTCAACCAACGTTGGAACGCGATGCTCGACCTCTGGCAGGCCAACGACGCCGACCGACCGTGCGCCACGTTCGCGGCTGCGCTCGCGACTCTCGAAGACTCCCCCGACGACGGACCGGAACGCGATCTGGTCGACCGCGTCGTCGTGCCGACCTCGGCGCCTGGGTCTCGAGCGGGGGTCGCCCCGGACGATTCGTGTGTCGGCCTGGCTGAGGCATTCGAAGAATTCAAGACCATCCCGGACGACCCGAAGTCTCGACGGAGCTCGCGGCGGCGCACCACTTCCAAGCGCGGCTCGACCCCATCGGTCAAGCCATCGCCCGCCCCCGCAGCGGCTCCACCCAGCCAGCCCCGGAAGAAGAGCAAGACAGCCCCCTCCAAGCCGTCGAGCGTCTCGACCAAGTTGGACGACGACTTGCGCGACCTCTAGCAACGGCCGACAAACGTCGACCGCAAAAAAAAGCCCGGGCATTCCAGCCCGGGCCTTTTTGCGTCGACTCGAGTCGACTAGAACCGAAGCTGAATCCCGGCGCCGCGTGAACGGGGCACGAGCGTTGCGGTCTGGCTCTTCTTGCGACGGGATGCATTCCGCGCGATGAGCACGATCGCGACGACGCCGGCCACGGCTCCAATGCCGAACGCTACATCAGCGCCGAGCGCCATACGTCGACCAGAGTCCGCGTCGGATTCGGCCCCTTCGGGACAGACCGAGCCGCCCATTCCGTCACCAGTACACAGAGCATCGGCGTCGTCCTTGCGACCCAGTGCCGCGACTCCGAGGCCTGTTCCGACGCCAAGCCCCACCACCGTGACACCGGTCAGAACCCAGACCGGGACGGTGAAGATCTTCTGTTGCGGCTTGGTCATGCCGTCCGTAGGACCGTCGTCGGAGACCGAAGCGCTCGGTGGCGGTGGACCATCACCGCTTTCGTCGTTTCCGTCTTCGGCGGCCGCGGCCGCTGCCGCCTCTTCGTCGGTCTGCGCCCGAAGCTTCCGCTTTCGGAGACTGTCCTCTTTCTCGGAAAGCGCGGCGCGCTCGCTCTGCGGCGCGTAGGCACGGTAGTAGCCCAGGTACTCGAGCGCCTCATCGAAGTCGCCCGCACGGTCGTGGGCCAACGCGATGTTGTAGAGCAACACCGGGTCCCCTGAGAGCGTGTAGGCCTGGCGGAACGCCGCGATCGCAGCGCTGTAGCTGCCCTCTGCGTACAGACCTTTCCCGTTCTCGAACAACTCCTTCGCGCGCTCGAGCTCCCCCTCCGTCGCGTTCGTGGGCGGGTCAGGCGGAGGCTCCGCGTAGGCCAGAAGGGGCGCCCCAGCGACCGAAGCCGCCGTGGTGAGACCGAGCAAGATTTGTTTGAACTGGCCGTACATGATCATTCTCCAAGACCTCGGAGGTCATCGTCGAGCTTGGTGGCGACGCTGGATGGCTCCCGCGCCGGCGGTGGATTTGGCTTCGCGGGCTCAGCCGCCTTCTCCGGCGGCTCTGCGGGCGGAGTGGGTTTGGCGGCTGGACTTGGGCGTGAAGGCCGAGGCTTCGACGCACGCGTGTTGCCTCGGTTGGTCCGGGGACGTGGCTTCGGTGCCTCGACGTCCTCGCTTGGACCTCTCGCAGCAGCCAGCCGCTCCGAGAGACCTTTGCAGCTGGGCGCGTCGTCCTCGTTCGGAACGGTGGCTTCGTCGACTGCCCACTCGAACGTGGCCGGGTCCTCGCTCGATTCGATGATCGACAGCGCGTCCGAAAAGGTCCGGCACGGCTCGGCGCTCTCTTGCGCCTGAACGAGATCGAGGCCGACGTGCAACTCGACCGGAACATCTCCTGATGCGCTGGCCAAGCCGGTGTGCCGGTCCTCGAAGGACAGCTCCCGGAGAGCGTCGAGGTCGGTCGGCAGCGCACTGGCAGAAGGCGCAGAAGGAACGGGCTTGACGCTGTCCAACGGTGCGTCCGACGGGTTCTCCGGGGCGCCACCGTCCGCCGCAGCCACCGCGCCAGACTTGGCCTCCCCGGCCGGCGCCGGCGTCGTCTCTCCTCCGCGGTTCATCCACAGGAACCCGCCGACCCCCAGGAGGAGAACAACGGCCGCGACAATGACGATGGTGCGATTCGAACCCGGCGCAGGTTCGTCGATGTCCATGTCGACGACGGCAGCCGCGGGAGCTTCGGCCGGCTCGGGTACGCTCGGCTCGGCTTTGGGTTGCGGGGTCGCGACGATGACCGGCCCCGGATCCGGCTCGGGCTCGGGCTCGGGCTGCGGGAGTGGAGCACGATCCTCATCGAGCACCTGCTCCATCGAGGTCGCGATCGGAAGCAGCTGATCACCGGTGGTCTCAGCAACTCCGAAGGGCGGCGGTGCCAAAAGGTCGTCGACCCCGGGCGGGTGCTTCGTGGAGGGGTCGGTCATTAGGGACCCAGCGATTTTGGACCAATCGGGCGCAGCCCACAATCATCTGATTGCGTGAGCAGCGAGCGAACGTGAACGGACGGCGACGTCGGCTCACGCCGGGAGGTCGCCACCGGCGGAATGTAGCGAATCGCCCCACCCGTTGGCCCGTCCCCTAGGGTCACTCCGGACGCTCGGAGTCGCACGGACGAACGTGGGGCACAGGCGGTTGAAGATCCGTGCAGTGACTGTTGTGCTGTGGCCAGCATTCGGGTCCTACGTGGCAGCGGCACCGTCGATCTCTGCAACCCTCGCAGCGTGGTTGCAAGGTCCGACATCGGCCAACTTCGGCCCGGGGCATCCCGAACCGTTCAGATTCGACCCGCGTGTTTTTTGTTGGCCCCAACCGCTCGGCCCCCTTCGGCCGTTCGATCCAGATGACGTTACGTCACGTCCTTCAGCGCAGAGACCGTGCGTCCCGGAGGACTTCGGCTGCGTGAACGCCAGGGTCTACACCGGGGTAGACCTTGGCGATCGTTCCTCCGGGGCCGATCAGAAAGCTCTCTCGGCTGGTCATCCCTAGCGTTGTGTCGACACCGAAGGCCTTCGCCCACGTCCCATCCTCATCCGCAACCAGTGGGAACGGCAACGCATGCTCCGCGGCGAACGACTTGTGCGAGTCCGCAGAGTCCGCGGAAACGCCGACGATGCTGACGCCCGCCGACTCGTAGTCCTTCCACACATCCCGGAAGGCGCAAGCTTCCTTCGTGCATCCGGGGGTTCCGTCCTTCGGGTAGAAGAACACGAGCGTCGGCTTGCCCTCGAGCTTCGCGAGGTCGACGGCGGTTCCGTCATGGGCTTGCGCGGCGAGGGCGGGAGCTTGGGCCCCCTCCGCCAGGCGCGGACCCCCGGCGTTGCATGCAGCGACGAGAGCGAGCGCGACGAGCAGCCGTCCGAGTACCTTCACCCAGTCTAGGTAGACCACGCGGCTCGTGTTGTCACGCCCCCGCGCAAAAGCACGGCACTAGAACGGCTTGAAGCCGTCCGCGTATCGGATCCGCTGTCCATCGTCGTCGACCTCGTTGACGGACGCCGTGACGAACTCGGGCGTCTCCCCTGCGATCTCGAGGGTGACATGTTGAAGCGCAACCTCAGGGTCGAGTGCGAACACAACCAGGTGGGCCGCGTAGACCTTGACCACCCCGTCCTCCACCGAAAACTCCCGGAACGGATAGAAGTCGTGCTCGAGTTCGGTCTCGCCGCTGCCGACCTTCTGCAGCGTGAAGGGGTCTTCGGCATCGGCGGAGTCAACCTCGACCCGATACACGACGAACACCGCCGGGCTCGGCACCTCGTGCATCTTCAGCGGTCCAGACGGATCGAGCCCCAGGATCAGCATCTGCTTGTCACAAGGGGCGTAGAGCAGCGCGCCTGCCTTGTCGTTCGCGAGGATGCGAGCATCATCCTTGCCGTAGTCGAAGCGGGCGACGGCGTCCGACAGCTCTGTCACCGGTTCGAGACGCAGCGGCGGTTGGGTCTGAAGGACCGCTGTGCCCGCGTCACACTTCGTCCGGATCTTGGACGTCGTCTTCCCGTCACCATCAATGTCGACGGCGATCCCGGTCCCGAGCAGGTTCGCCTCGTCGACCGTCGTCTTGGTTTTTGCGACCACGACCCGGGGCTCTGCAGTGTAGCGAACGGAACCGCTTCGAGCCTTCACACCTTCCGCACGAACGATCGTGAGTTCGGCAATGTGGCTCTCCTCGGAGCGGGTTTGCACGAGCACCTGGCCATACGCCTGACCGAGTTCGGCGGCGACCAAGTCCTCGAGTTTCTCTGCTGGAGGTGTGTCGGGAGCGACCGGCTCTTCGTCTTCAGGACGAATGACCTTCACCACCGGCTCTCCCGCGGGCGCCGGCGTCTCGCTCGAGTCCGCATTGGGGGCCACCGCCGTCTCGGTCTTTGCCGCTGGCGTCGGCTTTGGCGGATCCTGTTTGTCCGCGCCATCGCAAGCGAGGAGCATGCCGAACGCTACCGAAATGCCGAACGCACTGTGCCGCATGAGCCGGAGACTACCCCGGCTCGATCTCAGCTCCCAGCCGCGTCCGCCGAGACCGAGCGCACTGCCGGCCCGCCGTCGCGCTCCTGCCACCACCCCAGCAGTTCTGGCCAGAGCTTGTGCCGGGCCTTCTTGGACACGACGGCCCCCACGTGTCCTCCGGGGAGGTGCAGGTGTTTTTTGTCCTCGGTGCCTACGACATCCATCAGCTTGGCGGCGCTCCGCCAAGGCACGATGTTGTCGTGCCCAAACGTGACCGTGTGGACGGGGCACCGGATGTTCGAGAGCAGCACGCGTTCGCCGCTGAGCGAGAAGGCGTCGGCGATCAGTGCGTTGTCCCGATAGAGCCGACCGATGTAGCGCTTGTAACACTCCCCGGGGAACGACACGTTGTCGTTGCCCCATCGCTCGATCGCCAGGAAGCCATCGAGGAACTCGTCGTTCCAAGCCCGGTCGGCCAGCGTCACCCCCTTGGACAGGAGCATCGTCGGTCGAAGCAGATAGAACGCCGCCTGCATCAGCGGCCACGGCACGAGCCCGGTCGCCGACACCAATGCGTCGAGATCGAAACTCTTCGTGTTGGTCCACTGCGACAGGGGACCGTCGTCGTGAAAATCAACGGGGGCGGCCAGAACCGTCAGCGAGGCGACACGGCGCGGGCGCACGGCGGCATGGATGGCGGTGAGCGTGCCCCCCAAGCAGTACCCCAGTACGTGCACGTCGGGACTCCCCGACACCTTTGCGGCCACACGAAACGCGCGGGCCAAGATTCGGTCCGCGATGTCATCAAAGGTGACGTAGCGGTCCTCGGCGGTCGGCGTGCCCCAGTCGATGATGTAGACGTCCCTCCCTTGGTCGACGAGGTACTCGACGAAGCTCTTCGACGGCATCAGGTCGAGGACGTAGTGCCGATTGATGAGCGAGGGCACCAAAACGATCGGACGCCCAGGCGCAAGACCATCGGGTCGCGCACGGTAGCGAAGCAACGACCACTTGTTCTCCGCATGGACGACGTCCGCGGGTGTTCGACCCACGTCCGGCAGCCCTTGTTTGGCGCGACGCGCCAGGTTGAAGACGCCCTTCATCATGTGTAGAGCCCCTCGAACGCGGCCGAGAACGCCTTGTAGACGTGCTTCCGACGCACCTTCAGCGTGCTGGTGAGTAGCCCCTCGTCGACCGTCAGCGGGCGCTCCATGATTCGGAACCGCTTGATCTGTTCGAAACGCGCCAGCTTTGCATTGGCCGCATCGACCGCGGCCTGCACCAGCGTTTCTCGGGCACCGGCATCATCGCAGGCAGCCCCGACGGCCGCGAGACGTTCGGTGAGGACGTCGGCGTCGAGCCAGACTCCCGCGACGAGGTACTTGCGACCATCTCCGTAGGCGACGACGTGCGCGAAGAGGGGATCGCTTGCGAACAAGCGCTCGATGTTGGCCGGAGGAACGTTCTTGCCACCAGCGGTCACCAAGATCTCCTTCTTGCGATCGATGATCTGTAGGAATCCGTCCTCGGTCCAACGTCCGATGTCGCCGGTCTTGAACCATCCCTCGTCGTCAAATGCCGCCGCGGTCGCGCTGGGATCCTTGTGATAGCCCCCAAACACGCTCGGGCCTCGAGCCAAGATCTCGCCGTCGGCAGCCAGCTGCAGTTCGACCGAGGGCAACGGCTTGCCCACGGAGTCGAAGCGGAAGTCAGCGGGGCGGTTGAGAGTGAGCGTTGGCGAGCATTCCGTGAGCCCATACCCTTCGATGATGAGCACACCGCAGCGCTTGTAGTGCTCCTTGACCGGGATGCTGAGACCGGCACCCCCCGAGAGGCAAAACTGAAGTCGACCGCCCGTCGCCTCGGTCAGCGCCTGCTTGGCCGCAGCGTCGTCTTCGATCCCAATCGACGCGCCGGCGAGCTTCTCCCAGTAGGCGGGCACACTCATGAAGACATTGGGACGGACCTTCGGCAGCACGTCCATCACCTGCTTGGGGCTACACAGGTACGATGTGAACCCGAGGTTGTTGCCCAGACAGGCCTCGCCGAATCCGAAGATGTGACTCATCGGGAGCCAGAGCACATCGACACCATCCTCGGGGAGCGCCGGCCCGTTGTTGACGATCCAGTCGCGAGCGTTGACCCCGATGTTCTGGTGCGTCAGTGGCACCCCCTTGGGACGACCGGTGGTACCGCTGGTGTAGAGCATCAAGGCGGGGTCCTCCAGCGTCATGCTCGCCAAGCGCTCCTGGACCACGTCGGGACGCGCGGCTCGTGCCGACCGCCCCTGCTCGCGAAGCTGGCTGACGTGCACGAAGCGGCGCTCAACCCAATCCGACGAAGGGACCCGGTCGCCTTCATCAGCCATGGCATCGAGCACCTCGGTGACCGACGTATCGTCGAGCACCACGACCGTGCCCACGGTCTCGAGGCTCTCCCATGCCGCAAGCGCACGGCGAACGAGTGCCTCGCCTCCGACGAACAGGGCACGCGCATCGCTGTGTTCGAGAACGTAGCTGGCCTGCTCCGCCGTCGACGCCGGATAGACCGGGACCACCACCAAGCCCGCAGCCTGAGCTCCCAGTGCGGACTCGATCCATTCCGGGCTGTTACCAGCGAAGATCGCCACCCGTTCCGTGCCCGACAGACCGCGCTCGATCAGCGCCGCCGCCACATCTCGAACAGCATCCGCATGCTCGGCCCAGCTCAGCGGTTTCCACCCACCGTCGTCAGTGGGAAGCATGTAGCGCGGCTGCGCGCCCCGAGTGGCGGCCCGCTCGAGCAAGATCGCCGGGGCCGGCTTGAGTTCGAGGTGGTTCGCGACGTCCATTACTTCACCGCCTGCGTCGCGTTCGCGTCTTCGAGCTGCTCTTCGAGATCGAGGATTCGGCTCTCCAGCGTGTTGAGCTTGTGCAGCGCCCGCTCTTGGTCGCGTCGTGTAGGCAAGCCGATCGCGCTCCACCATGCCGCCGAAGCTCGATTGGTCATGGACTTGAGCTTCATCGCGGCGCTGAGCGCTGAGCCGGCAGGCTCCAACACGCGGGCGCTTCGGACGATGGGGTCCAGCATCTGCGCGGTGTTGTTTTCCCAGGCGTCGAAGGCTGTCTTCCAGGTTTTCCAGAGGTTCATCGCGGGCTCCGTGGGAGTGGGCTCAGTAGCCGAGGCGCCGCACTTCAGCGGCTTCGGTAAAGTTGGGATCGAGTTCGCCAAGCTGGCTGGTCGCCCGTGCGACCTCACCAAAGCACTCGAAGAAGTAACTGACCTGTCGGACCGACGTGGTCTCGCCGAGCGCCGGCTCAATCGTGAGCTGAACCCGGACTTGGTGGGCCTGAGAAAAGGTCAAGGTCGGGAGTCGCAACTCGCCAACCGCCGACACCTCGACTTCATACGTATCTCGGGCGGCGTAGGGGATCCCGTTGAAGACCGCGTCCTCGACGTTGGCAGACGACGAGTACTTGGTGCCCGTCTCGATCGGAAACCGGATCAGGGAGATCGGCTCGTCGTAGATCAGCAACGTGCGACCGGTCGGAGGATCGGGCTCCCGCGACGCGATGCCAAGGACATAGAGCCCCTCGTCGTCGCGCCTGGAGATCGTCTCCGTGCTTCCACCGTCATCGAAAGGCGCCACGAAAGCATCCGGAGGGAATCGGTCCGCATACCAACGATCCTCCGTGGAAAAGGCGGAGATCCTCGCCAGCTGGTCGTCGGCCTGATCGATGGACCAATCCCAGCCGCGGGTTGTTCCCTCCCCTGCCCCTTCGATGTCGACGGTTCGCAGCTCGCCGGGTGGAGACACGAGGTAGGTGATCTCCGCACCGAGCACCAGCGGAAGCTCCTGCGCATCGATGACACCGTCTAGGTTCGGAATGCAGTCGAGCGGGACCTCCTCCTCGCCCTCGTACAGGGGACGATCGGGCGGAAGAGCGCCGTTGCCGTCACACCCGGTGAGAACGAGACCGGTGAGCAGAGCTGAGCCTAGGACGGTGCGTAGGACGAACATGGCTAGAAGTTGAACTGCAAGCGCGCGCGGTAGAGCTGCGCAGGCTTGGCGGCGTAGCCGGCAGCGACGTTGTCGAGTCCGGACAGTGGGATGAGCAGCGCCGGCTCGAAAGCAGCCTCGAGCGCGAAGTTGGTGCGAAAGACGATCGAGGGGTCGATCTCGAAGCCGAGGGGTCGCTCTTGGCCCGGGGCGGAGGTTGGCTCGACCGCGGCAGAGAACACCCCCGCGAGGTTGATGTCGAGCTGCCCGGTTGCGCCGCGCCACGCTGTGTACCGGGCATGCGGGCGCACGTAGGTCGCGTCCGTCACGGTGCCAATGATCTCGCGAAAGAGGATTCGGTCGACGCGGTAGTCAGAGTGGAAGCGAAAGTTGTTCACCGCGTTGTCGTACGGTGGTGTTGCCTGTGCACCCTCGAGGTCGCCCGGCACAGGGGCGGCACCGTTGATGGCCGGGTACGCTCCGAAGCCGGGCGCCCGGTCACCGCTCGCGAAACCGAGGTCGACCCCAACGCTCCAACGACCGTGGACCTCGCCGACATCGTTCTCCAGCGCGAAGCCACCCTGCCGAGAGGTTGCGGGCTGCGGAAGCGACACACCGGGGATCAGCGAGGGCTGCTCGACATTTGCCCACAAGAACGCGCCTTCCGCCTCCACCCGAAACCACTTCCCGGTCAGGCGAAGCCATCCGTCGGTCGCGGCGGCCTGGTATCCGCGGATCATGACCTGTCCGCGGTCCAGTTCGGGCGCCGCGCTGGCCAGCGGGAGGTACGTGCTTGGAACGTCCAGATTCTGCCAGCGGTAGGAACCGTACGCCCCGTACTCGAACGTGAGGCGACCCCCGCTTCGGCGACGCGCCAACGAGTTGGGGGAACGCGTTCGTAGGAAGGCCCCTGTCACCGAGTGCACGGCAGCCCGCGGCGCGATGCCAATGGCTCGGGTGCCTGCGGCGTCCGAGACAAAAGGACCGGACGCGGAGATATCGTAGGCAAGCGCGAACACGTGCTTGAACGCCGGAAGCGCCCAGGCGATGCGGTCCGACGCATCGCTGCTGTCGCACCCGGTACAGTCACCGCTGTTCGCGAGCATGCCCAGGCCCCAGTGGTTTCCCATCCGACCGACCGCGATGACGCCCAGCGGGGTGAGCACCTGGGCGAACGCTCGCTTCACGCGGATGACCTCCGGCCCCGAGAGCTGCGTCGTGGTCGCGGCAGGAATCCCCGCAGGTGAAGAACCGAGCGCGAAGTTGTCGAGGACGTCGAGGCGGACGTTCATCGAGATCCAGCCCCGCGGTGCGTGGGCGGCGAGGTCCGTTCGCAGTCGCATGTCCGCCCGGGTCAGGAGCTGACGCCTCGGGTTTCCGAGGGGAAGCGGGTAGAGCAACTGCCCGCCGGGTGTGGGGCCGTGGTCGAGATCGTAGTTGTGCTGCAACTCGCCGCGCATGCGGGCGTAGCCACCGATCTCCCACACCTTGGCGCGGCGCTGGCCGAGCGTAGCTCCGTAGTTCCCAAGCCCCTGGGTGGTCGTCTCCTCCACCTCGGGCGCCGGTGCCAACGCCACCGGCGAGGTTGGTTTTGTCGCTGTCAGTACCGGCAACGCCAATTTCTCGGCAGCCATGTGCCAGGTCATGGGTGGCAGCGAAGCAGCCAACCTGACCGCAATGCCGGACACCACGCTGGCCGAAGAGGCGGTTCACGTCGCCTACTGTAATGATGTGTTCACCTGTGCCGGCCTCAGTGCCTGCAAAGGCAACGCCAATAATAGCTGTGCTGGACAGAACACCTGCCATGGCATTGGTTTTGTCGGTGTTTATACCGGCGACAAGGCGCTGTCCGAATCACTGTGCGAAAAGCTCGGCGGCACCGTTCTGTCGTCGCTGTAAAGCAGACCACTTTTGCGGGGAGGCTTATGCTGGGTTTCGGTATCGGGCTGCGCAGCCCCCACTACTGTCTCTTATACACATCTCCGAGCCCACG
>OJGU01000230.1_pt1 | contig 37613 bp, 30 predicted proteins | sample 1594741 | NCBI WGS metagenome assembly OJGU01 (sample SAMN05416841, study PRJEB24817) | seawater metagenome | isolation source: Sea water | place: Canada:Atlantic | collected 2013-07
AGCAAAAAGACCCGTTCGAGGTGCTGGTCATTGGAGGTGGCCCGGCGGGTTCTTCAGCTGCTATCTATGCGGCCCGCAAGGGTATCTCTACCGGTATCGCCGCCGAACGGTTCGGCGGCCAGGTAGCGGACACCATGGGTATCGAGAACCTGATTTCCGTGCCCTACACCGAAGGCCCCAAGCTGGTGGCGGCCATGGAACAGCACGTCAAGGAATACGACGTGGACATCATGAACCTGCAGCGCGCTGAGAAACTGATACCGGCGGCCCGCAAGGGTGGCTACCACGAAATACGGTTGGCCAATGGCGCCTCTTTGAAGAGCCGCACGCTGGTTCTGTCCACGGGTGCCCGCTGGCGCCAGATGGGTGTTCCGGGTGAAGAGGAATACCGCAATAAAGGTGTGGCCTACTGCCCGCACTGCGACGGCCCGTTGTTCACTCGTCGGCAGCGTCAGATGTGTATAAGAGACAGCTCCGGCGTGGAAGCGGCCATCGACCTGGCGGGTATTGTTGGCCATGTGACTCTGATCGAGTTTGGTTCGGAAATGCGAGCGGATGATGTGCTGCAGAAGAAACTGCGCAGCCTGAAGAACGTGGAAATCATCACTTCGGGCCAGACCACTGAGATCACTGGCGAAAGCGGCAAGGTGAACGGCCTTCAGTACACCGACCGCACAACCGGTGAGAGTCACCATGTGTCACTGGAAGGTGTGTTCGTCCAGATCGGCCTGATGCCGAACACCGAGTGGCTGAAAGGCGACATCGAGCTGAGCCAGCATGGCGAGATCATTGTCGACGAGCGGGGCGAAACCTCTATTCCGGGCGTGTTTGCCGCCGGTGACGTCACCACCGTGCCCTACAAGCAGATCGTGATCTCCATGGGTGAAGGCTCCAAGGCCGCCCTGAGCGCGTTCGACTTCCTGATTCGAAACTCCGTTGATGAGAGCGAGAGCGACGAAGCGGTGGCCTGAACCTCCGCGTGAAAACAGGTTCACACACGGCTGACCCCTAACCAGTTCGTGTTTTCCAGCCCCGTTGTCCGGCCTCCGGATAGCGGGGTTTTTTTTGGGCGTCCCGAAACGTCAGTTGTGAGCGTATAACTGATGTTGAACGAGGCTGCGCAACTCACTGGGATTAATGGGCTTCTGCACCAGCCGGTAACCGCTGGATCTGGCCTGCTTCAGCTTATCCGGATCGGTGGTGCCGCTGATAAGCACGCCGGGGATATTGGTGCGAAAATGATCTCTCAACTGGCTAATGATTCTGATGCCGTCGGGCCCTTTGAGGAGGCTCAGGTCGGTCAAGATGAGATCCGGCACGGTTTGTGATTCGGACATTTTTTGAAGCATATCAACCAGTGATTCAGCCACAATCACGGAGAGCCCCCAGCGGGAGAGCAGTGTGTGCATGGCATCCAGAACACTAGGGTCATCGTCGATGACAAGCACCAGTCTCTGTCTGTCGGGCGAGTGGGGATGGTTGGCATCGTGCTTGACATGATTTTCTGCCAGGGCCTCGCTTCCTCGAGGGCAGCGGATCCCGAATGTGGAGCCGTACCCCACCCTGGATCGCAGTGAAAGCGGGAGTTCCAGCAATTCACACAACCTGCGCACGATGGCCAGGCCGAACCCGAGTCCTTTCTCCTGTTCCTGGCCTGCATTGTCCAGTTGCTGAAACTCGATGAACGCCGTTTCCTGCTTGTCCGGCGGTATCCCTGAGCCGGTGTCGATAACCTGGATGAGTACGTGCTCTTTGCGTGGCCGGGAGGCAATGAGTACGCCACCGGTGTTGGTGTAGCGCAGAGCGTTCGTTATCAGGTTTCGCAGGATGCGCTCCAGCAGCGCGCGGTCGGAATAAACGACGGTTCTTGATGAGTGCATACGCAGGCTAAGGCGCCTGTTCCTGGCTTCGTCCCGGTATTCACGCTCTAATCCTTCGAGACACTCCGCAATGTCAAAGTGATAGGGTTCCGGCTGCACGGCGTTGGCATCCAGTCTCGAAATATCAAGAATGCCGTCAAACTGTTTTCTCAGTATGCCCAGACAGGTATCCAGGCGTCGAAAAATCCGATTGCCTTCCTGTCGGTTGTGTTTTGGCGTATCTCGTAGTGCATCTATGTACAGCGAGATGGCGTGTAAGGGCTGGCGCAGATCATGGCTTGCGGTGGCGAGGATTCGCGACTTGGCGAACACAGCCTCCTGTGCCTCTCTGGTCTTGTGTTGCAGCTCACGGGCGAGATCGGCGCTGGAATAGTGCAATCGCATTTCCGAGCGAACGGTGGCGTTGAGCTGTTTTGCGATGTTTATCGTCGTCAGCAAGGCCAGCACCATAAGGCACGCGAGTGCAAGGTAAGGCAGGCTGCCGACGAAGGCCAGCCTCAGTATCAATGCGATCAGGATGGGTACGCCATATACATAGAACAGCGGCAGCCAGTGCGTACCGGAGGTAATGGAACCGATGCCAAGCGTCACCGCAACGGTAATCATGAACACCTGGTGAGGTGCAGAATGTTCATCAAAAAACGCGAAGGTCGCAATTACCCAAAGCGAACCCATGAAGGCGGTACTCAGAAGCAGCCCCATGTGCCACTTGCTGGCGCTCTTGTCTCGTACGGCATGTAACTGGTAGTGCCGGGAGAGCAGGTATTTGGCGTAAATGCCCGCCATTGCAGCCAAAAGCCAGCCAATCAAGAGCGTTGCTTCGTTGCGGGGCCATAGAACGATCACGACTGTCAGTGGCACGATCGCGGTCACGACCGACCACCTGCGCAGACTTGGAAAATACGGAGAGAGCGACTCAAACGTAATGCGCTCCTCAATGTCCAGTGCAGACATAGCGGTCTGGCTCCTGCGGTTCAGCGTTCGATAAGATCCCGTGTTCTGGCGATATGAACGCAATCGGTGCGGTTGACCGCATTCAGCTCAAGTAGCAGGGAGCCCACATGGGCTTTGACAGTGTGTTCGGTCAGGAAAAGCGCGGTGGCAATCTGGCGATTGGAATAGCCCCTGGCCATCAGTTCCAGAACCTGGCGCTGGCGTCTGGTGATATTGCCGGCGAGTGGCGTCCGTCTTGGTTTTAGGGTATCGATCTGTTTCTGGATGCCGGGTGGAATGTAGGTGTCACCTGACAGTACGCAGGCCAGCGCGGCCAGCATTTTCTGGCTGCTGTAGCTCTTGGGAATAAACCCGAGGATGCCCATTTCCAATGCCGTCTTGATGGTTCGGGCGCATTCCTCGCCGGATACCACGACGACGGGATACCAGATCCCCTGCTCATGCATTCTCTGAATAATCGATAGGCCATTAAGTCCCGGCATCACAAGATCAATCAGTACCAGATCAAATGATTCATCAGACTCGAGTTGCGCAATGGCCTGCTCGGCACGGCTTGCTTCGGTGATATCAGGCTGGGGATGAATTTTCTGAAGAACGTGCCAGATGCCGTCGATAAAGAGCTGGTGGTCGTCCACGACGAGTATCTTCATAGCAATCGCCTGATCTGGGCCATCGAAACTGAGCAGAAGTGTAGCAAATACGCTGGCAAATACCCCTATTCCGTTGAAATTAGCGCTTATGGCTAATGATTCGTTCGCGCTCCTTACGGATACTTGTTTAGTTACAAATTGTTAACAACAACCATAAACACGAAGGTATCGTTCAGTCTGTTGAGCTTGGTCTGCCGTAATTATGGCTGCATCAGCTCCGAACCATACCAGCGTACGCTGAACGGAACTCGGAGCGATGATGAACACCCCCACTGTGAATAGCGGCAACGGATCAATGCAGGCTGGGTATGCCCGGTCTGGCCCTGTTTTATCCCCTGGAGTCTGGAAGAAACTGTCCCGCCTGACGGTTCTGGCGTTTGTGCTCCTGCTCGGCGCCTGCGGTGGCAGCAGCAGTGATGATGACACTGCGCCATCAAGTCAGATCGAACCGAATGCCGAAGAGCTTCCTCCGGTCAGTGACGTCAGATCGCTTAGCCAGCGGTATGTTGAGGTGACGTTTGAGCAGGCTGCCTCCGACAAGGCGGCTGAAAACATCAAAAACTACAATGTCGTACTCTCAAACGGAAACACTGCGCCAGTCGTTGCAGCAACCCTGGCTGCTGATCGCAAAACCGTGCTTCTTGAAATAGCCCCGGCCTCGTCAGACAGTCAGTTGGTGCCCAATGGCACCCTGGAGTTTGATCTGGTGGGCGTGGATGATCCGGCAACGGTGTTCACTGGCAACGGTACGATCGAGCCGATCATTGAGTCCGTCGCCTCTCTGAGCGATACCGTGGTAGAGGTGTTGTTCAATGAGCCGGTATCAGACGATGCGGGCTTCGTCGAAAACTACCGGATTGAAACGGCAAGTGGCGAAACGCTGCCGATCCTCGCTGCCACAATGGGTGCCTCCGGTGATAGTGTCGTTCTGACCACCGGTCCGCAGGACGATGTGCCGTATACCGTCACGCTGACCGGCGTTTCCGGCAGGGTGAGCGCTCTGCCGCTGCTCGCGTCCGCCAGCAACCGGCGTTTCTCGGGCCTTTCCCGCAATACTTCAGTGGCCACGGCTCCGGCGGTGACGAGCGCACGCTCATCTGGCAACACCGGTGTGGTGATTGATTTCAACAAGCCAATGGGAATAAGTGCCATCAATCCCGCCAACTATGCAATTGGACAGGAAAGCGTCAATCCTGAAGCCAGTGGCCTGGCAGTGGTCTCTGCCGAATTCTCAGGCGTCGATCGCAGTGCGGTATTGCTGACCACTCGCTCCCAGAATTCGCTGACCTACCGGGTGACGGTGGGCAATGTCCGGGATACTAACGGCCAGTCTTTCAGTATCGCCAATGGCACTATCGATGTAATTGTCGCCAACAGCACCACCTTTGCCGGCTCCGGGCCGGACGCCGGTACGCTGGTTGATACCGACGGCGATGGCCTCTACGACAACGAAGAACAGAGCGGTTATACCGTGATCATTGAAATGGCCAATGGCGACATTGTAGAACGCCAGGTCACCAGTGACCCGGACGTGGCCGACACCGATGGCGACGGTGTCAGTGATGGCGCGGAACTTCAGTACGGCATGAACCCCAGGGCCACGGACACCGATGGTGACGGGCTGGATGACAACCTCGAACTCAACACCGTTTTCAGCAACCCGTTTGCGCAGGATTCTGACAACGATGGTCTGCAGGATGGCTTCGAGCATTTTGACCTGAAAACCTCGCCGCTGCTGGCGGATACCGATGGCGATAAACTGACTGACGACGAGGAGCTGTTCGGACTGAATCGCGATCCCCTCGTCGCCGATCTGCCAAGGCTGAGTATCGATGTGGGTGATATTCGCCTGCAGATCGACGAACGTTATTCGTACACCGATGAAAACGGCAACACCGTTAGTCAGGATTCCAGCACCAATACCACTCTGAGCAGCAGTGAAGATACGTCTTTCAGTGAGTCTGACAGCAGCATGCTGGAGGCGACGGGAACGGTGGAAGCAGGCTTCGAAGCGGGTAACGCGTCAGCATTCGGTTCACCGGTGACGGGTTTCGGCGCCAAGGCAATAGGCAGTGTTTCCGTCAGCGGAACAACCGGCAAGTCAAATCAGATCGATAAATCCTCAGCAAGCCAGTCGCAGCAGGCCTATGAGAATTCTCTGAGCAAGGGGCAGGAATTCAGCACGACCAGCACGGTAGCGCGGGAAATTGTGGGCGCCCGGATTGATGTTGATCTGTCTGTTGAAAACATCGGCACGGTGCCATTCACCATCAGCAATCTCGAAATCACGATATTGGAACCGAGCCCGACGGACGCCCGGAAGTTCGTACCGGTGGCTACCCTGGTGTCCAATTCCGAGCTTGTGACTGGCACGCCACTGGCGGTGAACCTGGGACCTTTCAGCAGTAAGCGGGGGCCCTTCGTATTTGCCAGTCGCGAGGTGTTTCCCAATTTGGTGGAAGCGCTGATGCGCGATCCAAAAGGGTTGATATTCCGGGTGGCGAATTACGATGTCACCGATGAACTGGGCCGCAACTTTGCCTATTCCAATCAGGTGGCGCGAGACCGCACAGTCGGCATAGTGATTGACTACGGCGATGCCTCAGCGGCTGAAACCTATTATGTGGCCAGCAGCGGTACGCTGGACGATCAGGGCTTTACCAGCAGCGCCGATGATGTGTATCTGGGCGGGTTCAGCACCAATGGCAACGCCAAGGGTCTGCCACTGGACTACCTGCTGCAGGCTCGCCTGGGGCTGAAAAAACACGATTCCAGCCTGGACGTCATTGTGCCGGGTGCGAATGGCGTCCTTGATAGCACGTTGAACGGTGATGACATTCTTCAGGCCGATACCATCACGGCCGGACCAAACCGGTGGCTTGACAGCGCCGCAGAGGGCGACGATCTGGTTACCAATTCAGGTGCCCGGGACGGCCTGGTGGCGGGCCTGAACAAGACAGCGGACAGTATCGCCCAGGGTGATGACATTCAGTTGGTGCCAGTCGATACCACTGGCCTGAGTGTGGGAACAGTGGTAGTCGATGCCGGCGACAACGGCGTGCTGGATACGCCAGTGCTGGGCGATGACCGCCCGGAATTTGTCTCTGGCTACGAGACCGGTCGCACCTGCAACGCCTTCTCCATCAATGCCGGAACCTTCTGCCGGATTGATTCTCAGTGTGGCGACCTTCCGGGGGCTACAGGCAGCAATGCGGCGTCGTGCACCGGTCCTGAACGGTTAACCCGTGTGAATGGTCTGCGCTCCGGCGATTTCAACCGCGACTGGTTTGTCCTTACCACTGACCAGGTTGCCGCAGCCGCTGATTTTGGCAGCATCACCGTCGACCCCGGCGAGAACATCACCCTGGCGTTCCTGCAGGACCTGGACCGCGATGGCCTGTTTGGCCGGGATGAGTTTCTGGCCGGTACCATTGACAGTGCCGAGGACAATCTCGACAACAGCACCTTCGGCGTTGACGAGACATTGATTACCTGTGCCGCCCCCACTGCCTCCGGTTGCGATGGCCTGGCTGACTCCAAAGACTCGGATCAGGACGGCCTCGGTGACTATGCGGAGGTTCGCATTGGTTGGCGGGTGTCATCCGGCGGCGGTCAGTTGCGCCAGGTGTATTCCAACCCATCGGTACGAGACAGCGATGGCGATGGCCTGCTGGACCCTGAAGAACAGGATGTCAGCGGCTATTGTATCGAGAATGATCTTCGCACAGATGGACTCTGTGCCTTTGTTGGCGTGCTCAACTCCGCCAGCCAGGGCGATGCCATCAGCATCATTGCCGGCAACAATATCACCGCAGACAGTATTGCTGGTGATACCAATGGCGACGGCCTGGTCGATGGAAATGATGCGGAATCGGACGATGTACAACTTGTGGCCCAGGGCGAAAACGCTGGTGGCGTGGCCATCAACGTCATATCCGCCGGGCCCAACAACATCGTGGAAACCGCCATTCTGGGTGACGACTTTTACATCTCGCCGCAGTTTGTGCCACCTGCGACGGACCCGTCACAGCGGGATACCGACCTGGACCTGGTGTCGGACTTTGATGAGCTCAAAGGCTTTGACGTCGGACTTGCCATCATAGACGGTGGCGACCGACAGTCAGATACAACCCGCAGCGGTGATGACGTTCAGAAGGTTCCGGCGGGAAATCCAACCCTGGAAGCGGGCATCATCATGTTGCCTGGCCCCAATGGTGTGCTGGATAGCGCGCTGGGTGGTGATGACCTTCGCAGGCCCGCATTGACCGTTCAGACTGACCCGCTGCGGCGTGATACTGACAACGACAACAATACCGACGGACTCGAGATCACCCTGGGTTCGAACCCGACCGTCAAGGACGACGATGTGTTCAAGGACGATGATCAGGATGGTTTGTCCAACGCCGAAGAAACGGAGTTGGGCTGGCGCGTTACCGTTAACGTCGGTTTTGGGTCTTACGTTGTGTTTCCGAGCCCCAGCCTGGCGGACACAGACAGTGATGGCCTGCCTGACTTCATCGAGCGGGATCTGCGCACTGATCCCAATAAGCCAGATACCGATGGTGACGGCATCAGCGACTATGATGAGGTGGACGACTTTGATCGTTTCACAAGGCTGATGGCACTGTATCCTAACGTGGTCATCAACGGTGCCGGTTCGGCCAAGTACGGAACCAGCCCGACAATGGGTGATAGTGATTCGGATTTGCTGTCGGATTATGAGGAACTGGTTACCGGCTTCAGCATGACATTGCCAGGAGATTCGTCACCCCGAACGGTTTTCACCAATCCCGCCAAGAACGATACCGACAACGATGGGGTCTCCGATTGGCTGGAGGTAGGTAATGGCAGTGTGACAACTGACCCTACCGACAATGATACCGATGACGATGGCCGCACCGATGGACAGGAATTGGCTGTGGGATCGGATCCTTTGACGCCGGATATCGCGATCCGATTTGCGTTCGAGAGCGTGACAACGAGCAAGGCACCCGGGGATGGTGCCAATAACCTGGCAGAAATGACCTGGTGGTTTACGACAAAGGGTCCTGAGGATACGTTGCCGCAACTGCTGACGTCGCCGCAACCAATCTATACCGACCCGGACTATACGGTGGTGGAAGGCGGGGTAACCTACGTTGGCGCTTTGTTCGATCAGGCGGCCAATGACGGTGACACCGACCTTCCACAGGGAACTGACATTCCCGACGAACAGGAGCAATGCTTCATGTACCCGATGAATCCGGGCAATACAACCCGTATCAATCTGGTAAACAGTAGCAGAGAGGTGGTGTTGCAGCCCGGGGAGTCAATGCGACTGAGCGGGATCATGGGTGAAATCGACCGGAAATCCTCCGACTGTGGCAACGCCCCCTATTACATCCCGAGCCAGTTACATGACGGTGCGGGGTGTGTCGTCACCGTCGAAAAGCTGTTTACCTACGAGGAACTGGTGACTAACGACGGACAGCAGCTACTCACGCTCACTGATGAGAACAGCAGCGGTTGCAGCATGGAGTTCCAGTACTCGGTCAGCCCGAAGTAACGAAATCCCCGAGCTCGGTGAGAGCTCGGGGGCACCCGGGACCTGCTCCGCTACACGGGCATTCATTCCAATTCTGATAGGTACACCTTTGGCTACAATTTCCGCCCGTTGTCCAGTTTCTGGATAGCGGGCTTTTTTGTGGATGTCTATTCCGTGCGCGTAGGCCAGGTTGAATGGTTCGGTTACTTTCTGTACACTTTATTTTAATTGAACGTTCAATTAATAAAACGGACAGGAAGCGCGATGCCGATTGTTGGCGTGAAAGACACCCGAAAGCAGCAACTGATTGACGCCACCATGGCGTCTATTGCCGAGCTGGGGCTGCAGAACACCACCATCATCTCCATCAGCCGTCGTGCCGGCATGTCGTCCGGCATCATCAGCCACTATTTCGGTGGTAAGCAGGGGCTGATCGAAGCTGCGCTGCGTTATTTGCTGGACCAGTTGGGGAAGGAGCTGCGGGAGCGGATGGCTCGCACCGACGGGTCGCCGGAACAACGCCTTCAGTGCATCGTGGAAGCCAACTTTTCCGAGTTCCAGCGTACCGATCTGGCGGCAAAGACCTGGCTCAGCTTCTGGGCCCGCTCCATGCACGAGCCGGGTTTGCAGCGCTTGCAGCAGATCAACAACGCCAGGCTGTACAGCAATCTCCGTTACTCCTTCGCCCAACGCTTGCCAAAACAGGCCGCCACCGAAGCCGCCCGCCAGTTGGCGTCGATGATCGACGGCTTCTGGCTGCGAAGTGCCCTGAGCACCGATCCCCAGGAAGGCTTCTCGGCGGCGGAAACGCTGTGTAAACGATTTGCGTTGAACGCACTCGAATCCACCACGAATTCACACGATCAGGTTTGAACCCCATGACTGAATTGCCCCGTTATCAGAACTTTATCAACGGCCATCCCATGGCCAATGCCTCCGGTGAAACCTTCCCGGTTGTGAATCCGGCCACGGGCGAAGTGATCTATGAAATGGAAATCGCCGATGAGGCTGTCCAAAAGGCCGCGATAGACAGCGCCCAGGCCGGCTTCAAGGTCTGGTCTGCGATGACCGGTGCCCAGCGTGGCCGTATTCTCCAGCGTGCCGTGGCGTTGCTGCGGGAGCGTAATGACGAACTGGCTGCCCTGGAAGTTCAGGACACCGGCAAACCCTGGCAGGAAGCCCAGGTCGTAGACGTGGTAACCGGTGCAGACACCCTGGAGTATTTTGCGGGGCTGGCGCCCTCGGTAGAGGGCAACCAGCAGGACCTTGGCGGGGATTTCTATTACACCCGTCGTGAGCCGCTGGGCGTGTGCGCTGGTATCGGTGCGTGGAACTACCCGCTGCAGATTGCCTGCTGGAAGTCCGCCCCGGCCCTGGCTACCGGCAACAGCATGATCTTCAAGCCCTCGGAGGAAACGCCAATGGGCGCCCTCAAGCTGGCGGAGATCTTTGTCGAAGCCGGCGTACCGGCCGGCGTGTTCAACGTGGTCCAGGGCGCGGGTGATGTCGGTGCCTGGCTGACCCACAGCCCCGATATCGCCAAGGTGTCGTTCACCGGGGAAGTCGGCACTGGCCGGAAGGTAATGACCGCGGCTGCCTCCACCCTGAAAGACGTCACCATGGAACTTGGTGGTAAATCACCGCTGATCGTTTTCGACGATGCAGACATCGATAACGCAGTGTCCGCCGCCATGCTGGGTAACTTCTATACCCAGGGCGAGGTCTGCACCAACGGGACGCGCGTGTTTGTGCATGAAGACATCTATTCGGAGTTCATGGACCGCCTGCTGGAGCGGACACTGAACAATATCCGTATGGGCGATCCCACCGATCCGGACACCAACTTTGGCGCATTGATCTCGCAGAAGCACCAGCAACTGGTGCTGGATTACATCGAGAAAGGCATTGCCGAGGGCGCCACCCTCAGCCACGGCGGTAAGGCCGCGAAGCCAGGCTCCGCGCCCGGCGGTTACTTCGTGGAGCCCACGATTTTCACCGATTGCACCGACGACATGACTATCTGCCGTGAGGAAATCTTCGGGCCGGTGATGTCGGTACTGACCTTCTCCGACGAGGAGGAAGTGATCGACCGGGCCAACAATACCGACACCGGCCTTGCCGCTGGCGTGTTCACCAACGATATCCGTCGCGCCCACCGGGTGATTCACCGCATCCAGGCTGGCATCTGCTGGATCAACAGCTACGGAGCATCGCCTGCGGAAATGCCGGTGGGTGGCTACAAGCTCTCCGGTGTTGGCCGCGAGAACGGCCGAGTCACACTCGACCACTACACCCAACTGAAGGCGGTGTACGTGGGCATGGAAGACATAGACAGCCCTTTTTAAGCGGGTTGTCAGGAGTTGCGTATGAAAGAAGTGAACTACGATTACATCATTGTCGGCGCGGGGTCTGCAGGCTGTGTGCTGGCCAACCGGCTTACCGAGGATGGCCGCCACCGGGTGCTGCTGCTGGAAACCGGCGGCAGCGACAAGAGCATCTTTATCCAGATGCCCACGGCGCTGTCCATCCCCATGAACACCAAAAAATACGCCTGGCAGTTTGAGACCGAGCCGGAACCCTACCTGGATAACCGCCGCATGCACTGCCCCCGGGGCAAGGTGCTGGGCGGCTCTTCCTCCATCAACGGCATGGTATACGTACGTGGCCATGCCCGTGATTTCGACGAGTGGCAGGAGCAGGGCGCCGAGGGCTGGGACTATCGCCACTGCCTGCCCTATTTCAAGAAGGCGGAAACCTGGGCCTTTGGCGCTGATGACTACCGTGGTGACCAGGGCCCGCTGGGCGTGAATAACGGCAACAACATGCAGAACCCGCTCTACAAGGCCTTTGTGGATGCGGGCGTGGATGCCGGTTATTTCGCCACCGACGACTACAACGGCGAGCGCCAGGAAGGTTTCGGCGCCATGCACATGACCGTCAAGAATGGCCGCCGCTGGTCTACCGCCAACGCTTACCTGCGCCCCGCCATGGCGCGGGACAATCTGACAGTGGTCACCCATGCGCTGGTGCACAAGGTGTTGCTGGAGGGCAAACAGGCCACCGGTGTGCGCTACGAGAAAGACGGCAAGCTGGTGGACGTTACGGCGTCAGAGGAAGTGATCCTGTCCGCCGGGTCTATCGGTTCGCCTCATCTGTTGCAGCTTTCCGGCATTGGCAATCGCGGCGTACTGGAGCAGGCCGAAATCCCCGTCAATCACGAACTGCCCGGTGTCGGCGGTAACCTGCAGGATCATTTGGAGTTTTACTTCCAGTTCCGCTGCAAGCAGCCGGTCTCTCTCAATGGCAAGCTCGACTGGTGGAACAAGCTCAAGATCGGTGTTCGCTGGTTGCTTAAGAAAGACGGCCTGGGCGCCACCAATCACTTCGAGTCCTGCGGCTTTATCCGCTCCAAGGCGGGCGTCGAGTGGCCGGACCTGCAATATCATTTTTTGCCAGCGGCCATGCGCTATGACGGCAAAGAAGCCTTCGATGGCGACGGCTTTCAGTTGCACGTTGGCCACAACAAGCCGAAAAGCCGCGGCTCGGTATATGTGCAGTCAGACGATCCCCGTCAGCCGCCGCGCATCCTCTTCAACTACCTCAAACATGAGGATGATCGCGAGGGTTTCCGTGACTGCGTGCGCCTGACCCGTGAGATTGTCAGTCAGCCTGCCATGGACGCTTATCGGGGCTCGGAAATCCAGCCCGGTGTTGATGTGCAGAGCGACGAAGACATAGACGCCTTTGTCCGCCAGGCGGTGGAAAGCGCCTATCATCCATCCTGCACCTGCAAGATGGGTATGGATGACCAGGCAGTGGTAGGTCCCGACACACGGGTTCATGGCCTCACCGGCCTGCGGGTAGTGGACTCGTCCATTTTCCCCACCATTCCCAACGGCAATCTCAATGCCCCCACCATCATGGTGGCGGAGCGTGCCGCTGACCTTATTCGTGGCGTCGAGCCACTGAATCCGTCCGATGCCGCAGTGGCGATGGACGGGCAATGGCGTGATTGTCAACGCCCCGGAGGGGCCAGACGCGGGACCGCCTAGTACCGTTCCCGGCGGCGCAATGGCCGCCGGTTGTTATGCAAACCATCAGGACTTACCTATCGTCGCTGCGGCGCGATAACCGTGCCGTTCTGAGCGCGCGATAGTTAAGTGTTGACCCGTCAACGCGGGGGTTTGTGTCCGATTCGAATGAACACGTGCTTCAAAGTAGAGGAGGAACACCCATGTTGTCCCATATAATAAGTAACGCCAGAAACTGGAGGCATGTATGACACTCTGGTTATCCACAGGCCTGATTTTCACTTTCGCGGCTATCGCGCTGATCCTGTTCAAATGGTGGGACCTGAAAGTCATCGGCGTAACGCCGGTACGCACCTTCACGTTTATCGCCATACTGTTTACCTCGGGCCTGGATGTCGGCCTGATCATGTTTCCGCTGACGGAATTTGCCGGTTACGGCAACCTGACGGAAAGCCCCGAATACGGCTTTGCTAACCCACTGGCGATTGAGTTCGGGTTCTGGGCCTTTCTGATCTGGGGGTTCTACTTCCTGACCTGCTTCTACTTCTGTGTGATCGAGCCGCGGGTGAAGTTCTTCGACATACCGCTGGTACGAGTGGTCAACAATGTGGTGATCATCGGCACTTGCGCCTTTACCGCGTTCCTGTTGCTGGTCAACCTGCCCTGGTATCTGCCAGAAATTGGTGATGGCGAAACGGTCGTGCCTACGTTCTACCTGATCGTCTTCGCGGCGATTGCGGCGGCGGTTTATTCCAGCAGTAAAATCAAGTACGTGCGCATACTCAGCCTGGGTTCCAGTTGGCTGTTTATCGCGCTGATTGCGGTAATGTGGGGCCGTGCCTTCCTGACGGGCAACGGCAGTGTCGGCGACTTCTTTGGCACGGCAGGGTTGATTGGTGAGTACTTCACCAACCTGCATCACTTCATGTTGCCGTTGAACGACTACCACGAGTTTTACCTATTCTGGTGGTTCTCCTGGAGCATCATGATCGGCCAGTTCACTGCGCGTTTCGTCAGTGGCCTGCGCACCTGGCAGTTGATGATCGCCATGCTGGTGTTTCCGTCGATTGCCATCGGTACCTGGTTCTCGGTGCTTTACCACTACCACGCTGAAGGGCTGAACATCGCCAGCTATATCAACATAGCCATGATCACGGTGGGGATCCTGATGGTGATCAACTCATTGGACTCGCTGATCCGGCTCTACACCGACAACCTCAACCTGACCGCAAGCCGGCTGGGCCAGTGGAAATATTACTTCGGTAACCTGATTGCGATGTGTGGTTTGACGCTGCTGTTCCAGTTGGACTTCCTGCGCATTCAGTGGGTGGGCGCGCTGGTGATTGCGCTGTACTTCGGCTGCTTCGTATACATTGTCACGAAACGTCGTGCTGAGGTGATGGGCATTGAAGGTTCGCCCAAAGAGAATACACTCGACTTCAGGAAGATTGAGTTAGCGAGCTAGATAGCATCACACACCATCAGGGGAAACCCGGGAGGGCTTTATGTTTCTCGCCGAGAAATCGACCGGACACATGATCGAGGTGTTGGATACCAGAACGCTGTTTGATCCTAACGAGTCCGCCGTGAAGGGCAGTCTGCATTTTGGTGAAGAAGCCCAGGACCCGGAGTTTTTCGAAAAGGCCGGCCTGAATTTCCCCTCCGGGGAATCCCTGCCGCAGTGCTGGACGGACCCGGATTACCGCAGGCGGTGATCCGGGTTAACCGCAGCCATCAAATGCCAGGTCGGGCTGCCCGCGATGTTTGAGGGAATGAGCCTGACAGAGATGGCGGGCCAGGCGGTCAGCCTGATTGCACTGGGCTTCTGCATTGTCGGCTTTGCCAGCAAGCGGGATGACCGTTTGATGGTGCTGCTGATCTCCGCGAATGTGGCCTTTGCCCTTCAGTTTGCCCTGTTCGGCAGTTGGACGGCGGCGGTGCTGAGTTTGCTGGTGATCGGCCGTATCGTGCTGGCCAGGCGATATCTGGGCAACTGGAAAGTCATGCTGGCGGTGCTCGCGGTAAACCTGCTGGCAGCGGCTCTGACCTGGCGGACGCCCGTCGATTTCTTTGCCATTGGCGCGGCTATGTTCGGCACCGTCGGCATGTTTATGCTGCGCGGCATTCCCATGCGGCTGACGCTGGCCGCTGCTGCGATCTGCTGGATGTTGAACAACCTGCTGATTGGCTCTGTCGGCGGCACGCTGGCAGAGGGTATGGTGGTGGTGACCAATTTCATCACCATCTTCCGCCTGGCGAGAATGAAGCGCCGTTATCCGGAGGCCTTCGCCAAACTGAACGAGCCGGACTCATAGCCGGCCGCGTTCAAAACCCTTCAGTACGTTCACCACATTTACGCCAATGGCGTCCACGTCGTAGCCTCCTTCCATGGTGAACAGGGTAGGTAGGTTCAGTTTCGCCAGCCGCTCCCCGATCAGCAGGTAGTCCGCAGACGTCAGCTTGAAGAAGGAAATCGGATCGTCCTCGAAGGTGTCTACTCCCAGAGCGATCACCAGTGCTTCGGGCTGGTATTCCGTAATGCGCTGGCAAGCGGTTTCCAGCCCTTCGCGCCAGACCTCGAAGGGCGTGCCGGGTGGATACACCAGGTTCTGGTTATAGTCGTTGCCGTCGCCTTCGCCGGTTTCATCCTCAAACCCCAGGAAGTGAGGGAACACCAGGTCCGGGTCGCCGTGCAGACTGATGGTCAGCACGTCGCTGCGCTGGTAAAAAATGGCCTGGGTACCGTTGCCATGATGGAAGTCGACATCCAATATCGCCACGCGTTTGGCGCCCTGGTCTCGAAATGCCTGGGCGGAAATAGCCGCGTTATTGAAAAAGCAGTAGCCTCCGAACAGGTCGGCATGGGCGTGATGCCCGGGTGGGCGGCATAGTGCAAACGCGGCAGGGTCTCCGTTGGCCACCAGTGACTGTGCGGTCAGCGCTACGTTTGCTGAGGCGCAGGCAGCATCCCAGGTACCCTCGGTGATCGAGGTCTCGGCGGCAAAGCTGTAGTAGCCCAGGCGGCCGTCGATGTCTTTGGGTACCCTTTCCCGCATACCCCGGCCCGGCCAGACGGCGGGAATGGCCTCGCCGGGTTTGTTCTCGGCTTCCCAATCCTCCCAGCAGATTTGAAGGAAGTTCACGTAATCCGGGGTGTGCACGCGCAGAATCGGTTCCAGGCCGAAGTCTTCTGGCGGAAGGACGTCTCCCAGTTGTTCCTGTTTGACCCGGCTCAGTATGGTTTCCGCCCGGGAGGGCTTCTCGTGGGGCGCGATAAGCATGCCACCGTCCAGCTCAGTTGTGGCGGTACGGCGGTTGTGCAGTGGGGAAAAAACGGTCTTCATGGAAAACGATTCAGTGTTGGTTGCAAAGTGTCGTTCGCTGGCGGTCCCTGGCCGATATCTGACAGTATATTACCCATCTAACCAAACAACGAACCTGTTACAGGATGCCGTCATGAAAATCGCTGTCTTCTGTGGCTCCAGCCGGGGCAATGATGTAGGTTTTGCTGAAGCCGCCGAAGTGTTCGGACAGTACATGGCCAGCCAGGGTATGGATCTTGTGTTCGGCGGTGGCAAGGTGGGACTGATGGGGGTGGTGGCCGATGCGGTGCTTGCTGGCGGCGGTCAGGTGTACGGGGTGATCCCCGAGTCTTTACGTGATCGTGAGCTCGCCCACCAGGGGCTGACCCGGCTGGATGTGGTTGGCTCGATGCATGAGCGCAAAGCGCTGATGGCAGACATGGCCGATGCGTTCGTGGCTTTGCCCGGTGGGCCAGGCACCATGGATGAAATCTTCGAGGCCTGGACCTGGGGCCAGCTTGGGTACCACAGCAAGCCGTGTGCCTTCTACAACGTCGATGGCTACTACGATGATTTGCTGGCTTTCATCCGCAAGATGTCGGGCGCCGGCTTCCTGAAACCGGAGTACGCCGAGATGGTCATCGTGGCGGACCAGCCAGTGGATCTGGTAACGGCGCTGAAAAACTATCAGCCGCCGTCCCGCAAATGGTCGTGAAGCTGCTGTAGGCTCAGGTTTTCCGCCGCCAATGAGCGCGAAGATACGCAGAGTGCACCGCAGGCGGCCCCGAGTCGAAGGCAGGTTTGCAGGTTTTCACCGCGCAGGTAGCCGCACAGAAAGCCACTGAAGAATGCATCACCTGCTCCATTGGTATCCTGCACCTGGCGAACCTGAAAAGCCGGTTGTTCAACCCATTGCCCGTCTCGGCTCAACAGCGTGGCGCCGTCACTGCCGTGAGTGCATACTACCAATTCCTTACCATCGCCGATCATCCTTTCCATAAACCCGCGATAGTCCGGCAGGTTGTCACTGGACAGGAAAATCACGCTGGCGGACTCAATAAACGGCTGATGGTGGGGGTTACGGCCGTCGTAGTCGTGAAGGTCCGTCCAGATGGGCTTGTTGGCGTTTTTTGCCAGTGTCATCGCCGGCTTGGTGTAGCCCAGTATATTGATCACCACCAACGTACAGTCGGAGATTGCGGCGGCCACCGGTACCCAGTCAACGACAGCTGGATCAGCCGGTGGCTGTACAAACAGGGAAATCCGGCCACCGTGAGGGTCCATCAGGTTCACGTGCTGCTCTGTCGGCGTGTCGGTGATTTCTGCAAGCAGCTCGATGCCGGGTTTTGCCAGTGCGTGGCGCACCCGATCGGCTTCAGTATCCTTTCCCAGCAGGGTATGGAGGACAACCGGATGCCCCAAAGCTGCCAGATTCAGCGTTTTGCCGGCACCGGTGCTGCCGACGGCTTTGTAACTGTGCCTGGGCCACAGGGTGTGCGGTATTGGCGTTGGCAGGGCATCCAACTGGACGATGGTATCCAGTGATGCGCCGCCGATGACGACGATGGGTTTGTTCATGGGGTTGGTCTCGGCAGGAAGATCAGCCCATCTTATCCGGTGTGGAACGGGTAAGGCTCCTCCCTGCGGCTACGCCCCTTTCCTTGCCCGTGGTGGTCAGGTTCGCGCCAGACATTTGATGGCGGCAGCAGCGGCCGACGTGCGGTTTTCCACACCCAGTTTGCGAAATACCTGCTCCAGGTGCTTGTTCACCGTGCGCGGGCTCATTTCCAGAATCTGTCCGATTTCGCGGTTGGTTTTGCCATTGGCTATCCACAACAGCACATCGGACTCCCGGCCGGTCAGGCTGAAGCGCGTCCGCAGAGCGCCCGTGGCCTCGCTGGGCTTCTGCACCTCTTGCAGGCGCAACAGGTATTCCCTTTCGTCGACCAGGGTGAGGAATTCCACCGCGTGGAGCTCAGGCAGGAAATCCAGCGTAAGGCTGTGGCCGTTCTCCGGATTGTGGCTCAACCAGGTGGCCAGGTTATTGGTCAGTAGCTCAAGGTTGTTGGAGCCGCCGCCAGTGAGCCGCTGATGAACCTGGGGGGTGGACCACAGAATGGCTCCGTGACGGTCCACGGCAAACAGGTTCTGTCCGGCGGTATCCAGTGCGGCCCGAGCGCTGTGTGCCATGCGGGCGTTGGTCAGATGTACCTGCATGCGGGCCATCAGTTCGGTGGTGTTAATGGGTTTGGTGATGTAGTCCACGCCGCCGCATTTGAGCCCCATCACCACGTGCTCAGTGTCGCTGAGGCCGGTCATGAAAATGATGGGGGTATTTGCGAAGTCCGGATTCTGCTTCAGCCGACGGCAGGTTTCGAAGCCATCCATGTTGGGCATGATGGCGTCCATCAGCACAATGTCCGGGGTGATGTTCTGGCTGATGGTCAGGGCCTGGCTGCCTTCCAGCGCAATCAATACCGTCATGCCGGCACTTTCCAGGGCGTCGTTGATCATGCGAATGCAGTCAACTGCATCGTCCACCACCATAACGACCGTCTTTCGGGCTTCAGGTGTGCTCATGTTCCGTCACCTTGATCAAATCGATGATTTTTTCGAACTGGAAGTCGTTGGTGAGCTTCACAAGTTCTTCTACAAACACCGGATCGGCCTCGCTCCGGTAACGGAGTCCGTGCAGTGCCTCAAGAAGTCCTTTTTTGTGGCCGATGGTGGCCAGCCCCACCAGCGCGGCGCGATGTTCAGCCGCGGGCAGAATCAGCGTTTCCGATTCGGGCGTAATGGTGGCTGCCAGCGGTTCCGGGCTTTTCTCGAAGCGCCAGTCGAGGGTAAGCAGCCGGGCGATGTGGTCCAGCAGCAGGTTCAAGCGCACCGGCTTGATGATGTAACCGTTGTGCAGGGTGGGTGATTCCGGCCGGTTGCGTCCTTCGCTGGCGTCGGCCGATACCATGACCACGGGCACCTGATGGTTGTTGCTTCGCAATTGCGTAAGGATATCCCAGCCGCTGTAACCGGGCATGGAGACATCGAGTAACACCAAGTCGGGATAGCTGTTGTCGATGGCATCCACCACCGCCAAGGAGTTGCCGATGTCGACAATCTCAAAACCCAGCGGAGCGAGCATGGCTCGGATCACCTGGCGGTGGGAGGACTCGTCATCCACCACCATGATCTTGCGTCGCGGGCCTTTGTAGCCATAAATGCGCCGGGCCGGGGATGTCATGGATTCGGGGCGGGGGGTATGCAGGCTGGACAGCATCAGGCTGACGCGGAAGGTACTGCCTTCCCCGGGCGTGCTCTCTACAGAGAGATCGCCGCCCATGATTTCGGTCAATAGCCGGGTGATGGTGAGCCCGAGCCCGGTGCCGGTGCGACTTTGTCCGGGGGTGCGTATACGCTCGAAAGGTCGGAATATGCGCTCGATGTTTTCTTCGGCGATACCTTCGCCGGTGTCCTTTATCGTGAACTCAGCCACCTGGCTGCGATATTTCAGGGTTAACGAAATGCTGCCGTTGTCGGTGTATTTGAGCGCATTGGACAGCAGGTTGATGAGTATCTGCCGCAGGCGCTTTTCATCCGTGGTCACCAGTTCCGGTAAGCGGGTAGGGCCGTGGTAACTGAAGGCCAGCCCTTTTTCTTCCGCTTGCAGCCGGAACATGTGCACCAGTTGCTCCATCAGCAGGTCAATACGCACCTCGTCCCGGTGCAGGTCCAGCCGCCCGGCTTCGATCTTGGAGATGTCCAGCAGGCCTTCGATCAGGTCTGCCAGATACTCACCGCTGCGGCGTATGACACCCAGTGCGTCCTTGCGGTTGTCCGGGATAGCGGTGTCGTTTTCCATCAGCTGGGCGTAACCCAGGATTGCGTTCAGCGGTGAACGCAACTCGTGGCTGATGCCAGTCAGGTATCGGCTCTTTGCACCATTGGCCGCTTCAGCGTGTTCCTTGGCCTGCTGCAGGGCCTGATCCGTGCGCTCGTGGGCCACGATTTCCTCGGTCAGAAGGCGGGTCTGTCGCTGGGATTCCTCCTCAGCCACCACGCGGCTTTCATGGGCCAGCACAAACAGCCAGCACACCACGCCAGTGATAATGATCAGCACGAAGAACACCTTCCACAGGGTGATCGACAGCAGCGCGGCTTCGATGGGCGAGTTCACCGGTGTCTTAGCGTATATCAGTGCCAGAAGCAGCCCGGACAAACCGTTGATCAGGAACAACAACGTCAGGAAATGGCCAATGCGCGAGTGTAGTTTTGAGAGCACTGACTCGGGAATAAACAGGCCAAAAAACTGCTGCAGCTGATGTCGATAACCTGCACCGGGTTTACAGAAATCGCCGCAGCGGGCATCGAGGGAACAGCACAACGAGCAGATATTGCCGGCATAGGCCGGGCAGCCAGTCACGTCTTCGGGCTCGAATTCGTGTTCGCAGATACAGCAGGCGACAAGTTGTCGGTCAGTGGCGATGGGCACGAATGGGCGTGCGGTATAGAAGCGCCCGCGAGTACGCCAGGCAATTGCGGGCGCGATCATCAGTGCCGAACCGAGGGTAATGAAGTGTGACAGCGCCTGGGGTACGTCACCCACGGCACCACCGTGGCAGACCATACCAATGACCGAGGCCAGTATCATGGCGCCGACACCAACGGGGTTGATGTCGTACAGGTGTGCCCGCTTGAATTCGATGTGCTTCGGGCTGAAGCCCAGTGGTTTGTTGATCACCAGGTCGGCCACCAGGGAGCCCACCCACGCCACCGCTACGACGCCATAGAAGCCCAGAGTCTCTTCCAGGGCGCGATAAACACCCAACTCCATCACCAGCAAGGCAATGGTCACGTTGAAGACCAGCCACACCACCCGGCCGGGATGGCTGTGCGTCAGACGTGAGAAAAAATTCGACCAGGCAATGGAGCCTGCATAGGCATTAGTGACGTTTATCTTGACCTGGCAAAGAATGACAAAGATGCCCGCGATGGCCAGCGCCACTTCCGGAGACGACGAGAGATAGCCGAATGCCACCATGTACATGCGGGTGGGGTCGGAGGCATCCAGTGCCGACACGCCATGGTTCAGGGCCAGTACAGCCAGGAACGAGCCCGCCAGGATTTTCAACGCACCAATGACGATCCATCCAGGCCCACCGGCCATCACCGCCGTCCACCACCGCAAACGCTGCCCTTGCTCAGGCTCAGGCACAAAACGCAGGAAATCGACCTGTTCGCCGATCTGTGCAATCAACGAGAACACCACGGCCGACGCTGCCCCAAAAAGCAGCAGGTTGAACTCGCCGCCCTGATTGGGGGCAGTGCCCTCAAACTGCGTCCAGTCCGACACCGAGCCGGCGTCCGTGTAGATGATGAAAACGAACGGCAGCAGCTGCAGCACAATCCACGCCGGTTGGGTCCAGAGCTGGAACTTGCTGATGGCGGTTATGCCGTGGGTGACCAGGGGAATAATCACCACCGAACAAATGAGATAACCGATTACCAACGGTATATCCAGCAGCAGCTCCAGCGCCATGGCCATGATCGCCGCTTCGATTGCGAAAAAGATAAACGTAAACGAGGCGTAGATCAGCGAGGTGATGGTGGAGCCGATGTAGCCGAAGCCGGCGCCTCGGGTAAGCAGGTCTATATCAACACCATAGCGAGCGGCGTAGTAGCTGATGGGTATAGCGGTCAGAAAGATGATCAGTGCTACGGCGCAGATGGCCGCGACTGCGTTGTTGAATCCGTAGTGGATGGTGATGGCCCCACCGATGGCTTCCAGCGCCAGAAAAGAAATCGCTCCCAGAGCCGTATTAGTAACGCGGGCGGCGGACCAGCGCCGGGCACTCTTTGCGGTAAACCGCAAGGCGTAGTCTTCGAGCGTCTGGTTGGCCACCCACTGATTGTAATTGCGCCTTACACGGAAAATGCTTTGTCGTGCGGCCATCGTTGTGTTGCCTGTGTCGCTGGATAAGGAGTGCCCGAAATAAGTGCGGTTGCGTGGCGCGGTGCACCGGACCTGAAAACACCAACAATTTTCGTGCCATGGACAGGAACGCAAGAAAAAGCGGACACATTTAAATCGTGTACCCGCGTTTTAGCCTGTATTGCCGGAATCAGGAATGCGTCAAATGACGTAGTGCGCTGGGGTGATTGCCGAATGGGCTCCCTTAAGGGGCGCAAGCAGAATGTTTGATGTGGACGCTGTGCTTTCGATGAAAAGCGCGGTACCGGATTTCAAACACTGCGAGGAATCACCATGGGTACGACAGATAAAAACGCCAGCAAACGATCGCCTGGCAAGAGGCCAGGGTTTAGAAAGAGTCTGATGACACTGGCGGCGTCCGTTATGCTGGCTACCTCCGCGCAAGCGGCGACACCCAGTACGGCAGAAGTCAATACAACCGATCTGGCGGTGACGGATGACACCGTTACGGTTGGCATACTGCACTCCATCACCGGCACCATGGCAATCAGTGAGATTGGTTCGGTGCAGGCGGAAAAGCTGGCGATTGAACAGATAAACGCGTCTGGTGGTGTTCTGGGTCGCCAGATAGAGTTTGTTCAGGAAGACGGCGCCAGCGACTGGCCGACGTTTGCCGAAAAATCCCGCAAGCTTCTGCGTCAGGATAATGTGGCCGCGATCTTTGGCGCGTGGACCTCTGCGTCACGCAAGGCCATCCTGCCGGTGATCGAACAGTACAACGGCATGCTGTATTACCCCACCTTCTATGAAGGTCTTGAGCAGTCTCCGAACGTGGTTTACACCGGCCAGGAAGCGACCCAGCAGATTCTTGCGGGTATCGACTGGGCGGTAAAGGAAAAGGGCGCCAAGAGCTTCTATCTGCTTGGATCTGACTACATCTGGCCACGAACCTCCAACAAGATCGCCCGCAAGCACATCGATAAGCTGGGCCTGAAAGTTGTGGGTGAAGAGTATTACCCGCTGGGCCACACCCAGTTCAACTCGGTGATCAACAAGATCAAGCTCAAGAAGCCCGACGTGATTTTCGCGTCCGTGGTGGGCGGTTCCAACGTGGCCTTCTACAAGCAGATGAAAGCCGCCGGCGTTGATTTCACCGACGAGAAGCCGCTGCTGCTGACGATCTCCGTAACCGAGGACGAAATCCGCGGTATCGGCGGCGACAACGTGGAAGGTATTTACGCCTCCATGAAGTACTTCCAAAGCCTGGACAACCCCAACAACAAGGAGTTTGTTGCGGCCTTCAAGGAAACCTACGGCGATGACATGGTGATCGGCGACGTTACCCAGGCCGCGTATCTCGGTCCCTGGTTGTGGAAAGCGGCGGTTGAAAAGGCCGGCTCTTTCGACATCGACAAGATTCGCGAAGAGTTCGCAGGCATCGAGTTCACCAAGGCACCGGAAGGCTACGTACGCATCCACGAAAACCATCACCTGTGGTCCAAGACACGGATTGGCCAGGCCCAGCTTGATGGTCAGTACAAGGTGGTTCACGAAACAGAAGAGCTGATGGAGCCAGACCCGTTCCCGGAAGGTTACCAGTAAAACGGAATGGCCGGCGCCACCGCGCGCCGGCCTTCATCGCCTCCGCAACGCAAAGCATGTTGGTTTGAAGGGGAGAAGGGTCATGTTCGATGGCTACACCAGCAGTGAATTGATGTCGATATTTGCCATGCAGGGGTTTGCCGGGCTCTCCCTGTTTTCAGTGTTCGTACTGATGGCAATGGGCCTGGCCATCATCTTTGGTCAGATGGGCGTGATCAACATGGCCCATGGGGAATTCATGATCCTCGGTGCCTACACCACCTACCTGACGTCGAGTTTTTTCCAGTCGTACCTGCCCGGACTGTTTGGCGGTTACTTCTTCTTCGCCATCATCCTGGCCTTTTTGATATGCGCTGCCTTGGGAGCACTCGTTGAGTGGCTGATGATACGGCATCTCTACCACCGGCCACTCGATACCTTGCTGGCCACCTGGGGGTTGAGCCTGATCATGCAGCAGGCCTACCGCTCCATCTTTGGTGCCCGCGAAGTGGGCGTTGATCTTCCTGAATGGATGATGGGCGCCTTCCAGGTGACCGATTTGGTGGAACTGCCGATCAACGGCTTGTTCGTGATGATCATCGCGCTCTCCATTGCAGTCGCCGTTTACCTGCTCATGTACCGCTCCGGCTGGGGCAAGAACGTGCGGGCTGTGGTTCAGAACCGTCCTATGGCTGAGGCTGTTGGTATCAACAGTGCTGGTATCGACCGCGCAACCTTTGCCCTCGGCTGCGGTATCGCCGGGATTGCTGGCGCCGCGTTCACCATGATCGGTTCCACCGGGCCGTCGTCCGGGCAGGCCTACATTGTCGATACCTTCCTGGTGGTGGTCTTCGGCGGCGCCCAAAGCCTGATTGGCACCATTATTTCCGCCTTCGGCATTTCCCAGGCCCAGTCCACCATGGAGTTTTTTCTGAGTGGTTCCATGGCCAAGGTTCTCACCCTGCTGGTTGTCGTCGGCATTCTGATGCTGCGTCCAGAAGGACTCATGGCCCTCAAGGTCCGTCGCTAGGAGATTGTCATGAAGAGTTCATCCCCCCTGAAATGGTTCGGCTCCCGCGAGGGCCTGTATTACCTGGCGCTGGCGTGTCTGCTGGTTGTCATCCTGCCGCTGGCTCTGGACCCGTTCCGGCTGAACATGGTGGGTAAGTACCTGACATACGCCTTCGTGGCGATCGGACTGGTGATGTGCTGGGGTAAAGCCGGCATCCTCAGCCTGGGCCAGGGCGTATTCTTCGGCCTGGGCGGCTATTGCATGGCGATGTTCCTGAAGCTGGAAGCCTCCACGCCAGAGGCCACCGCGATCCAGTCCACCCCGGGCATTCCGGATTTCATGGACTGGAACCAGCTCACCGAGCTGCCGTGGTTCTGGGAACCGTTCCATAGCTTCTCGTTCACGTTGATCGCGGTCATTGGCGTGCCCGTTCTGCTGGCTTTCGTGATCGGTTTTGCAATGTTCACCCGCCGTGTGGGTGGCGTGTACTTTGCCATCATCACCCAGGCCATTGCCGCAATCCTGACCATCCTGATTATCGGACAACAGGGTTACACCGGTGGCGTAAACGGCATTACCGATCTGCAGACCCTGAAGGGCTGGGATATCCGCACCGATGAGGCACGGACCACCCTGTACTTCGTCTGCGTCGGAATGCTGTTCCTTTGTCTGTTCGTGGCACGGCTTGTCCAGAACCGGAAACTGGGCCGCATTCTCGTGGCCATGAATGCCCAGGAAATGCGGGTACGCTTTTCAGGCTACGACGTGGCCGCCTTCAAGATTTTCGTGTTCTGCCTGGCAGCGGCTTTCGCAGGTATCGGCGGCGCGATGTTCACCCTGATTGTTGGCTTCATGTCGCCGTCCTTCATCGGCATTGTTGCCTCCATCGAGATGGTCATCTTCTGTGCGCTTGGAGGCCGGTTGTCCATTCTCGGAGCGGTTTACGGTGCCTTGCTGGTGAATGCCGCCAAGAGTGGCTTTTCCGAATCCTTCCCGGAACTCTGGCCCTTTGCCATGGGGGCTCTGTTTATTGGTGTGGTGCTGGCATTCCCGAACGGCCTGGCAGGACTTTACCGCAGCTATGTCATGCCCCTGGAAGATCGCTTGTTCAAACGCAAAGCGCCTGTGGCTAACGCCACCGCCGAGCCTTCGGCCACCAAGCCTGGTGCTGAAAAGGCTGACGATTATGATCCGATGATCAATACCTACAGCCCGGAGAAATCCTGATGAGTGCAGCCAAAAGCAAAGGCACGGATTTTCTGCTGGCGGTTGAGGGCCTGACCGTATCATTCGACGGCTTCAAGGCCGTGGATGACCTGTCTTTCTACCTCGACCCCAAGGAAATCCGGGTCATTATCGGCCCCAATGGTGCTGGCAAAACCACCGTTCTCGATCTGATCTGCGGCAAAACCAAGGCGACTGCCGGTTCGATCAAGTTTGCCGGCAAGGAGCTGACCAAACTCAAGGAACACCAGATCGTTCATTCCGGTGTGGGCCGGAAGTTTCAGACACCATCGGTGTTTGAAGATCTGACTGTGTTTGAAAACCTCGAGGTGTCCTACCCGCAGGGCCACAGCGTGATGGGGGCGCTGGCCTTCAAGAGGGACCGGGCGGTGATAGAGGCCGTGGAAGAGGTGGCAGAAACCATCTTCCTGACGGACGCCCTGAACGAACCGGCAGCCTCGCTCAGCCATGGTCAGAAACAGTGGCTGGAGATCGGCATGCTGCTGATCCAGAAGCCGGATCTGCTGATGCTGGATGAGCCGGTGGCTGGAATGTCGGTGGCCGAGCGCAAGAAAACCGCCGAACTGCTCCGGGTGATCACCCGGGACCACACGGTACTGGTGATCGAGCATGACATGCAGTTCGTTGGTGACATCGCCGACCGGGTGACCGTGATGCACCAGGGCAAGGTTCTTTCGGAAGGGTCCATTGAGCACGTGAAGTCGGACCCGAAAGTCATCGAAGTCTATCTGGGGCACTGAACATGCTAAGCGTCAAACATCATTCGGTGGCCTATGGCCAAAGCACCATCATCGGGGACCTGAACCTTGAGGTGGGAAAAAACGAGATTGTGGCCGTGGTGGGCCGCAACGGCATGGGCAAGACCACGCTGATGAAATCCCTGGTAGGCATGACCCCCACCAAAGGCGGTGAGGTCAGCCTGGATGGTTCCAACATTTCCAACCTGAAGAGCTTCCAGCGGGTAAGGGCTGGCATTGGTTTTGTGCCTCAGGGCCGGATGATTTTTCCAACCCTTACGGTAAGGGAAAACATTGAAACGGCCCTGTCCGCCGTGGGTGAAAAGAAGGTACCGGAGGATCTGTACGAGATGTTTCCGGTACTGAAGGAAATGCAGAACAGGCGCGGCGGTAATCTGTCTGGTGGTCAGCAGCAACAGCTCGCCATTGCCCGCGCACTGGCCACGCGGCCCAAGGTGCTGCTGCTTGACGAACCCACCGAAGGCATTCAGCCCAATATCATCAAAGAGATCGCTCAGACACTACGGCGTATCCGCGATGAGCGCGGTTTGTCGATAGTTGTCTCTGAGCAGGTCCTGAGCTTTGTGATGGACGCGGCGGACCGGATTCTGGTGATCGAGAAGGGAGCCATCGTGCACGAAGAGAACAGGGCTGAAGCAGACCAGGAAAAGATTGCCAGTTACCTGGCGGTTTAACGAGGAGCGAATTAATGAGACACGGTGATATTTCCAGCAGTAACGACACCGTCGGTGTGGCGGTGGTGAATTACAAGATGCCCCGGTTGCATACCAAAGCCGAGGTATTGGACAACGCCCGCCAGATTGCCAACATGATCAAGGGTATGAAAGTGGGCCTGCCCGGCATGGACCTCGTGGTGTTTCCGGAATACAGCACCATGGGCATCATGTACGACAATGACGAGATGATGGAGACGGCTGCCACGATTCCCGGCGACGAAACCGCCATCTTCTCTGCCGCCTGCCGTGAGGCCAATACCTGGGGTATCTTCTCACTAACCGGCGAACGGCATGAGGATCACCCCAATAAGGCACCCTATAACACCCTGATTCTCATCAACAATGAAGGTGAGATCGTCCAGAAATACCGCAAATGTATTCCCTGGTGCCCGATTGAAGGCTGGTATCCGGGGGACACCACTTACGTTAGCGAAGGCCCCAAGGGTATGAAGATCAGCCTGATCATCTGCGATGACGGCAACTACCCGGAAATATGGCGGGACTGTGCAATGAAAGGTGCCGAGCTGATCGTTCGCTGCCAGGGCTATATGTATCCGGCCAAGGAGCAGCAGGTGATGATGTCCAAGAGCATGGCGTGGGCCAACAACTGTTATGTGGCCGTGGCTAACGCCTCCGGGTTTGATGGGGTGTATTCCTACTTCGGCCACTCCGCCATTATCGGCTTTGATGGCCGCACTCTCGGAGAGTGTGGCGAGGAAGATATGGGAATTCAGTATGCCCAGCTTTCGATCAGTCAGATCCGTGACGCACGCCAGAATGACCAGTCACAAAACCACCTGTTCAAACTGCTGCACCGGGGCTACACCGGTGTTCACAACTCCGGCGATGGCGACAAGGGCGTAGCCGACTGCCCGTTCGAGTTCTATCGCACCTGGGTGATGGACGCTCAAAAGGCACAGGAAAACGTTGAAGCAATGACTCGAAAAACTGTGGGCACCGCTGAATGTCCGGTGGGTGAGCTACCATTCGACGGTAAAGAAAAATCTGCAGGCGCTTAATGCCGGGAGTTGCTGATGCCGTTTATCAACGAACGGCTGGAAGCCAACCGGGAATCTATAGAACAGAACCGGGCTGCCTCAGGCCCGGTTCGTGCTTCCCGGTTTCGCTTTGAGCCAGATGCCGTCATGTCCCGCCTGCGGGAGAACATCGTTGGCCAGGACGATGCGCTGACAGCCATGGAATCCATGCTGGTGCGAGTGAAAGCCGACATCGGCGAGGAAAACCGGCCACTCGCGGTGCATCTGTTCCTTGGGCCCACTGGTGTGGGTAAAACCGAAACCGTTCGGCTGATTGCAAAAGCCATTCATGGCAGCCGGGATGGCCTGTGCCGCATCGATATGAACACCCTGGCTCAGGAGCACTATACCGCCGCACTTACCGGCGCGCCGCCGGGCTACGTGGGCAGTAAGGAAGGCCACAGCCTGTTTGATCTGGACAAAGTACAGGGCTCGTTCAGCAAGCCTGGCATTGTGTTGTTTGATGAAATCGAGAAAGCCAGCCGGGAAGTCATCCGCGCCCTGTTGAACGTTCTGGACACTGGCCGGCTGATGTTTCCCTCCGGTAACCGGGAAATCGATTTCAGCAACACTCTGATATTCATGACCAGTAATGCCGGGGCTCTGGACGCTGAGGCGCACCAACAGCGTTATCAGAAAGGTTGGCGCCGCTGGCTCGGGTTGTCGGCCGGTGAGGGTGGGTACTTGCGAGATGTTGCTCTGCGTCGGCATTTCGACCCTGAATTTCTGAACCGTATTGATCAGATCCTTACCTTCAACAGCCTTGCTGATAACTGGCTCGAAGCACTGTTGGACATCGAGTTGGTGGGGCTCAACCGGCGGCTGGGCAAAAAACACGCAGTGCTGTCACTGTCAACTAAGCTTAGGGGCGAACTGTGCTGTGGCTACGATGCCCGTTATGGAGCCCGGGAGATGTTGCGGGCTTTTCGCCAGCGTCTGGAGCCCGCGGTAGCCAGAGCACTGTTGGCGCATCCTGACTGTCAGCGGTTTGAGGCCGATGCGCAGAATGGGGCGGTCACCGTGCACCAATACGTCGAATGACGTAGGTGTGGGGGGCATTTCGCGAATACCTCCGGGGCGCGGGATCTCGGATAGTAAAACCGTTACCAAATTGTGCAAGCCAACACCAAGGAGCGCCCGTTATGGCTGAAACCATTATCAAGATTGATCTGAACAAGTCGGCTTACGAGAACGACAAAATCCACAACCGCTGGCACCCGGATATTCCGCTGGTGGCCACCGTTAAACCCGGTGATGACTTCATCGTGGAATGCTATGACTGGACCGGTGGCCAGATCAAAAATGACGATAACGCAGACGATGTGCGCGATGTAGACCTCAGCCAGGTGCACTTCCTGTCTGGCCCGATCGGGGTGGAAGGCGCCGAGCCGGGTGACCTGCTGGAAGTGGATATTCTCGACATCGGCACCTTTGAAGAAAGCCAGTGGGGGTTCAACGGCTTCTTCTCCAAGCAGAACGGCGGCGGCTTCCTGACCGAACACTTTCCGGACGCCCAGAAGAGCATCTGGGATTTCAACGGCATGTTCACCAAATCGCGCCATATTCCCAACGTGGAATTTGCCGGCCTGATTCACCCGGGGCTGATAGGCTGCCTGCCCTCTAAAGACCTGCTGGATACCTGGAACAAACGTGAAGCAGGACTGGTAGCGACAGACCCGGAGCGGGTGCCGGAACTGGCCACCCTGCCCAACGGCGATACCGCCCACATGGGCCAGCTGAAAGGCGACGCCGCCAAAGCGGCCGGCGCTGAGGGCGCTCGCACCGTACCGCCCCGGGAACATGGTGGTAACTGCGATATAAAAGATCTTTCCCGCGGCTCCAAGGTTTACTTCCCGGTCTACGTGGATGGTGCAGGCCTGTCGGTTGGCGACCTGCACTTCAGCCAGGGCGATGGTGAAATCACCTTCTGTGGTGCCATCGAAATGGCTGGATGGATTCACCTGCGGGTGAACCTGATCAAGGATGGCGTTAAGAAATATGGCATCAAGAACCCGGTATTCAAACCCAGCCCGATCAAACCCCGTTACGACGATTACGTGATCTTTGAAGGGATCTCGGTTGATGAAGACGGTGGCCAGCACTACCTGGACGTGCATGTGGCCTATCGCCAGGCCTGCCTGAATGCCATCGAATACATGACCAAGTTCGGCTACACCAAGGCCCAGGCCTACGCGATTCTTGGTTGCGCTCCGGTAGAGGGCCACATCAGTGGCGTGGTGGATATTCCAAACGCCTGCGCCACGCTTTGGTTGCCCACAGGTATCTTTGATTTTGACATCAACCCATCCGCAGAGGGGCCGAAGAAAATGACCAGTGGCGGAATGGACGTACCTCTGTCGAAAGACAAGGAGTAGTCACTATGCCTGTATACGACTACAAATGCCGGGAACACGGCCTGTTCAACACCCTGGCGACGATAGAAGACAGCGCAAAACCGGTGTCATGCCCCACTTGCCAGGTGCTTTCGCCACGAGTGATTGTGCTGCCCCCGGAAATCGCAAACATGGACCCAGCCAGGCGCGCGGCCCAGGACCGAAACGAAAAGTCCCGCCACGAACCGGTGTTCTCCACCGCCGATCGCCGGGAGCAGGACCCTGAGCACAGCCGCAGCTGCGGCTGTGGCTCGCCAAAACCCGGAAAGTCGATGCTGTTCTACACCGCTGACGGGAAGAAAATGTTCCCCTCCATGCGGCCCTGGATGATCAGCCACTAAGGCTGTACCAAACCGAAAGTCACTGTCACGTGTTTGCCCCCACTTCGGGGGCTTTTTTATACCCGTTCAACCCAGCGGACTACGAATGCCGGTGATGATGGGTAACATTGCCAAGACTGTAAGTACTGAGCGTGGGAGGCGAAAAAAGCCACTGCTACTCCTGAACCACCGGCTTTAGGGTATTTTCGGCACAGGGCACAGGGCACAGGGCACAGGGCACAGGGCAGACTAACCGGGTGAAGGAATTCTTCGCAGCGCTGTTTCCAGGCCTTGCTATACTAAAAACCACGGAGTTCAGGCCCTGACTTTGTGTGGCCGCAGCAACATTGCGGTGCACCGCTAGCCAAGTTAGAAACTCATTAACCTCCCGCGGCCCCATTTCCCGGGAATGCTTTCTGGTGCTAACAAATGCATCAAATTTGTTCCGGGCCGATGGCCCTCCACCGGGCAGTTTTTCTCCGCTTCCCTGCGTAAAAGCCGCCTTTTATCAAGGCGTTGTGCGGCAAGTGAACGATGATGGCTACTGAATTTAAGCGACTGACTGAGGTCGATAAATCCGAAATAATAGAACTGATGAATAACCCGTTGGTACGGCGGCATATGCCTTTGGCAAACAGATGTTTCGGGGAAAACGACTGCGAGGAATTTATTGCTGCAAAAGAACGCATGTGGGAAGAAGAGGGTTACGGCCCGTGGGCGTTCGTTGTTGATGGTCAGTTTGTCGGCTGGGGTGGATTACAGCCCGAGAACGGGGAAGCTGACTTGGGGTTAGTACTGCACCCGGATCATTGGGGATTGGGGAAAACCCTTTATATCGAAATAATTCGTCGAGCTTTTGAAGAAATGGGTTTCGAGTCGGTCACGGTGTTGCTCCCGCCCACGAGTAAGCGGATTAAAGGTTTGCTGCGTTTAGGCTTCCGTAAAAATGGGCAATTAGAGGTCGCAGATAAAATATTCCTCCGCTATCGGTTGGAGAAAAGGAATAACTTAGTTGGATAATCTCCAGCAACAGTACGAGTCCGCGAAATTGCCGCCCAACAAATCGTTGGAGAGGGACTTTTGTTCCGCTACGCTCCACAAAAGCCCCTCAACTCAGGCGTTATATTGCAAGAGCAAGGCCGGTTAGTAGATATTACCCGGCCACCCGGAAAGGTTTTAGTTTCGGCCAGCGATTACGCCACCATCCACATCCCAAACGGCACCTGTCACCCAACTTGCATCACTGCTGAGCAGGAAGCTAATCGCATTGGCAACATCTTCTGGGGCACCGATCCTTCCAATTGGATGAAAGCCATCAAAGGTGGCGAGTGTTTTATCGATTTCACTCGGTTCAATGAAGGATTCGTAAATGGGGGTCTTCACCACAGCAGGGGAAACGGCGTTTACACGAATATTCTTATCTGCCAATTCCATCGCCATATGCTGCGTTAGCGCATGTAAGCCGGCTTTAGCCATTGAATACGCCGATGAGGGCGTGGCTTTGATGGCTTGCTTTGCCCACATTGAGCCAACCTGCACAATGGAACCACCACCATTTTCTAACATATTCTTGGCCACAGCTTGAGAGATGAAGAATGCAGCACGGTTTAGCTCCAGGTAGGTATCGTAGTCCTTGCCTCCATGCTCAAGAAATGGTGTTGGTTTGAACTTGCCTGCCGCATTTACGAAATATTTTATGTGGCGGTCATGGTTTGCGACAAAATCAACTATGCGCTGAACGTCGTTGGCTTCGTATAGATTTGCCTGGAGTGTTTCAATGTGTCCCATTCCTGCAAGATCATGCTTGGCAGCTTCCAGTTTCGAGGACGAACTGCCAATAATTACCGTATGAATGCCCCGGTTGAGCAACTGCCTTGCGGTCGCTAAACCCATTCCACTGGAGCCACCCACAATCAAGGCCAAAGAACTAGTTGTGTTTTCCATCTAATTACCTCCACAGGTAGATAGTAAAGTGTGGACATAGGTTAGAAAAACTGTAGGCTATTGAAAATCAGGCACAATTTGGTGCGGTAGGTACTTGTTGGTGCATGTTAATGAAAGAACAGGGAAAAATATTTCTGAGGAAATCAGCACCTGAGAAAAGTGCGCGGATGGTTGAAACCATATACGGCTGTAAGTGGTCACTCACTGTTTATCAACTTCTGGCGAACGGCATCAACCGGCCTGGGGCAATGGTCCGTAGCGTCGAGGGCTTAACCACCAAGGTACTAAACGAATGCCTAAGAAAGAACACGCAATTTGGTATTCTGGAACGTGTTACCTATAACGAAGTGCCACCCCGTGTTGAATATGAAGTAACCGAGTTCGGTAGCAAATTTATTCGCGTGCTTGATGAGCTTGAAAAGCTCCAGAGCGAGATTGAAAGTGGGGTATTGTAACGAGGCAATGCACACGACGAGCGCGTGATTGTGGCGTTAAATCAGTAGTGGTACCGGAGCTGGGCAATGAGCAAGGCGTCATCCGTGACCTTGTAAACGATGCGGTGTTCTTCGTTAATTCGTCGGGACCAGTAACCAGCGAGGCTGTGTTTGAGGGGTTCCGGTTTGCCCACTCCCTCGAATGGTTCTCGTTTGGTCTCCTTGATAAGCTTGTTGATTCGGTTCAGGATTTTTTTGTCGGTTTTCTGCCAGTACAGATAGTCTTCCCAAGCGTTCTCGGAGAAGATGAGTTTCATTCAAGAAGTTCCTTTTCCTGACCACCGCCTTGCTCCAGCTCGGCAACAGATTCCAGCAAACGTCGAGTGTTTTTGGGTGCGCGCAGAAGGTACGCGGTCTCTTGCAACGCTTCATAGTCCTCAAGAGATATCATCACCACGGATTGTGACTTGCTCCGGGTGATAACCACCGGAGAATGGTCTTCACAGACCTGCTCCATGGTTTTTGCTAGATTGGTTCTAGCGGCTGTGTAGCTGATGGCATCCATAAGGCTGCTCCTGTACAGAATATTGTTCATGTTCAGGATACCGTACAACTAAGGATTTAACAATCGGCTGCACAGCGACCGATTTTCCGCTGTTTCGAGTCTCCAAACCGGCGCGTGAGCCGGACGCTATAAGTGTCAGTCATTGTCTCCATTTACGGTAGGCTCCTTTCCCTACTTTTCACTGCATGAAGGAAACACGAATGCTTATAGACCTCGAGTCGATTGAAGCAAAGCACGTCCACCCCATCCTGACCCAGACCGTAATCCCGCGGCCGGTGGCGTGGGTGTTGTCGCAGAACCCTGGAGATGACTACAACCTGGCGCCCTATTCGTTCTTTACCGTGGTCACCGGAAAGCCGCCGATCCTGATGGTGTCTGTGGGCAAGAAACCCAGCGACAGCAGCTTCAAGGACACTCGAGTGAATATTGAGGCTCGTAAGCGGTTTGTGGTGCATATTGGGAGCCGCAGCCAGGCCCAGGCCATGACAGAGTCGTCTCGTCACCTGGACCACGGCCAGTCCGAACTGGACCGGCTGGATATGAAGCTGGTGCAGGAAGAAAACTGGCCGATGCCCAGGGTTGAAGGTTGCCTGGTGGCGTTTTACTGCGAGTTGCGAGAGGTCATTGAAATGGGTGACACGCCGCAGTCGCTGGTGTTTGGCAATATCAAGAAGGTGTTTGTGGACGATCAGGTTGCCAGCATTAACGATCAGGGGCGTTACGTTATTGATGCCAAAGGCATCGACCCTATTTCGCGGCTGGGTGGCAGCGAGTACGGCACCCTGGGCGATATTCTCAACGTGCCTCGCCCGGACTGAGGCAGCCTGTAACAGGCTCAAACGAGCTGACAGAACTGACCGAAACGGCGCCCAATTCATCGAGTGGGGCCAATTTCGGCGTTTTCCCTCCTGGGCTATTCTCATCCTGTTGGCGTGTGATCCGCGCTGAAATGTTGAGAAAACAACGGCAGATGCCGCCAGGGTGGTTATGAGCGAACAACATGTAGACGTACTGATTGTCGGCGCCGGCGTTTCCGGCATTGGCATGGCCTGTCACCTCAAACGAGAGTGCCCGGGCAAGTCTTTCACCATCATTGAGCGCCGTGAGTCCCTTGGTGGCACCTGGGATCTGTTCCGCTACCCGGGTATCCGTTCCGATTCCGACATGTACACCTTTGGCTACAACTTCCGCCCCTGGACTGGGGGCAAGGTGCTGGCGGATGGCCCGTCGATCAAGCAGTACGTTCGCGACACGGCCAGGGAAAACAACGTTGAACAGCATATCCAGTATGGCCTGGCGGTTGTCTCCGCTGAGTGGTCAGGCACAGACAAGTGCTGGACACTGACGGCCCGTAAGGAAGCCACCGGCGAAACCGTTACCTTTACCGCCAGCTTTCTGGTGGGCTGCACAGGGTATTACAACTACGATGCTGGCTATAAGCCCGACTTCCCTGGCGAGGCCGATTTTGGCGGCCAGATTGTGCACCCGCAGCACTGGCCGGAGAACCTGAACTACACCGGCAAACGTGTGGTGGTGATTGGCAGTGGTGCTACGGCGATCACCCTGGTGCCGACGATGGCGGAGGAAACCGCACACATTACCATGTTGCAGCGTTCGCCCACCTATCTGATGCCGCTGCCATCCCGGGATGCGGTGGCGCAGGGCTTTCAGAAAGTCCTGCCCGCCAACGTTGCCTATCGGTTGACCCGTGCCCGCAACGTCAGCATTGCACGGCTACTGTTCAATCGTTCCCGCAAGAACCCCAAGGCCATGCGACGACTGTTCCTGGCTATGGTGCGCCGGCAACTGAATGGAAAGGTCGATATGCGCCACTTCTCTCCCAGCTACAACCCCTGGGATCAGCGCCTGTGTGTGGTGAAGGATGGCGATCTGTTCAAGTCGATCAAGGCTGGCAAGGCGTCGGTGGAGACGGATCACATCGAACGCTTCACCCAAAACGGTATCTTGTTGAAATCTGGTAAGGAACTGGAGGCTGACATCATCATTCCGGCGACTGGGCTGGATATCCAGATGTTGGGCGGAATGGGCCTGGTGGTGGACGGTCAGTCGGTCGCGTTACGGGACAAAGTGATCTACAAGAACGTGATGGTGGAGGGCGTGCCCAACGCTGGCATGATTTTCGGGTACACCAACATCTCCTGGACCCTCAAAGCCGATATCGCGGCCGAATACCTGTGCCGTCTGTTCAACCATATGGACAGGCAGGGGCAGAAGGTCTGCGTGCCTCGTGACACAGGAGACAGTCGCGCCGAAGACACCATGATGGGCGGCCTGGATTCCGGTTATATCCGCCGGGCAGACGACAAGTTACCGAGGCAGGGAACCCATGGGCCCTGGAAGGTCAGCCAGAACTACCTGGAGGATGTGAAAACCCTCAGGTTTGAGCCTATCGAGGATGGTTACCTGGAGTTCGATGGTCGCCGGCCGGTTCAGCAAACCAAACCGAAACATGGGTTCATGAGGCCATTGCGTTCGGCGCTGTTTGGCTCTTGAGGGTGTAATACAACCCGATCATTGATGAATGCAACTACAAATCTGCGGCAAAATATGGCAGTCTCATTGTCCGTTTTGAACAGGCAATGATGTATGTCCGGCCGTAAGAATAAGAAGAATATGCCGTTGTGGCATCCGTTTTTGTGGCCGTCGTGGCTTCTGGTCTTCACGCTTTATCTGCTTGCACTGCTGCCAATGTCGACCAAACAGCGTTTTGGCCGGCGGCTGGGCTGTTTTCTGGAAGGCAAGCTGAGATCCAGGGCCAAGGTGGCCAATACCAATATTGCGACCTGTTTTCCGGATCTTGATGACGCCGCCCGCGAGCAACTGGTGCAGGATAACTTTGTGGCCTGTACCCGTGGGTTCCTGGAAAGTATCCACGCCTGGTGGCGGGATATGTCGGGTTTTTGCGAGGGCGCCGAGGTTCAGGGGCTGGAGCACCTGCGAGAAGCCCAGGCCAGGGATAAAGGTGTGCTGTTAATTGGCGGTCACTACAGCATTTTCGATTTTGCCCTCCCGCTGATTGCCTGTCATCTGAAAAAGCCGGGGTATATGTACCGCCCCAACAATAATCCGGTGATTGACCGGATGATTGAAAACGGGCGCCGGCGTCACTTCGGTATCCGCCCTTTCACCAAGCGTGAGTTGAGACCGCTGGTGTCGTTTCTCAAAAAAGGCGGGGAAGTCTGGTTTGCCTGCGATCAGGATTTCGGCAAGAAAACCGAGCTGTTTGTGCCGTTTTTTGGCACCGAGGCCGGATGTATTACCTCGCCCAGCTACATTGCTCGAGTGTCCGGTGCCTCGGTCATCTGTGTGAGCCATCTGCG
>OJGU01000232.1_pt1 | contig 37609 bp, 35 predicted proteins | sample 1594741 | NCBI WGS metagenome assembly OJGU01 (sample SAMN05416841, study PRJEB24817) | seawater metagenome | isolation source: Sea water | place: Canada:Atlantic | collected 2013-07
TTATGGTGGCGATTTTACCACCTACGTTGGTGTCCGGAATCATTGAACCACTACAAGTTCATCAAAGAATCAGGAAGATTCAAGAAGAGTCAGTGCGCTATATTGATGATATAGAGCTTCGGAAAATCAACGAATTCGCCCGAAGGATTCGCGGAGAAATCTTTTTTTCAAACAAGTGGATTCTTTGTGAGGGTGCAACAGAATACGCGTTAATTCATGCTTTCTTTGAAAAAGAGGGTTTCCCGCTAGACTCAAACGGCATTGCCGTCATTGACTGTCAGAATGGCGGCTCGCCCGGAGCGTTCGTATCATTGGCTGAACAACTCGGCTTTCCGTGGGTACTCTTCTGTGATGGAGATCCGGCTGGAGTTGGTTATGTCAGCCAAGCTATAGCTCAAGGTCTCTCAAGGCAACAAGTAATGAAAAAGACCGTTCAACTAGAGCAAGACGATATTGAAGAGGCCCTCGTCGCGTGCGGCCATGGAAAAGAGATATGTGAAGTTCTGCGAGAAAGCGGTCTTATGTGGAAGGAGATTGACAATGATCAAGATCTCATCAAGCTTCTGCGAAACAAGAAGACCGAATACTCAGGAGCAATCGCTCAATGGATATACGCAGGTAAGCAGTTTTCAACACCTGGCTTTATTGAAGATTTAATTTCAAAGGTAAGGACTTGTTAAAATGCCTAACGCTAAGCCAGATTATGTCAACGCACTTTTCACCGGGCTTACGGAGGCACAGTTACGAGCCGTCAAATGGGATGACGGCCCACTCCTGCTAATCGCTGGCCCGGGGTCTGGAAAAACACGAGTTTTAACGAGCCGAATTGCACGTTTGTTGATGGAGTCGCCAGACGATTCGTTTAGAGTTCTGGCATTAACATTTACAAATCGCGCAGCTGATCAGATGCGTAGCCGAATTCTCTCATTGGTGCCCAACTCCGAGGATCGCCTGTTCATAGGAACATTTCACTCTTTTTGCGTAGACTTTTTGAGAAAGAATGCAAAATTTGCCGGAATCAGCGGCAACTTCTCAATCTATTCGTCTAACGAAGATCGCAATGAGATCGTTAGCGAAGCTGTGCAAGAGTCGCTTTCTGAGGAAGAAAAGTTCGATGTTGATGCAAAAAAGGCTTTGACGGCTATAGATTATTGTAAATCCAATCTAATTTCTCCGGCCGACTGCTTGGAGTCTTTTAGAGATAGAAGCCGCGGAGAAATATTCCAGAAAGTGTACTTTGAATATGAGAAAATTCTAAAGGGTTTGAATGCTCTCGACTTCAACTCTTTACTCTTTTACACGATAAAAATTATTAAGGATCGTCCCCATTTAGCTAAACGCCTCAGAAACACTTATAAATATTGGTGCTTAGATGAATTCCAAGACACTAACAAAGCTCAGTTTTCTCTGATTGAGGCGATGGCTTCTGATTCTTTCAATAATATCTTTTTAGTAGCTGATGACGACCAAATTATCTATCAGTGGAATGGAGCGAGTTACCGACGGTTAGAAGAGTTTTCTTCAAAATTTCATCCGGATAAGCTTCAGTTACCAACAAACTTCCGATGTTCGCCCGAAATTGTAAATCTTGCCAATATGTTGGTTTCGAAAAACAACTTTAGGACGCCTGACAAGTACCCTCTAATCTCAGGTAAGGATCCTGCCGGATCCGATATGCCTATACGTCTCCTCCATTTCGGAGATGACGAAGCAGAGGCCGTTGGAGTTGTGGACGACATTGTAAGTCGACATGAAAGCCGTGACAGTGTTGTTGTTCTAGCGCGAACTAGGGCAATATTAGATCAAATACAAAAGGCTGCTTCGAGACAAGGAGTGGCCGCTAGAGTTATGCAACGAAGGGATGATTTTCAGAGTAGCTTGTTTCAGTTCCTAGTGTTCTGTCTGAAGCTCAGCATAGCAAGGGGCGATGTACGTATTCTTGGAAAACTACTTTTTCCATTCAATAAATTATTTGATTTTGAACTAGCTCTTGAATCAATAAAATTAAAAGCCGATTCATCTCACGGAGACTATTTTAGAGCTTGGCTCGAAGAGGCATTTCAAGCTGCTAATAGCGAATATGCGACTGAGGTACTAGTCAGAGTTAGAGAAAAGCTACTAAAAGGAGACTCCTATAAAGAGTTTTGTGAGTTTTATCTGGAATGGATAGACCGGTTTACTTCTGAAAATGAATCAAATGATCCTGTAAAGACCAAAAGGTTCGAAATAGATGAAGATAGGGCCGCTTGGAACGAGATTTGGAGGGAAGTCCATCAGGCTATCGGTTCAGATTGCACGACTGATATGTTCCTTCAAGAGTTAGAGTTGCGTTCGAAAGAACCCCCGTTAGAAAAGAACGGCGTTGCGCTGATGACTATTCACGCATCTAAAGGCAGTGAATTTGATCATGTCTATCTGTGTGGGTTAGCTGAGGATATTTTACCCTCTTACTTCAGCAAGAAAGGTGGTGATCAATCTCCACAAATGGAAGAAGAAAGGAGGAATTGTTTTGTCGCAATAACTCGTGCTAGAAGCTCGTTAACATTGAGCTTCGCTGATCGTTATCGAGGATGGAGAAAACAGCCCTCTCGATTTCTCTCCGAAATGGAGCTCATCAACTAGCCAGATGCAGTTTCCGTACAGTTATTGACAGAACTCCAAGGAGGCGCGTTCGCGCCTCTTACTGAAACCTCGCACGAGCCGCTGAATTGAAGATCATCTTCAGATGGCTTGGTACGACCGATAGTCCACTCGTAAATCCTGGTCACCACCCGACCGGCAGAGCCAACTAAGCCTTTCAACTGTTCTGCTATTTCGTGGTATTTGGTCTCTGTGGTCTTCGGGACCATGAGGGCGCGTAACGGTTGATCCTTTAGCTGGAGGCAAACGCCCCCCATCAGTTCCACGTATCGCTTCCAGTCGCCGTTATCGGCGGCCTGCTCAAGTTGAAGGACGAGTCCTTTCCGTTCTCCTTCGATATTTCGGAGCCGCCTGAGCTCTCGGTAAACGGTTACACTGGGCGCTCCCATAAACTGAAACTGACGGATGCCCCAGATACTTGCCCAGGCTCTGATTCGAGCCGCTGACTCGACCGCATCATTCCCGTAGGAGTCCTCGCCAACTTCGAAACCGTCGATGGATTTGGATATGTATTTCGCAACATATCCGGTTGCTCTCCCTTTTTCTGGATCGATTTGCTCAACCACGAAACGATTTTCGAAGGCGCCGCTTTCGTCGCGGTCTTCCTCAAGGGCGTATTTCCGAAATAGCCGGTTGGCTTCGGGAAGATCCCGCTTTTCAAGGAAGAGCAGCAAATGCCAGTGGGGTGTGCCGTCATGGTGTGGTTCAACAGTGCGGATGCCGTACCATTTGATGCCTTTTCGTTGAAGGGAGGAGCGGACGCGGGCCCAGACCTGGTTCAGGTAATTCTGCGAATCGAGCGGCGAGGCTCCCTGAAACTTTCCATTGGCGTGGCCGTTCTGATGGGTCGCGTGGTACTTGGAAGGGCAGGTGATGGTGTAAAAACGCCAACGTGACCGTGTTCGTTCGCATAGTCCTCGAGGCCACCGATTCGCATCATGGTCTCATTTCGTCGGTTTCTGGGGTTGCTGACAGACTTCTCTTTCAGGCTGGCGAGGGTTGCGGAATAACCAAACTGATTCTCGGCGGTGAGCAGTTCCAATAACTCCTCGTTGCTCGCCTGGGCCGCAAGGTAACGCCTGAAGTTGTATTCGCTGATATAGAGATTCGTGGCTTTGGAGACCAGTCCCAGTTCGCGGTAAACGCTCTCCGAATTCAGATATGCCTTTCGTCTCAGCTGTCTTCGCCACCAGGCGGGATCGAAAACTCGGGCCAGTCCTGGAATGACTTTTTCTTTGTCAGAAAGGTCGCCTAAAGAAACAGGAAACTCCATTCCGGTCTTCTCGGTCTCGCGGATCAGAAGGTTAAGGGCTTCTTTCCCGTTAACAGCAACAGCATGGCCGGTGAACTCGCGCTCAAGCCGCTGGGAGATTTTCTCGGAAAACGACCGGAAAAGATCAAAAGGAGAATCGGCTTTGAGTCCGCCCAAGTCATCATGCAGGTGCAATCGGTCCAGCAATTCCTCAAGCCACATGTCTGCTTGGTGGTAGGTGGCGCTATCGGCAATGCGGAGGTATCGGTTAAAGATCCTTTTTTTGAGGTGAGGGTGCTTATCCACGACAGTCCGCAGCATCTTTCTGGAACGGATATCTCCCAACGCATACGGACGCCCCTCGTTCTTCAGCCAATTAAACGGTCCAACCGGGAGTGAGCTGGTCATGAGCTCTCCCCAATATCGGTTCCCTGGTGGTCGCTTATGGATGACCTTTCAATTCCGAGGCGGTTACATAGGCTTGGGCCGTCGTACCTGGACCTTATAGGTCTGTACCCCAGGCTTAGCGTGGGGTGGCGTGGGCACATTGAACCTAATAGGTTGTCAGACGGTAGGTCTGTACCCGTTAACGAGACGAACCTGAACCTATTAGGAGTGGGGGTAACCGTTAACGGAAAGAGGTTTGACTTGAATTCGTTAACGGGAACCGTCTCAGTCGACCTGCTGAATGGTCCGTTAACGGGCAACCTAACCGTTAAGGTAACGGTTTGGGTGACCATCACGCGACCTCTGAGGTGGAGCGCCGAATTTTCCGCTCAATATAATTCTCAAGGTCCGATAGGCGATAACGAACCGCCCGACTGCCAACTTTGATGAAGGGCACTTGTGCGCCAGCCCAACGGTCGCGCTCTAGAAATGCCTTGCTTACGCAAAGGTAGTCGGCCGCCTCGCTTGTGGTAAGTAAATTTCTGCTCATGCTTATACTCCTAATTGGATCGTATGACGCATAGCTTGTAACGACGGCCAAGGGGTTGGAACGCGCCTAGGGGGTAGGAATATATTTCTGGGGGGTAGGAATATTGTTGGGGGCCAAGAACCTTATTGCTCTGAGGATTTAATTTTTGAGGAGGTTACAACGATGGAAAGTTTCGGAGGTTCAACCCAGGCACTGTATGGTGGTGAGGTTCACGGTAAGGATTTGATTTACCAATTGGCACTTGGAGGGGCAGATGGGAAGGAGATCGATTGAAGGTTACGAGGGTGGTAACTGGCCCAGCACAACGGGCAACCCCTCTGGCGGTGGGCGTGGCAATGCTGAGTGGTCAGAAGCAATGGATGATGATGATCGCGATACCGGGGCCAATCCTGGTTACTTGGGAGGGTTAGGTGGTGGCCCCAGCGTGGCTGAAATATTCAGTCAGGCTGCCTACGAATCTTCTAGATCAATGCCGTCAGTACCCGTATGGGCCGTCAAATACGAAGGTGTCATAACGTGCTTCCAGCGCCCTGGAAATCAGGTAGGGTTCTGGGTTAATACAGAGCCCAGAGAGTTTCCATTCCAGTTAGCAGAAGAATTGGTTGGCTATTGGAAAGGTCAGTGTTCCCAATATTTTTATACCCATAACCTGATCGGGGATCGAGTGAGGTTCGTTGGTAACAAGAAACCACGTTTCGATAACCCTTGGACGAGGGTACAGCGATTTGAAAATCTCGACTGGTCCGAAGAGAGATTCGATCACGATCCCGATATCTTCGAACAGGAAAACAAACTCAGATCGGGCAATCTTGGAAACAGATCGCTCATTCAAGATCCGGTGAGCGAGCATAATTCAAAGCGCTGGTTTTTGATGTCAGGCAATTATTTTTGTCGCAGCGTCGGCTTCGCAACGCAGGAGCACGCTGCGGCCTGGATGGACTCGCTTCAAAACTACATACAATGGCGTGAAGGCTACAAATTCAAAATCAATAAAAATTGGTTTGAATGCAGCATTGTCGATGCCGATGGAAACTCGCCACAGAGCTGGTCTGTATAGCCCGCATTTTCCAGCTTTAACTGGAGCAAAATGCCGGGGGTAAAGTCAGTTATTTGTAATCGGATGCCGCCAACTGAGAACAATAAAAACGCCCTAGGAAGTGCTCTTTCTGTGAGCTCCAATCCAAATGCTGATTCGATGAGCGGGATCGTCGGTGCGTAGCACACGGTCTACCTCTTCCCGGAAGGATGAATACAGCCGGTCAGCAGCATGACGGTTAGAGAGGTTTCGGAAGTTCGCATCGTACTCCGCCATGAGTTCGCGTTTGAGTTTGGCGAACGGCGTATTCTTGGCTTTAGCGCCACGCTTTCCCGAGTTTTTGGCTCTCAGTTGAGCGAAGCGGATGCCATCGATAAAAGCAACTAGGTCACGGGCCTCTGATAAGAGACTGTCTCGTGCGCTAATCGCCGTTTGATACAAAGAGTGTTGAAGGCCGAGCTCCTCATCCTCCCCCCATGAGGGGTTCATGTACGCTGTTTCACCACGACCGAAAGCGGTTAGCCGCTCGTGAGTTTCGATCGCCTCAAAACACTTGGCTAGCGCTAGCACAGCAAAGTAGTCCTCCGGTGTACCACGCGGGAAATCAGGTTGCTCATCAAGATCGTAGTCTTCGAACAGCGCCAAAATCTGCCGAGGGTCCGTTAAAAAGACCGCTGCTTGGTCACGGTTAGGTCCGAGCATTCGCGCGTTTCGAAACTGGCTCTTTGCGGTCCTCATCAGCCAGTTAGAAAACTCCACGGCGAACTTTAACTCGGCAAGGGAACGGCCTTTAAGCTGTGACTGGCAGCTTCCTATGAGGTAGCCGAAGTCCAAGGTGAGGCCTTTGTGCCGGGCTTTAAGTGGCGCATCCAAGCGCATGTCGTAGGGTTCTAATGGGTCTCGACGGTCAAACAACTCCGGGTCAAGAAGAGACATCAACTGGCTCCTTGTTGAATTGGGTCATAAAGAAATCGGTTATCTTCTGCATGGGTAACCGAAACCTTTCCACATCAAATATGAAAGCAACGTGGTTAAGTCCAAACTGCAGTTGAAGGATGGTGTCACCGGCTTCTAAAAAACGTGATGGACGTTGCGCCTTGACCTCGCTCCCGGCGAATATCAAAGAGACCCGAGGTATGGAGCAGGTTTCGCCAACTGACGCACCCGTGCGCTTTGGGAGTAAGGTCAGGGTTCCGATTCTTTATAGCTTCAATGGCGAGCGTCAGGTCAGTCCACCCGTCTTGGCTAAGCGTGGATTCTGCGCGCTTCAATTCCTCGACGACACCGGCGCTGGGCCAGTCAATATCTTCTCCGGGGATAAAGCCAAACTTGATCCATGCGGTGAACTGCGGCGAGTGGAGGAAATCCTTCAGTGCGGACATACCTCCTAGCCTTGCTTGGTCCCAACTTTGGAGCCGTTCCATATGGGACTTGAGCATTTTTCGTACGGTTTCAAGGTGGTCGATAGCCTGCAGACAGGAATCTTGATCGTCCAAAGGAAAGCGCTGAAGGAAATGATGCACAAGCTCATTTCTCGTTTCGACCAGGTAGGTCAAATCATCTAGTAATGTCTGATAGTCGTCTCCGCCTGCGACAATGCTAAATTTTGTCTTAAAATGAACTGCATCCGTCGGAAGTAGCGAATCGTCTATTTCCGATTCCGACTCATTGCCACTCTCGGACGATATATGACTACCGGTAAAGTCACCTATCAACTGACCAAGGGTCTTACTGCTGTAATGGGATTGTCGCTTATGGAGATTTGTTTGCCAGGTCTCAGGGGCACCTTCCATCTCCAATACTGAAAGAAAACCTTTCATTCCAAGTTCGTATTTTTGAAGGTTCAGCACACACCGGCCTAAAAGCTCGAAGACTTGCGTTCTGAGCTCTTCAGTTGTTTTGTCGCACTCATCAGACATGATGTTTTCTCGCCTTCCGTTGGTTGTATCTCTATCCGTTTGGTCTGAGTTCATCAGGGAGCTGCGACAACGAATGTTGGGCTTGAGCATGATCGTCCAATTTGAACTGAGCTTCAAAAAAGTCCGTGATTTTTTGCATAGGCAAGCGTAAACGTTCTACATCAAAGATGATGTAACCGTCTGTCACGTCGTTCGGGTCTTTGTGGTTCATCAGGCGCTTGAGCGCATAGGCCGGAATGTCGAGACGTTCTGCGGCCGTAATGAAGGTGCGTCTCAGATCGTGCAGGGTGAAGGTCACACCGGACAAGGCGCACACCCGCTTGATCGCCGTACGCGGCTCGGACAGGTGGCCACGTTCGGCGTCGCTTGGGAACACATAGGGGCTTTCCTGAGCTTTATGACGGCGATCCAACAGAGCTTCGATGGCATCACTGAAGGGCAGGCGATGAACCCGCCCGTTCTTGGTGTCCGGGATGGTTAACGTCTTGTCTTTGAAGTCCACCTGATCCCAGGTGAGGGCGGCGGCCTCCGTGCGTCGAAGGCCGGTCAGCAAAACGAGGTGCAAGTAATCCCGCGTGGTTTGCCTGTTCAGTTGCATGGTCGCATCGTACCAGGCCTTGAGCTGGTGATCTTTGATGAGGCTTTGCCGGCGCTCGACCTTGTACCAGGCGCGCTGGTGACTCAGGACATTTACAGGATTCGCCACCAGAAAGGGCTTTCCGGAGGCGTCCTGGTACCGTTGCAGGGCGTGGTTGAACACCGCCCTCAGAATCCGCATCCCGTTATCGGCCCGAGCGGGACTGCGTTGACCGTATTCCGCATGGCGACTGAGCACCATATCCCGGCTGATGTCCTTGAGGGCTCTGCTCTGCCAGTCCTTGAACATCTCACGCATGGAGCGCTGGTAGTCGTTCAGGGTGTTCGGTTTGAGGCTTTTTCGGGTGGTCAGGTAGTCGTCAAAGGCGTCTTTGAGGGTAATGCGTTGGGCCCGTTTCTCGCTGACTTCCCGGATCGGATCACCGCCGCTGGCGACCTTGCCCAGAAACTTCATCGCTTCCTTGCGCGCCTGTTCGACGGTCAGGTTACCATAACGGCCGAGGGTCTTCCGTTTGACACGGCCATCAATCCGTTTTTCAACAATGAAGGATTTGGCCCCGGCACTCGTCACCCGTAGACCAAACCCCGCGATGGCGGAGTCCCGATAAAAGGCCTGGGTGCCTTTGCCATCCTTGCCAACGTCGGGCAGGGGAACCTTATCCACGAAACCTTTGGTGATCCTCACTGATGCGCCTCCGCTAGCCATCGTCGACAGTCTCTTGTGTCCTCATGTAGACACTATGTAGACAAAATCGGTCAAATTCTAGCGGATTTCTTCAAACAACCGCAAACACTGTTTTCTAGAAAAGCCCTTTAAAGCACTGTTTTATAGTGCCTATTAAATCGTCTTCCAATTTCTTAAAAGAAGGACGCAAATAACTTAAAATCTCTCGACCTCACGGTCGTGCCGGTTCGATTCCGGCTCCGGGCACCAATTCAAAAGCAAGAAGCCGAATTGGCTTTACGCCGATCTGTTTATTGGGTGGAAAATCGCCTTGCGAGCCACCAGCCGGCCACCATCGCCACCAGCATGGCAGCCAGGGGAGTGGTTAAACCCGCCATGGAGGCGAAGGCTGGCCCCGGACAATATCCTGATAATCCCCAGCCGATACCGAACAGCGCTGCACCGCCCATCAGTCGCCCGTCCAGATCACGGCGTGTGGGCAATTGAAATTTCTCCGTGAACAACGGATTCGATCGTTTAAAAGCCAGCTGATAACCAATAAAGGTGGTAACCACCGCACCGCCCAGGACGAGTAGTAAGGTTGGATCCCAGGCGCCGGAAACATCGAGAAAATTCAGTACCCGAGCGGGGTCGGTCATGCCTCCAATCGCCAAACCAAGACCGAACAGTAGTCCGGCAAGGTAGCCTATGAGTACTTTCATACACCACCTCCTATCTGGTGACGAACCATGTAAACCGTGGCCATGGCGACCAGAAGAAAGGTCAGGGTTGCGATCAGTGACCGGTGGGACAAGCGCGCCAAGCCGCAGACACCGTGGCCACTGGTGCAGCCACCACCGATTCCTGTGCCAATTCCGACCAGTAGCCCCGCCAGGAGCATCAACCCTACATCACCCGCAGGCGCACCAATGATCGCGTCGGGCTCAGCCGCGACATTGCCCAGATCAAGTTTCAGGATCACCAGGGCGAGCGGCCCGCTGACCAGGCCGAGCAAAAAGGCCAATCGCCAGGCGGAATCACCAGTAGGACGCTCCAACAATAAGCCAGAAACAATACCGCTTATCCCAGCGATGCGCCCGATGGTTGCCATCAGCAACACGGCCGACAGACCGATTAATACACCGCCAGCCAATCCGGAGAGATTTGCCATCGTGTTCACATTTTGTCTCCTTTAAGGACTTCTTAGAAGCCAGTACATCACTGTTCAAAACGTCGCGCCCTTAGTGGGGTAGCCAATGCGTTATGGGGAACAACGTTTAAGCAGCTTCATTACGTGGGCAGTTAGAACACTTGGGTACTCTGATGTTCATAAAATCTCCTGACGAGTGGTTCAGAAGCGATTAATGGGTATCTTTAGATAGGCTTGATCTTCATTCTCGGTGAAGAACATCTGGCCAGCATTCATGTTCACCTGGATTGACGGAAGGAGCAGACGCGGCATTGCGAGTGTGGCGTCACGTTCGGTACGCATCTTTACAAACTCATCCTCACTTATCCCTTCATGGACGTGGATGTTGTTAGCGGCCTGTTCTGCAACTGTGGTTTCGTGCTGATAGTATTCGCGGTCTGGTGCCTTGTAGTCGTGACACAGAAACAGGCGTGTCTTCGGCGGCAGAGCCAAGACTCTCTGAATCGAGCGATAAAGGGCACGTGCATTACCTCCCGGGAAGTCACACCGTGCGGTACCGTAATCCGGCATGAACAACGTATCGCCAACGAAGGCGGCATCGCCGATTACATAGGTTAGACATGCCGGGGTGTGTCCGGGGGTATGCAGTACCCTTGCTTCAAGGCTGCCGATAGCAAAGGTATCGCCATCCTCGAACAACTGGTCGAACTGACTGCCGTCGCGAGCAAATTCAGTACCGGCGTTGAATACCTTCCCGAAAATGTGCTGCACCTTTTTGATGTTCGTGCCAATGCCGATGCGGCCCCCGAATTTTTCGTTGAGGTATGGTGCGGCGGACAAGTGATCGGCGTGAACGTGGGTTTCCAGAATCCACTCTACTGTTAGTTCTTCGTGCTGGACGAAATCTGCGATAGCGTTGGCCGAGTGCACACTTGTATGTCCTGCGGCATAGTCGAAGTCCTTGACTGAATCGATGATGGCGCAGGCTGTGCTTTCCGGATCCCTCACAACGTAACTGAACGTTTTGCTCGCCTCCTCAAAAAAGGCAGTAACCATCGGTCGACGCATCGGAATGCCTCCTGATTTTCTGGTGAGAAGTCATGCCGATATCGTAACTCACAAAAAGTTATAACAATATATCAATAATGAATTAGCGGGTGTCGGTCAATGATTTGTAAGAACAATAAAGCCAGCTTCATCTTGGTTGTCTTCAGCGATGACAGGTCACTTCAAGTAATTTCACGAATGCAGGGGCGGTTTGTGGGGAGAGTTCACGGCGACCTGTAGCTGATCCACTGAGGCTGCAGGATTACTTTTCTGGGGTGAGCCATTGCCCGAAGGCTTCCATGCCTTCGGGGGTTCAAGCCTGTGAATATTATTCGGCTTATCTCAAACCGGCCTTCACGGCGCGGGTAACATGTAACTTCTTATAGCTATCAACCAACCGCTGATGCTTCTCCAGACCTTCCAGCTTCATGCTTGTGGGTGTCAGGCCATGGAAGCGTACTTCGCCGCTGACTGAGCCAACCACGGCGGCCATGGTGTCTTCGCCGAACATGCGCTGCAGATTGGGCAGGTAGTCGGGCAGTTCAAGTTCGTCACTCAGGCTTATTTCCAGAACGGTGTTAACGGCACGGTAGAACAGGTTGCGCTCTACGGTGTTGTCGTTGAACTGCAGGAACATGTCGACAAATTCCTGGGCTTCTTCGTGCCATTGCAGGGCCAGGCAGATCAGCAGTTTCAGTTCCAGAATGGTGAGTTGGCCCCAAATTGTGTTCTCGTCGAACTCGATGCCAATCAGGCTGATGATGGTCATGTAGTTGTCGAGCTGGCTGGCTTCCAGGCGCTCGGCCAGGTCGGCCAGCTGATCATCGCTGAGGGCGTGGAGGTTGAGGATATCTTCGCGGTAGTCCAGCGCCATGTTGGTGTTGTCCCACACCAGATCTTCTACCGGGTAGACCTCAGAATAGCCGGGTACCAGGATGCGGCATACCGGCGCGCCCAGGTCTTCATGGGTCGCCACGTACACTTCTTTACCAAGGTCTTGCAGAATGCCGAACAGGGTGCTGGCCTCTTCTTCGTTGGTACCGGAGAAGTTCCACTCGCAGAACTCCACATCGGATTTGGCGCTGAAGAACCGCCAGGACACCACGCCTGTGGAATCGATAAAGTGCTCGACAAAGTTGTTAGGCTCCGTCACTGCCTGGGTGCTAAAGGTGGGCGCCGGTACGTCGTTGAGGTTTTCAAAGCTACGGCCCTGCAGCAGTTCGGTCAGGCTGCGTTCCAGCGCCACCTCGAAACTCGGATGCGCGCCGAAAGAGGCGAACACGCCGCCGTTTCGCGGGTTCATCAGCGTCACGCACATAACCGGGAATTGGCCGCCCAGGGAGGCATCTTTCACCAGAATCGGGAAGCCCTGTGCTTCCAGAGCATTGATGCCCTCAACAATGTGCGGGTACTTATCCAGCACACTTTGTGGCACGTCCGGCAGCGCCATTTCCTCTTCAATGATCTGCTTCTTGACGGCGCGCTCGAAGATTTCAGACAGGCACTGTACCTGGGCTTCTGGCAGGGTGTTGCCCGCGCTCATGCCGTTGCTGAGGAACAGGTTCTCGATCAGGTTGGAGGGGAAATACACCGTTTCGCCGTCGGACTGGCGTACGAACGGTAACGACACGATGCCCCGGTCGGTCTTGCCAGAATTGGTGTCGATCAGGTTGGACCCGCAGAGTTCGCCTTCCGGGTTGTAGATGGCCAGACAGTGGTCATCTAGGATGCCGTCAGGCAGCTCGTCGTCCGGCCCTGGCTTGAACCATTTTTCGTTGGGGTAGTGGACGAAATCGCTGTTGGCGATGTCTTCGCCGAAGAACTGGTCGTTGTAGAAGAAATTGCAGCTCAGGCGTTCGATGAATTCACCCAATGCCGAGCATAGAGCGCTTTCCTTGGTAGCACCCTTGCCGTTGGTGAAGCACATCGGGGAGGCGGCATCGCGAATGTGCAGCGACCACACGTGGGGCACGATGTTGCGCCAGGAGGCGATTTCGATCTTCATGCCCAAGTCCGCCAGTATGCCGCTCATGTTGGCGATGGTCTGTTCCAGCGGGAGGTCCTTGCCCTCGATGTAGGTGCTGGTGTCACCTTCCGGGGCCATCAGCAGGGCCTGGGCGTCTTCGTCGAGGTTTTCGACGGTTTCAATCTGGAACTCGGGGCCGGTCTGTACCACTTTTTTCACGGTGCAGCGGTCAATCGAGCGCAGGATGCCCTGGCGGTCCTTGTCGGAAATGTTTTCCGGCAGTTCCACCTCAATTCTGAAAATCTGGTTGTAGCGGTTTTCCGGGTCGACAATGTTGTTCTGCGACAGGCGGATGTTTTCCGTGGGAATGTCCCGCGCCTTGCAGTAAACCCGCACAAAGTACGCCGCACAGAGCGCCGATGACGCCAGGAAATAATCGAACGGGCTGGGGGCCGAGCCGTCGCCTTTGTAGCGAATGGGCTGGTCCGTGACCACGGTGAAATCGTCAAACTTGGCTTCAAGCCTGAGGTTTTCGAGAAAATTAACTTTGATTTCCATGAACAGCGTACCGGGTTTGCAGAATTGAGCGGGCTTTAAAAAGCCGGAAGGCCATTATCCAGTTTTTGCCGCCCGGCGTCTTGGGTGGCTTACAAATCGGCGGGGAATGTCCGTACATCAACGGATGCGTCAGGCCGAACGGGTTTGCCGATACCGTTGTACCTCGATCCAGCCATGGACCATCAGTGCGGAGAAGACAATGGCGCCGCCGATCAGGCTCAGGGTGGTGGGAACCTCGCCGAGGAACAGCCACACCAGAAAAGAGCCCAGTATGGTTTCCAGTAACAGCATCAGGCTGACTTCTGCGGCCGGTATGTAGCGTGGGCCAATCTGGATGAGCACGCACGCCACCGGCAGGAAGAACAGGCAGAGCAGGGCGATGAATAAGGCATCCCGGGGTGAGAGCATCACTGCGCCGCCCGCCAGCGCTGCGGTGCCAGCAACGAGTAGCGCGCCGAACATCAGTACAAGGCTCATATCGCTGTCCGGTTTTGAGCGTGCCACGTTGAGATTCAACGCCAGAGAGGTTGCCGCAACGCCCGCCATGATCAGCCCTAAAGGATCACCGCGCCCCCATTCGCCAAAGGCCATCAGGGTGGCGCCTGCCACGCACACGAGGATGACCACCCAGGTTCGCCACGGCAGGGCTTCTTTCCAGATCAGCCAGGCGATGAGTGCGGCAATGACCGGTGAGGTGTTGAGAATGACCAGCACGTTGCCAGCCGCGGTGTTTTTCATGCCCATCACAAAACCCAGTTGGCTTAACCCGAAGGCGACAGCGCAGAACACCCCTTTCCAACCGCATCGACGGATCTCAGCCCCCAAGCGGGCGCGATAGCGGACTGAGCTGATCACCAGAAAGCTGAACGCCAGCAACAGGCCGCGCCAGAACAGAAATACCACCGGCTCCACGGAGGTGATCTTCACCAGCAGGGCGTCTGGCACGATGAACAGCACACCCAGTGCGGCAATGGTCAGGCCTTTGAGTCGCGTCGTCTGCAAGCCGCTACTCCGCTGCGTTGTCGTTGGCGGCGCAGGCTTTCTCAAGCCGGGTGATGCAGTCGCTGAACGTACGGCTGATGCGTGTCTGGTCTCGAATCATGGCCATTCTCGGCCAGGTAGCCTGTTCTCCAAGCCGGATGAACATTTCCAGGTCTTCCTTGTTGGGGTTGGACAATATCTTGCGATACAGCAGCGGCTTGAATGGGAACTGAACGTTGATATCACCCAGGTATGTCTGCGTGGCCATGGCATGGGCCTGCTCCAGCAAAGGCCGCAGTACCGTTGACGACCAGCTGTTGCGGGTGAGCTGAAGCGTTGTCGCCACTTGGGCATGCATCAGCGATGCGGCAGCCTCTTTGGCAGAGGCGCCGGGCCCGCGCTGGTGGTGATGGCTGATAAAGGGCAACACATGGGGATTTGCCTGGCTGACAATGGTGCGATTAACGTTGTGCAGCCGCGCCATGCGCATCAGCGGCAGGTCGCCATGAACACTGCCGTCGATCCATCGCTCGGTGGGCATATAGGGCTTGCCACCGTTGTTTCCCCTATCCTTGTCCCTGGCCTGGAGCGTTACCGGCGGATAGATGCCAGGTACGGCACAGGATGCCAGGATGGCGGAATCCACCAGTACTTCCGGTGAGGCCAGATTGTTCAACAGGCGGGGTTTCTGGCGAGTGCGGGTCGGCGACACCGAGATGTTCAGGGTGCGGCCGCTTCGTTCAGCCGCTTCCTGAAAGCTGGTACGGCCGATGTTGGTGCGAATGTGGTGGAGCAGCTGGAACTGGTCCATGGCATGACGCTTTCGCCAGATACGTTTGGGTTCAAGCCAGCGAAAGGCGTCCAGGTGGATCTCCCCGGGTTCGTTGAAAAAGCGTTCGAGCTCGCGATTGTTGCGGGTACAGATGGCGCCGGCGACAATCGCCCCCATGCTGGAGCCGGCAATCACGTCGGGAAGCAGGCCTTCCTGCCAGAGTGCGCGGGTGACACCAATATGATAGATGCCGAAGGCGGCGCCACCACTCAACATAAGGGCCGGGCGGCCATACACTCGCTCTGCATCCCGGAACAGGCGCAGCTTTTGCTGGTCAGATACGCCCGGCATGGGGTTGTCGCAGATGAAGTTCATGGAACGTTCCACTTCATCAAGGAACTCGCTGACCAGGACTTTGGTGCCGCTCCAGGCGATGGCGTAGAGGTCAGGGTTGCCAATCTCACCCAGGTGGCGATAAAGGCTTTCCTGCAGAACCCGCGTCAGCGCTCGGGTATCGCCCTTGTCGCGACAGAGTTTCATGGCCGTGATGTGGTCGCGAATCAGGGCTTCGTGGAGCAGTTCGCAGCCATCCTCTTCCCGCCACGCCAGCGTTCCCTCCAGTTCATCCAGGTTTGTGGCGGTGGCGAGCCAGTGCTTGTAGGAGGAGGCTTCGGTGAGTTGCTTTTCCAGTTCCCGGCGTTGTTTCTTTGTATCTCTCATGGGATAAAGGATACATCAGGAAAACGAAGTAGGGGGGATGATGACTGAGCAAACTGAACTGTTGGTAAAGAAATACTCCGAAAACGGAATCACCACGCTCACGCTGAACCAGCCGGAGCGCCGCAACAGCCTGTCCATGGCCATGCTGGAAGCACTTTCCGCCGAACTGGAATCTGTTTCGGATGACGTGGACACGCGGGTGGTGGTGATTGCGGCCGCAGGGCAGGTGTTCTGCGCCGGGCATGACCTGCGGGAAATCCGCGACCAGCTCGACAGCCATGAGTTCCAGCTGAAACTGTTCAACCAGTGCAGCAAGGTGATGCAGCAGATTGTGAACCTGCCGAAACCGGTGATTGCCCGTGTGGCTGGCGTGGCGACCGCGGCCGGTTGCCAGCTGGTGGCCAGTTGCGACCTTGCGGTAGCGGCTGATACGGCGCGTTTTGCCACGCCCGGTGTGAACATCGGCCTGTTTTGCTCCACGCCCATGGTGGCGTTGTCCAGAAACGTATCCCGCAAGCAGGCTATGGAAATGCTGTTAACCGGCGAGATGGTCGGAGCATTGAAGGCTGAGCAGATCGGTCTGGTGAACCGGGTGGTGGATGAGCAGGTTCTTGACGAAACTGTCTACCGCCTGGCCACCACCATCGCCGGCAAATCCGGCCATACCCTGAAGATTGGCAAGGAGGCGTTCTATCAACAACTGGAGATGGGGCTGGCCGAGGCCTACGACTCTACGTCGGAAGTGATGGCAAAGAACCTGCAGGCGGCCGACGCCCACGAAGGCATCTGCGCGTTTCTGGACAAGCGCAAACCGGAATGGAAAGACGAGTAGGGCGGCTAACGGCAGTCTGATGGTTTCAGGGAGAGCCGATCTCCCACACCAATCCCTTGGCTTTCGAAATAACCCAGGTTCATTTCCAGGGCCCGATAAAACGGAACGCCGGCTTCATAGGTTGGGCAGTCCCGGCCCTGGTCCGACGGGCAGGGCGCCATAGGGTGAATGGCACCGATGGTGCCGTCACGGTCCAAATAGGCAATATCCAGTGGTATCAGCGTGCGGTACATCCAGAAGCCGTGGTCGGCACGGCGCTGGTTGTTATAGACGAACAGCATGCCGGCGTTTGGAGCCAGCCTCTCCCTGTCCATCAGCCCGCGGCTGCGTTCGGCTGGCGTGCGCGCCACTTCAACGGTAATGGGCACCGCCTGGCCGGCAGAGATCAGGCATGCCTTCTCCACCGGCAGGTCGTCATTGTCCGGAAGTGCTGCCAGGCAACCGGAGAACAGCAGCGCCAGGCAAACCAGCAGGGCTCTCACGAACGCAGCCGGTAGCCGGTCTTGAAGATCCACCACACCGCGACCATGCACGCCGTCAGGAACAGCAGTGTCATGCCCACGCTGATACCGACATGCACGTCAGACACGCCGTAGAATGCCCAGCGGAAGCCGCTGATCAAGTACACCACAGGGTTGAACAGGCTGATGGTTTGCCAGATCTCCGGCAGCATTTCGATGGAATAAAACGTTCCCCCGAGGAACACCAGCGGTGTGACGATCATCAGCGGGACAATCTGCAGCTTTTCAAACCCGTCCGCCCAGATGCCGATGATGAAACCGAACAGGCTGAAGGTGATGGAGGTAAGCACCAGGAAGGCGAACATCCAGAAAGGGTGGAGCACGTCGTAGTCCACAAACAGTTTGGCGGTAATCAGTATGATGACGCCAAGTATGACGGACTTGGTGGCGGCGGCACCGACGTATCCGAGAACGACCTCCAGGTACGAGACTGGCGCGGACAGGAGCTCGTAGATCGTGCCGGAGAACTTCGGCATGTAGATGCCAAACGAGGCATTGGAAATGCTCTGCATCAGCAGCGACAGCATCACCAGGCCAGGAATGATGTAGGCACCGTAGCTGATGTTGTCGATGTCGCCCATGCGGCTGCCAATGGCGGAGCCGAACACCACGAAGTACAGCGAGGTGGAGATTACCGGCGAGGCGACACTCTGCATCAGCGTGCGGCGCATGCGGGCCATTTCAAAGTTGTAGATTGCTCGGACACCGTAAAGGTTCATTGCGTTACTCCCGCATACCGGTTGGTTTTACTCATGCACCAGGCCAACAAAAATCTCTTCCAGGGAGCTTTCCCTGGTCTGAAGATCCCGGTATTCGATGCCCAGTTCGCCCAGCGTTCGCAGCAGCCGTGCTACGCCTGCCTGTTCCTGTTGGGAGTCGAAGGTGTAGATCAACTCGTAGCCGTCATCTGACAGGTCCACCGGCTCCAGCGTGAGCGTACCGGGGATTTTCTCGAGCGGATTCTGCAGGTGCAGGCGAAGCTCTTTCTTGCCCAGCTTGCTCATCAGCCGGGACTTGTCCTCAACCAGGATGATCTCGCCTTGGCGGATAACGCCGATTCGGTCGGCCATCTCCTCCGCTTCTTCGATGTAGTGGGTGGTGAGGATGATGGTGACGCCGCTTTCCCGCAGCTTGCGCACCATTTCCCACATGTCCCGGCGCAGCTCCACGTCTACCCCGGCGGTGGGCTCGTCGAGAAAGAGGATGCGGGGCTCATGGGATAGCGCCTTGGCAATCATCACTCGACGCTTCATGCCGCCTGACAGGGACATGATGCGGTTGTTGCGTTTGTCCCATAACGACAGGTCTTTCAGGACTTTCTCGATGTGATTCGGGGCGGGCGCTTTGCCGAACAGGCCCCGGCTGAAGGAGACAGCGTCCCAGACGGTCTCGAAGGCGTCGGTATTAAGCTCCTGGGGCACCAGGCCAATGCTCTCCCGGGCTTTGCGATAATCCTTCACGATGTCATAGCCGGCGGCTTTTACTTCGCCATCGGAGAGGTTCACAATGCCACAGATAATGCTGATCAGTGTGGTCTTGCCGGCGCCGTTAGGGCCGAGCAGGGCGAAGATTTCTCCCCGCTCGATGTCGAGGTTGATGTCGTTGAGGGCCCTGAAACCATCCGCATAGACTTTGTTGAGGTGCTTGACGGAGATGTCCGGTTGCACTGGCTTGTCCTGTTGGTGGTGGATCAAAGCGCGGTATTTTCTCATGACCGGTGATGATTTAGAAAGCTTTGCCTTGTTAGCGATTATCCCCATAATGCCCGCTCAATTGTGGAGGAGTGGATGTGTTGAGAGCGCTTGTTGCTGTGCTTGCCATTGCCTGCGTCGTCGCGCTGGGCATTTTGGGCCCGCGTTGGCTGATGTCTGAAGATACCGCCGAGGCCGATCAGGGCACGGTTAAGTGCGATCTCCTCAATGCTACGTGCCACTGGGCACAAAAGGGCAAAAGCTGGCATGCGCGGTTGCAAAAAAGCGGTGTTCAGGCCCAGGGCACGGAATACCATCTAACGGTAAAGACCGACGGGAATCAGCCCCGGATGCTGGCTGTGCTGCGGGGCGAGTCCATGTACCTGGGGGAGTATCCCGTTCCCATGACCAAGGCGGGGATGTCGCCCGATGGTGAGGGCCAGCTTTGGGAAGCACGGTTTACCGCACCTTTTTGCACCACGGACCCAAGCATGACCTGGCGGATCGACCTTCAGGCCGGGATAGATCATGCCTTCGTGATGCCCGTAAAACTGACGTTTGTAGCCAAGGGCCGCGTCTGACGATGGGATGACAGTGTGTCAGGATTGTGTAAAATCAGCAGACCACCATACATCGTCCAGGGAAGCGCATATGGATTATGGCGATAGCGTACACAAAGTCCTGTTAAGGAAAATCCAGAAGGCGGAACAGGATCTGCTTCAGCTCAAACTGGATTATTGCCGTTTCATCTTTGGGCTCAGCCATCGCACCAGGGTCATCAGCAATGGCAACAGCTACGTGGTATGTTCCGTGGATGTGGAGTCGATGGAGCGTCTCGACAATGGCTGCTTTTCCCGGCCAGAGGTGGCAGGGAGCCCTGTCGATAAGCCGGATACCGCAGACGCCGTGAACCTCGGCGTTGACTGGACGCTGGAAGAGCCCGCTACCCGCCCAAAAGCCCGCAGTTGAGCGGGTACTCCTTAAAGCGTTAGATAAAGGCGTTCGACGTAATCGTTGAGTAGAGGCTGTGTTCCTGCGGAACATAGCGATGCCCGCTCCAGTGCTCTGCACTGTTTACACCACTTCTAAAAAAGGCCAACAAGGTCGAACTACCTGTCATCGTCGATAGCGCCTGGACCGCTTCGGGTTGCCGTATGCCGATTTTTCGGCTGGCCAGCTTGCTGACCAGGTCAAGCAGCGCATCTGAATGCCGCTGCGGCTTGTCACACAGGGCGCAGGCAGCACCGTACAACCAGACGACGGCATATTCCCGAACCGCAAGGGGCGCTGTTTCCAGAACCAGCCCATGTTCCCGGCAATCCCTGTCCTGAAGACTGAGCAGGATATGCAGTTGGGTGATCAGTCCACACGTGTCTGAGGGGGCTGTGTGGGATGGTTGCGGAGCGGCAACGGAGCGTTTCTTTTGAGCCTCTGGTAGTGGAGGCTGGGCCGACTGTGGGTGTCCAGCCACCATTGTCACCACGGACGCCGGCACGAACGGATCGTTTCGGACCAGTGTAAGCATTCGAAAGACCAGTAAAAGCAGCAGCACAATCAGCCCGACTTCGAACAGCATAATAAAGCTGCCAATCATAGGTGTTCCCTCTTGCTCAAACCTTGTTCAAACCCTGGCCGAGCGGTGTTCCGGTGGAGATTGTTACATTCGTTAACCGAAGTGTAACCAAATGCATCCTGAGCACGAAGGGAAGCAGGGCCAAAAGCGGCGGGAATCCGCGGAACTGTGACGCGGTAGGCAGCTAGCAGGTGGGCATGGTCTGCAGGGCGAGTTTCCTGCGGATAAAGCGGCCTAATATATCGACACCAATATTCAGGGATGCAGTGATCAGGATCAGCACCATCGCGCGATCAAACTGGATGTTCTGAATAGCGCTGTCGACATAGAAACCCAGAGTGTAGATGCCCAGTATGCCGAGGATGGCAGTCTCCCGCATGATGATTTCCCAGCGGTAGAACAGGAATGCCAGGAATGAACGATAGACCCTAGGCACCAGTTCGTAGGTATATCGATTAAGACCATTCGGCGCATCCGGGCGTAACCGGATGGTGCTGGACTGTCGACCAATCAGATGGCCGATGATGCCCCCATTGTGCAACGCCAACGCGACGACAGCAGGCAACATGGACGGTCCCCACAGTTGCAAAAGGATATACGCCAGGATGTATTCCGGCGTGGAACGCATGATCACCAGGAAGACATGCCCGGAGGTGCGGCGCACTGGCCCTCCGAAGTGAGTGGAAATCAACGGGAAGGCCAGCAGTGCAATGATCCCGGTTGCAACCAGGGCCACCTGGGTCAGGATCACCGTGTTCCAGATGCCCGGCATGGCCTGATTGACAAACATGTCCCCCAGCCACGCGCCCATGCCGGCCCAGCCTTCTTCGCCGCGCAGTGGTGACGGCACGATGTCCTGGGTGAAAAACCGACCGACGTTGCTCCAGACAATCGGGAGACCTTCGCCAAGAAAAAACGGAGCGCCAACGATATAAACGGGCAGCAGCTTCGGCTTTACCCAGAGCGGAATGGTGGCTATCAGCACATAGAAAAGGATCAGCATGGCGCCGGCGTCGGAATAGTGGCCTTGTGAAAAGGCCGATTCGAGGTAGAAGCCGAGGGTTGGCAAGCCGACAAAGCCAAGGATGGCACTGGAGCGCAAGCCGCATTCCAGCCGGTACGCGGTGTAGGTTCGCAGTTGCACCCAGCAATCCGGTATTTTGGTGTACAGGAAGGCCGAAATAACGCCCGTACGGGGCGGCAACAGGCGACCGGGCTCGGGGTCGGCTTCTTCCAGGATCTCCGAATAGACCTTGGCGAAGATACCGGCGTAGGGGATAGCGATCGCTAGAACACCTGTCAGCGGATGGAAGCCGAAAAATTGCAGGAAAATAAGCGCCCAGAAAAGCTCGTGTATTGCCCGCACAAACGCGCACAGGATTCTGACGGGTAGCCAGCGATAAACAAGTGCCAGAAGAAAGCCGCTGATACTGCCGAGAGCGACGCCAACGAAGGCAAAGGCAACCGTCCGAAGCAGGGCGATTGCCAGCCCTTCGGTACTGAAAAAATCCGGTGTTATCACGCCCAGGAAGAACCGGCCAAGATCTTTCCAGGGATTGGCTGCCGTGATAGCGATATCTGCAAACACCAGGCCTACCAGGGCGATGGCGATAAAGATCAGGCTGGTTTTGACGGTTGGCGAAGACAGCATAGGAGTGGAATCTGGGCCGGTTGAGTCAGTAGAGTGGCGCAATGTCGGCCGGTGTGAGCTTTTCGCTCGGCTCGTCCAGCGCGATCTGCCCGTCCTGGATGCCCACGATACGGGTGCAGTATTCCAGTGCGAGCTCGACATCATGGAGTGCGATAACGCTGGTCTTGAAGCGCTCTCTCAATAACGCCATAACCTGGTGGGCAAGCGGCCCATCCAGGGCAGAGACAGGCTCGTCCGCCAACAAAAGTCCTGACTGCCGGTAAAGGGCACGGGCGATGGCCACGCGCTGGCGCTGTCCGCCGGACAGCGATGCGGTGGGCATCCAGGCTTTCTCGGTCATCCCCAATTCCGACAATAGGCTTTTGACGTCACGGCTGTCCCGGGTAAATGGCCGCACCAGGGTAACCATGTTGTACCAGTTGCCGTGGGCATCGAGGCGGCCCATGTACACGTTGTGGAATACCGGTAACGCGTTGACCAGTCCCAGGTCCTGGGGGACCAATGCTGCCAGGCGCTCCACCTGCTCATAGACAAGACGGATCAGAGTGGATTTTCCGGCGCCGCTGCGGCCCACCAGGCCAACGCGCTCTCCTTCCCTGACACTGAGGGAGAGCGGGCCAATCACCCGCTCTCCACCAAAAGACGCCGTCAGGCCGGATAGATCGAATCCCGACATTAATCGATGATTCCGATCTGCTTTCCAACTACCCGGATCGGCTCGTAAGCGTCATTGGAGACTGGGATGAAACCACTACGGGGAAAGCTTTCAAGCAATTCAGGGTCGTCCATCGCAAGCAGGGCTTCCTGAAGCCGTTTCTGGAACCCTTCACCGAACTGCTCGTTGACATCGCCGCGAACACTCCACTGATAGTTCGGGTACGACGGCGTTGTCCAGATGACCTTCACCGCGTCGGTATCAATGTTGCCGTTTTCCATTTCCTTGTCCCACACTGAGAAGTTGATCGCGCCAACATCGTAGGTGCCCGCCTCTACGAGACGAAGGGTGCGGGTGTGATTGCCACTGAAGCCTACACGGCTGAAGACGTCCTCGGGGCTATCATCAAAGGATTCGCGAATATAGTACTCCGGAATCAGGCGACCGGAGGTTGACCCCTTGGAACCGAAGGTAAATGTCTTCCCCCGGAGTTCGTCGGACAGGGTTTCCATCTCGTCAAGTCCGGTACTTTTGTGGGCAATGAAATGAGTGTAGAACGCTTTGTCTTCCACGCCCTGGGCAATCGCTTCAGAGCCGGGAACCAATTCGCGGGCCTGCACGCCGGAAAGCCCGCCGAACCAGGCCAGCTGGACCTGGTTGTTGCGGAAGGCTGAAACCGCGGCGGCGTAGGATTTGACAGGAATATAGCGAACATCTACGTCCAACTCTCCTGCCAGGTAATCGGCGATACCCGTGAAGCGTTCCACCAGTTTGGTTTCGTCTTCATCGGGAATGGCCGTGAAGACGAGTGTCTGGGCTGAAACGGTTGCTGAAGAGAGTAAGGTCAGTAAGCTGGCGACAGCGAATTTCCGTATCAATTTCAAAGCCATTTGAATTTCCTTGTGTCTGGAGCTGAATTTAGCGGGGTCACATGTCCGGACCGGAAGCCCGAAGCTATCCAGAATACCGTGATTTACTGCAACTCTGAACAGCTATACGATTCTATGAGCCAATCAGGTTAGGGGTATCCGGCAAAAAATGAAAATCTTGATGGAAACCGACACTCATGAAAATCATCCTGAATACCCCGGCGCTACCGGGCTCCAGGGCTGGTAATCGGGCCACGGCGGACCGATGGTGCCGGTTGCTTGAGCAGGCCGGACACCGGGTTTTCGTTGTGACCGAATACAACAACGAGCCCTGCGACCTGTACATTGCCCTGCACGCCTGGAGGAGCCATGAGGCCGTTCTTCGCTTCCGTGACCGTAACCCGGAAACGCCGATAATCGTTGTGCTTACGGGCACGGATATTTACGACCACCAGTACCGCTACCCGGAGCAAACCCTCCATTCCATGGCCCTCGCGGATTGCCTTGTGGGGCTCCACCATCGTGTTGGCCGGGATATTCCCGGGCGTTTCGTGCCAAAGCTGGTGACGGTGCTGCAATCCGCCGACAGGCCCAGTGGCAATGCAGGCGTCGATACCAGGCATTTTGATATTTGTGTTATCGGACACCTGCGCAAGGAGAAAGACCCTCTGAGGGCCGCAATCGCGGCGAGGACACTGCCGCCAGGTTCGGCCATTCGGGTGCTGAATGCAGGCAAGGCTCACAGCCAAGAGTGGGCGCGGCAAGCCATAACCGAACAGGAAGCCAATCCGCGTTTTCAGTGGCTCGGGGAAATTGACAGACCGACCACCCACCAGCTTATGAACCGTTGCCGTGCCATGGTTATCAGCTCGGTGATGGAAGGAGGCGCTAATGTCGTATCCGAAGCCTGTCGTGCCGGGCTGCCGGTTATCGCGTCGGACATCTCCGGCAATATTGGCCTACTGGGTGAAGATTACCCGGGGTATTTCCGCGTAGGCGACGAGGCTGATCTTGCGAAGGTGTTACTGCGGGCGGAACAATCCCCAGAATATCTCAGGGAATTGACCAGCCGCGTCACCGAACTCGCCACTTGTTTTGTTCCTGAATCAGAGCAGGCGGCCCTGCTCACTGCGATTGAGAAGGCCAGGGCCAAAGGCGACCGCCTCAATCCCTGAGCGTGATGGGCTCGATGGGGCCGCTCTCATCCTGTGGCAGCACCCGCCCTATAATGGCGGTGTGGGGGTAGCCCATTGCTTTCAGCTCACTGATACAGGCATCCGCCTGGTCAGCGGGCACGCTGGCCAGCAGCCCACCGGCAGTCTGGGGGTCGAAGATCAACGGGTAGTGAGGATGGCTGACCCACTTTTCCTGGTCACGAATACCACGCCGCAGACGAATATTGGCCGGCTGCAAGGAACTGAGGATGCCTGCTGCTGCCGTTTCCTCAGCGCCAGGCAAAATCGGTATTGCCGTGAGATCCAGCTCCGCATCAACGCCGGAGGGGCGCGTCATCTCAACCAGATGGCCAAGCAAACCAAAACCGGTTACGTCGGTGCAGGCTCTTGACCCATATCGGCGCAGGCACTGTGCCGCGTCTTTGTTGGACTGCATCATTGAGGCCAGGGCAGAATCAATCCAGCGGCCTTTCGCAGCAAGTTTGGCGTGGGCAGCGAACAGGGTGCCGGTACCGATGGGCTTGGTCAGCAGCAGAACGTCTCCGGCCCGAAGGCCGCCTTTGCTCATGACATCATCCGGATCAATCAACCCGTTGACCGCAAAGCCCAATGCCAGCTCGCGGCCTTCGCCCGTATGGCCACCCACCAACGCGCAGCCGGCTTCATTCAGCACTTCCACGGCGCCGGACATCATCTGGTAAACCACGTCTTCCACCTTGGACTCTATGCCATAGGGCACGGTCGCAACGGCGGTGGCACTCTGAGCTTCGGCGCCCATGGCAAACACGTCGCCCAGGGCGTGATTGGCGGCTACCCGGCCGAACACATAGGGGTCGTCAATAAAGGCGCGGAAGAAATCGACGGTGTGAACCACCGCCTTTCCGGGTGGGACGGTCAGTACGGCGGCGTCGTCTGGCGCGTGTAGCCCAATGAGGATGTCTTCGCGCTCTATTGGTCGCAACTCGCCTAGGGCCCGCGACAGTACGGTACTGCCCACCTTGGCACCGCAGCCACCGCAACGCATGGCCACCGCGGAGATGGCCTGGGATGCTTCCTCGGAGTTTTGTGCGGCGCCGGTGTCGGGCAGGGCGGCATTCTCTTCCATGGCGGGAAGATCATTGAATTTCGCCATGAAACGTCTATCAATGCTGTTTTTCCAGCGCCAGACCCAAGAGCCAGCCAACGACAGGTCGCCCCTGGAGGCCACTGCGAATTTGTCACCGGTACTGATCAGCGCGAGCCATTTTTTCTGCGGCCGGAATGGCTTCGCCGGCTTTCCGAGGGCATGGCGGCGGAGGTTGTCCGCCAGTGGGCGGCCCTGACGAACGGCAAATACGCCGGCTTTTTCCCGGGGGTGATTTACCACGTTGGCAATGTCACCGGCCGCGAAGATATCGTCGTCGGTCTCTGTCTGCAGGGTGTCCGTTACCCGGATAAAGCCACCGTCGTCCAGGGCCAGGCCGGTATCCCGCAGCCACTCGGGGCCGCCGGCACGGGTGACCCAGAGCACTTCATCAACTGCCAGGGTGTCACCGCATTCCGTGGTCAAACGATTGGCCTCTACCTCAGAGACTGCGGATCCCAGGTGAACCTTCACCCCCCGGTTTGCGAGCGTTTCTGCGAATACCGCACGCACCTTGGCGTTGTGGGTGGGCAGGATCTGTTGGTCGGCATCAAACAGATGAAAGTGCAACTGGTCCGGGTCGTGGCCGCGTTTTTCGAGTTCATTTCGTAGCCGGAACTGCATCGCCAGTGTGAGTTCAACTCCACCTGCACCTGCACCGACCACCGCAACGGTCATCGGGCCGTCATGGTTTTCCAGCCGCGACAGCAATGACAGCCAGCGATTATTGAATCCGTTGATAGGTTTGACGGGCACGGCATGTTCAGTTGCGCCGCTGACGTCACCTACCTTGGGAGCGGAGCCGATATTCACCGACAGAATATCGTAAGGCACGTCCGGCCGGGAGCGGCAGATTACCCGCTTTCGACCGCGGTCTATGCCAACAACTTCATCGCGGTAGAGGCGCGCGCCCGCGAATTCGGCCAGTTTGCTCAGGTCGATATGGACGTCGTCGTAGGAATAATGCCCAGCCACGTATCCGGGCAGCATGCCGGAGTAGGGTGTGTGGGTATCCCTGCAGATGAGGGTAAGGCGGACACCAGGCACAGGATTCATGGCAAAGCGCTTGAGAACGCCGACGTGGCTGTGTCCGCCGCCAATCAGGACAATGTCCCGTAAAACAGGCTGTTCGGATTGTTGCATTAAATAACTTTCTTGGCTTCGTCGCTGAAGGTGTTAAAGCCTTTCACGCTTGAAAATGCCTGAAGCTTTTCTTTGTCCGCATCTGACGGATTGGCGATCTGATCAACCGAGGTAATACCGGCGTCCTTCATTTTGCGGGCGGTGGCCGGCCCAATACCTTTAACCTGGGTCAGGTCGCTCTTGTCCTTCGGCTTCGGAGCGCGTTTTGCTGCAGCCGGCTTTGCCGCTGGCTTCTGCGCGGCCGTGGAGGCTTTCTTGGGAGCGGCTTTAGTGGCTGCTGCCGGACTTTTGGCGGCTGTGCTCGCCTTGGGTTTGGCGGCGTTCTTCGCAGTTGCCGTTTTTGGTGCGGCGGGCTTCTTGGCGGCCGGTTTTTTGGCCGCTGCCTTACTGGACGCGGATTTTTTAGGAGCTGACTTGCCTTTGGTGGCAGGCGTCGACTTCTTGGCGACCTGATCCGCGACCTTCTTCGCTTCATCGTTGGCTTCTTTGTTGGCTTCTTTGCTGGCCATGCCAAGACGATCCAGGATGTTGTTTTGCAGATCGTGGAATTCACCCAGGCGACGTTCAAATTCTTCGTTAAAACGTTTCATTTCACGATCACGAAGCTCATCCACTTCCTTTAACAGCTTGCGGACGGGTTCCTGAATCTGGTTCTGCAGGCTGTCGAACTGCTTGAGGGCGTCGTTGATCAGCTTTTCGATCTGTGATGATGTTTTATCGAACTCTTTGTTCACTTTCTTGACGACTTTATCAACGTTTTGCTTGTTGGCTTTCTTCGCCATGAGGACTCTCTCCTTAAAGTGCGAGTTGATGTAGGGCGTGGGTGGATTCAGGCCAATTGCCGAATGCTGGAGGCGGGCCCCGAGGAACGTCTGGATTTCAGCGTCTGTTTCTTGATTACCACCTCCCGAATGCGCCTGAGCTTTTCGCTCAGGGCAGACGAGCGGTTGTCATTGAGTTCTATGAAATCAACGGAATAGAAGAAATTGCTACAGTGCTTTCTGCGCTCCGTCACAAGGCCGGTGATGCCATCCGCCCTGATGTCGTCAAACGGCATCTCCATCACGAGATCCAGGATAACCGTATCACCGGGGTTGAATATCTTGTCCGTCTTCATCACACATCCGAAGTGATCCAGCCCGAAAAGCGCGGCCTGCACACGCTCTCGGCGGAATAGACCACGCTTGACGTGAAAATGTGCGACAAGATCCGGCAGTGCTTCGTTCATCTAAAAATGATCTCTATAGGCGCCCCGAGGGCGTCCAGATGACACCCCGAGGGGGTATTCCTGAAAGTATATGGTTAAACAATAGCCACACTCTGCCAGTTTGGCAACGTGTTCAGTGTCATACGATAGAGCCCTCAGGCGGTTCATCAACTGTTTTTATCATTTTGGCCCGTTTGTAGCGTGTTGAGCTCGTAAATATCCGTGCGCCGGTCTTTCAGGTTGGTCACAGAGCCTTCATTGCGCACCAGCTTCAGCTTTTCCAGGTCCATATCGGAAAACATGATCATTTCCGTATTCGGCGTGGTTTCCGCCATTACCGCATCGTGGGGGAACGCAAAGTCCGACGGCGAGAATACGGAGGACTGGGCGTACTGCACATCCAGGTTCTCAACCTTCGGAAGGTTACCCACACTACCGGTGATCACCACGTAACACTCATTTTCAATCGCACGCGCCTGGGCACAGTGTCGGACCCGGAGGTAGCCGTTCTTGGTGTCCGTCCAGAACGGCACCAGAATAATATCCACCTCCTCAATGGCAGCCAGGCGCCCCAATTCAGGGAATTCGATGTCGTAACAGATCATGATGGCCACGCGGCCGGCGTCGGTGTCAAACACCTGGAATTTTTCACCGCCCTCGATGACCCAGTCACGGCGTTCGTGGGGCGTGATATGGATCTTGCGCTGCTCATCCACTCGACCGTCGCGGTGGCAAAGATACGACACGTTGTAGACCCGATCATTTTCGAGCAGCGGCATTGAGCCGGTAATGATGTTGATGTTGTAGCTGACTGCCATTTCCGACATCTGGTTTCGGAACTGTTCAGTAAAGCCTGCCAGAAAGCGAATGGCCCGGGTCTGGTCCAATTGGTCGGTCAGGCCCATCAGCGGAGCGTTAAAGAACTCTGGAAACAGCGCGAAATCGCTCTTGTAGTCCGAGAGTGCATCCACAAAGTACTCCACCTGCTCCAGCACTTCTTCCACAGACGTAAACTCACGCATCTGCCATTGAACCGCACCCAAACGCACCTGTGTTTTCTTGACACTGAGTACCGGCGAGGGCGGGGTATAGAGGATGTTCCGCCATTCCAGCAGCGTCGCGTATCCCAGGGATTTTTCGTCTTCCGGCAGGTATTTGTGCATCAGCCGGGTGACCTGGAAGTCGTTGGACAGCTGAAAGCTGAGAATCGGATCGTAAATATCCTTGCGATCCACTCGCTGGATGTATTCTTCCGGGGAATGCTGGTCTGAATACTTGTGATACCCCGGAATCCGCCCACCTGCGAGGATGGCGCGCAGGTTCATGGATCGGCAGAGTTCCTTTCGGGCCTCATACAACCGCCGACCGAGGCGGTAGCCGCGATAATCGGGGTGGATAAATACATCGAGACCGTAAAGCGAGTCGCCCTTGGCGTTGTGCCATATCTTTTCGTTGCGCAGGATCAGGTCGTCGTAGGTATGGGGGTTGCTGAACCGCTCATACTTGACGCAAACCGTGAGGGCCACGGCCACCAGGTCACCGGATTCCTCGATACAGATCTGTCCATCCGGAAACTGCTGCACCAGAGCTTCAATCGTGTCCTCTGGCCAGGCACCGCCAATATCGTCATAAACCCTGTCCATCAGTCGCTGGAGCTGTGGGTAATCGTTACTGGTCAGGTTACGAAGGTTGAGGTGCAGTTCTTCGTGGGCCATATACGGCAGCTCCCGTTAGGTGTGGAAATGACGGCAAGAATTGTTGATTGCCTGGGTATTTTATCAGAGAGCGCTAAAGACTTCTTATCAGATAGAGCTAAGGACTTTGCAGCAAACGCCGAAAACCAGTTTATGAATAATCGGCAGCCGATACGCTGTTTGAATCGGTTGGTCACACACTGAGCCAGAACGTATCACGATTCAGGGTTTGAGTAGGACGCTTATTTTGGCCCGGATAATTTCCGGATTCGCCGTTGGAGTTCGAGGAGGGTGCGGCTGCCAATGGCCTGGGATTCCTCAGTCAGGTAGGGATTCTCCAGGACAAGGACGTTCCGGCTATGCAGGTTCAGCTCATTGATGGTCTGGCCATAGTATTGGTCCAGGTATGCGCCGAAGCTGCCATCGAAAATGGCGCGTTCCATACCCAATTGAAGCCGGTGAGCCGTTTCATGGTCGTGGCGGTTGACGAAGAAGTATGAGGGCATTGGGTAAGCCAATAGCAGGTCGGGTTCGATGACGAAGTCCTGATTGTTTTCAAGCTTCAGATCGAACATGACCTCACTGACACCCCGAGCGAAGCAGTCAAAACGATGATTTTCCAGCATGCGGAAAAGGATTTCGTAACGCGAGTGAGTCACCACATTGACTCCGTTGACCTGCAGAATCGCGGAGTCCGGCCAGTGTGCGCCCTGGCCGATGCGGATGCCGGCTTCCTGCAGGCTGCCGAGACTGCGGATACCCTTGAACCTGGGCAATGATTCCTTAAGCACGACACACACGCGAAGCCCCAGAAGCCCGCCATCAATCGGTATTGGTATCGCCTGCAGGTTCTCTTCCCTCTGGCTCGATGTTGCAACATTTGCGAGGTCGACCAAACCTGATTGCTGTCGCTCAAGTTCACGGATCACCCGGCCCTGGGCCATCTCCGGGGTACGGGTGATTTGATAGGAACCGTATTCCGGAGTCTTGTTCAAGGCGAGGGCGACCAGGGCACGTATGGGCGGGCTGTCGTAATTGCGGTACCACAGACGATATTCCCTTGCCTGTGTTTCTCCAGATGGGTATTCCGAAGACACACCGGTTCCCGGGCAAACCAGAAACAATGCCAGGGCCGTTAGCCAGCCATGCGCACGCCTCACTTTCATTGAAGACCTACTCCCGCGTCCATTCGAGTTTCTTGTGGTTCCCCGTTTTTATATCAAAGCAGTTTAGGTGAAATTCCATGCCCGGGAAGGGTTTGCCCTAAAAAATCCCAAAAACAGTTGCGATACCTTTCAAACGATTGCAATCATGGGCGTTAAATCACTAACAGGTAAAAACATGGCGTTCATCGACAATCTGATAGGTGCAACCGGCCATTGGGTGTCTGAGTCGGACCCTGGGGCGCGAATCACCCATCCGCTGGCATGGCTCCGTAAAACCAGTGGTTACGCGGCCGTTAACCGGATTATTGGCCTATCGATCCCGTTTGCACCACGGAATCGATTCAGTGTTGAGGAGATTCGCCCGGGGTTCGTTAAGGCAAGAATACGCCTGAAAGGCAATAAGAACCACTTTGGCAGCCTCTACGCTGGTGCCTACTTCCTCGTGGCGGAAATTCCCGGTGGCGTGTTGACGTTGTTTGATCTGGGGCCGGCTTATACGCCCATTCTCAAGGAAATGACGCTTCAGTTCCTGCAGCCGGCAAACTCCGACGTGTTTGTGGAGTTCTCACTGGACGCCGCCACGGTGGAAGCCATCAAGGCTGAGGCCGATGCAACGGGTAGGGCTGCGTTTGAGCTGCAGGGCACACTGTACGACAGTGAAGGTAACCATGTGGCCACCTCCATGGCCCAATATCGAGTTCGCAAGAAAGGCTTCCAGGCGCAATGAGCTGAGGTCCATTCAGGCGCCGTCCAACTCCCGTAGGGCGGCGAGGAAAGTCTCCCCATATTTTTCGAGCTTTGCCGCACCCACGCCGTTTATCTCAGCCATTTCGGCAAGGCTGTTCGGCTTCTTGTCCAGGATCTCAAACAGCGTGGCATCGTGGAAAATCACGTAGGGTGGCACGCCTTTCTCATCCGCCAGCGATTTGCGACAGGCGCGTAGCGCTTCCCAGCCGGGTTTGTCCGTGATCTGGTCCGCGATCCTGCGGCGGCCGGCCCCTGATGATCCACGGCCACTGGAGGCTTTCACCACGGGATCTTTGCGTAATTGGATGGCAACCTCTCCCTTAAGTAGCGGGCGGCATTGCTCCGTAAGCTGCAACGCTCCGTAGCCTTCCGGGTCAGCCCTGAGGTAACCGTTGGCCACCAACTGACGGAACACGGACTTCCAGTCATTAGCCGACAACTCGGTACCAATGCCGTAGGTGGAAACCGTTTGATGGCCGGACTGCAGGATACGTTCGTTCTCAGAGCCGCGTAACACATCAATTAAATATGTGACCCCGAAACGTTGCCCGGTCCTGAAGACGCAGGATAGCGCCTTCTGAACGGCAACCTTACCGTCCCAGGTTTCCGGTGGGGTCAGGCAGGTATCACAGTTCCCGCAGGGCTGTTCAAGGGTGTCGCCGAAATACCGCAGCAACACCTGTCGCCGACAGCTTGTCACTTCGCACAGGCCTAGCATGGCATCCAGTTTCTGGCGCTCAACCCGTTTGAAGTGGTCATTGCCCATGGAGCTCTCGAGCATCTGTCGCAGTTTGATTACGTCCTGCAGGCCATACACCATCCAGGCGGTCGAAGGCTTTCCGTCACGGCCGGCTCGGCCGGTTTCCTGATAATAGGCTTCCAGGCTTTTGGGCAGGTCCAGGTGGGCGACAAATCGCACGTCGGGCTTGTCGATGCCCATGCCAAAAGCAATGGTGGCCACGATGATCACGCCATCCTCGCGAAGGAAGCGCTCCTGATGCCGCGCACGATCACCCGCATTGAGGCCCGCATGATAGGGCAGAGCGGTGTAGCCTTTGTCACTGAGCAGCTTCGCGGTGCTGTCGACTTTATTGCGGGAGAGGCAATAAACGATGCCACAGTCGCCATCATGTTCCGCTTTAATAAAATCCAGTAATTGTTTGTTAGCGTTGGTTTTTGGGGCAACCCTGTACTGGATATTCGGGCGGTCAAAGCCACTGATAAAATGTCGGGCTTCGGTCAGAGAAAGCCGTTCGGCGATCTCCTTGCGGGTGCGCTCGTCAGCTGTGGCGGTGAGCGCAATGCGGGGTACGTCCGGGAATTCATGAGCCAGCCGGCTTAGCTCCAGGTAGTCGGAGCGGAAGTCGTGCCCCCACTGGGACACACAGTGAGCTTCATCGATGGCAAACAGGGAAATGGATGCGTGATGCAACAGGTCCAGTGTTCGAGGCTGTATGAGCCGTTCCGGAGCACAGTAAAGAAGGTCGAGTTCGCCCGTCATAAGGGCGTTTTCAGTATCCCGGGCCTGTTCGAAATCCATGGTGGAGTTCAGAAACGCGGCCCTAACGCCCAGTTCTTTCAACGCTGCCACCTGATCCTGCATCAGTGCGATCAGCGGTGATATGACGATGGCCGTTCCGGCGCGAACCAGGGCTGGCACCTGATAACAGAGGGATTTGCCGCCGCCGGTGGGCATCAATACCAACGCATCGCCACCATTAACAAGTTCGCGGATAATGTCGCCCTGTAAGGGCCGGAAAGTCTCGTAGCCGAAAACACGATGCAGGACTTCTTCCGGGTCCTGGTCGGAAACACGGGGGCGCTCTGTGCTGAGTTGTGCAAAATCCATGAGTTGGCCAGCGGTTTTGGTTGTCGGTAAACGTTAGGGCGTTAGCTCGGATGTCAGAAAGTGCCGTTCTGGCAGGCGAGCCATCATACCAGAAACCGGCCAGGGAATCGGCGGAGACAAACAAACCTTATAAACGCTACAATGCGCCTTTTTTCTGCACCCAACAAACAGGAACTCCATGCAGGAATTTGACGCCATCCGACCTTACTCGGACGAGGAAACCGGAACCGCCATCAACAATCTGGTACGGGATCCGGAATTTCTGGACATGATTGGCCGCTTCAAATCGCCCACACTGGCCAAATGGGCACCGGCGGTTCTCCGGGTATGGGTCAAGCGCTGGCTGGCCAACCACTTCGGCGGGGTTACTCGTATCGATGATCTCCAGGCGCGATTGTCTGGTTACGTTGGCGAACTGGTTGATCACACAACGACCCGGGTTACCCACAGTGGACTGGAAAATCTGGACAAGCAGACCGCTTACCTGTTCATCTCCAACCACCGCGACATTGTGTTTGACCCGATGGTAGTCAATTACCTGCTGTTTGCGAACGACTTCAACACCACGCGTATTGCCATCGGCGACAACCTGCTGGCGAACCGCGTGTTTGCCGAGATGATGCGGCTGAACAAGAGTTTTGTTGTCCGCCGCAGCATGACCAGTCCGCGTGAAATGCGAGACGCCTACATCATGCTTTCGGCGTTTATAAATCACAGTATTGATAACAACGAGAGCATCTGGATTGCTCAGCGTGAAGGGCGCGCCAAAGACGGGCTGGATTTCACCGATCCCGCCATCGTCAAAATGTTTTATATGAGCCAAAAGAAAAGCGGGTTGGATTTTGGCGAAGCCATGAACCGGCTGCACATCGTTCCAGTCTCTATTGCGTACGAGTATGACCCGTGCGATATGGATAAGGCCCGAGAGCTCGAAACCCGCTCCCGCACGGGGAAGTACATTAAGGCGGAAGGTGAGGATACCGACCAGATTATGCGCGGGCTTACGGGATTCAAGGGGCACGTGCACGTACATTTTGGCGCGCCCATCGCGAATGCCGAAAACACGCCAAAGGAACTGGCTGCCCGGATCGATCGGGAGATGCATGCCAACTATCACTTGCACACGTCTAATCTGGTGGCCTATCAGCAACGGGGCATACACCCTGATTCACACGCCACCAGAGACTCTGTGAGCGATGCGGTCGTGACGGCAGAAGCCTGGTCAGCGGCGGAAATTGAAGCTGCTGAAGCGGAGATGGAGCGTCGACTTGATGCCTGCGACCCGGCGATTCGGCCCTATCTGCTGGATATGTACGCCAACCCGGTGGTGACAGCACTTGAGGCCCACAATGGCAATGGCGCGACGAATACACCAACGGAACAATCCTGATACCCGAGGTATTTTGTGCAAGAACTTCAATATATTGAATTTGAAACCAATCCCCATCCTACTGCTGCCGTTATCTGGCTGCATGGCCTCGGTGCCAGTGGCCATGATTTTGAGCCGGTTGTGCCGGAGCTGGGGCTGCCCGACAATGCCGCAGTTCGGTTCATCTTCCCTCACGCCCCCAATATGCCGGTCACCATCAATGGCGGAATGACGATGCCAGCCTGGTACGACATCAAGGCGATGGATATTGATCGGGTAGTGGACACCGATCAGTTGGTGGCCTCGTCAGACGCCGTTGCAAAACTGGTGGACCGGGAAATTGAGCGTGGCGTGAAGAGCGAGAACATTGTGATTGCCGGTTTTTCCCAGGGGGGCGCCGTGGCCTACGAGCTTGGGTTGAGCTATCCGAAGCGCCTGGCGGGTATTATTGCCCTGTCAACGTACTTTGCCACGGCGAAGACTGTGAAGCGCTCAGAGGCAAATCGTGACATCCCGATCCGGATCTATCATGGCACCTTTGACCCGATGGTACCGGAGGCCCTGGGCCGGCAAAGCGTGGAAAAGCTGCAGGAAATGGGGTTTGAACCCACGTACGAGACCTATCCGATGGAACACAGCGTGTGCATGGAAGAGATCGTGGATATCGGCAAGTTCCTTTGCGATAACGTGCTGTAAAGCTCGCCTGCCGTTCGATGGGCGAAGCCTAAGCAGGGCAGGTTGCCTCGCTTAGCTTCGCCAGAACGCTGGTGAAAGCACAATCACCACGCTCAGTATTTCCAGACGCCCCATCAGCATACCCACCGATAGAATCCATTTGGCAAGCTCTGGGAGCGGTGCAAAGGTGCCCGCTGGCCCAATCGTGTCGCCCAATGCCGGGCCAACGTTGGTCAGCACGGTGAGGGCTCCCGACAGGCTCGTGATAAAGTCCAACTGCAAAGCGGCCAGCGCGACCGTTATGATCAGAAGGCACAACAGAAAGATAAAGGTGTAGGCAATCATTGAAGCGATAATTTCGTCACTGACCGCGCGACCATTGTAGTTACGGGTAAATACCGCCCTGGGGTGCAACAGTCGCATCAGCTGTTCCCTCAGTACGATCAGCGAGAGCTGGAAGCGGAACACTTTCATGCCCCCGGCCGTTGAGCCAGAGCACCCGCCAATAAACATCAGGAAGAAGAACAGTACAAACGCAAGTGGCCCCCACGCAGAGTAATCTTCCGAGGCATAGCCGGTTGTCGTGACCACAGACGTGACATTGAAGAGCGTCGACACGTAGCCGTTAACGAGGTCAAACTCCGTTGGGGAGACGTACCAGCGGTAAAGAGTCAGTAAGGCAGGTACCACCAGCAGGATGGTCACGAACAGCCGCACCTGCTGATCCCTGAACAGCACGCCGTGCTGGCCATGCATTTCCCGGACAAAAAGAAAGAACGGCATGCTGCCGATCATCATGAACAGGGTGGCTTCCAACAGAATCAGGTTGGAGTCGAACTTGCCCATGGACAAGTCGGATGTGGAGAAGCCGCCGGTCGCAATACTCGTCAGGCCATGGTTGAATGCGTCAAACAGGCTCATACCGGACAACCAATAGGTCGTTACCGCAAGCACCGAAAACGCCATGTAAACCAACAGCAGGCCACGACTGAGGGTTTTCATTCGCGGCAGGGCCTTGTCAGTCCATTCTGAAGATTCCGTTGCAAAAAGCCGCATGCCGCCCACGCGGAGGAAGGGCAATACGGCAACGAACATGCCGATGATCCCGATGCCACCAATCCATTGCAGTACAGAGCGCCAGAGCAGTAGGTCCTGATCCATGGTGTCCAGGCCGGTAAGCACCGTGGCTCCGGTGGTGGTGATGCCGGATGTGCCTTCGAAAAAGGCCTCGCCGAGGGTGAGCCCCAGATCACTGAGATAGAACGGGAGCGAGGAGAGCAGGGCGATAATAAACCAGCTGGAGACGGTCAGCACGAACATGTAGCGGGGCTTCAGGTCTCGTGCCTGGCGGTAGGTCGCGAGAATGCCCAGCAGCCCCGTGCCAAAACAGATAGCCGCAGACTCCGCAAACGCCATGGCATTCGGCGATT
>OJGU01000233.1_pt1 | contig 37592 bp, 27 predicted proteins | sample 1594741 | NCBI WGS metagenome assembly OJGU01 (sample SAMN05416841, study PRJEB24817) | seawater metagenome | isolation source: Sea water | place: Canada:Atlantic | collected 2013-07
CGAGATGTAGAGAGGTCTCGTGGGCTCGGAGATGTGTATAAGAGACAGTGTTTGATCTGGCGGCCAAATAAACTTGTGCATCTGCAACTGAAACCTTACCGGAAGGCGATCCTCAATGAGCCGCTCCACCAATGCCTCACGAGACAGCACGGAATGCGTCGACGGAATGACATTCAGTTCATCACTTTGTTGTGCGTTGCTCAAAGGGGCGACACTCGAGAAAAGCAAGGGACAAACCTCGGCGAGCTTGTAACGGAGGATCATCTCCCGAGCCCACTCATAGTCCTCAACGCTGGTGATAACAAACTTGAGTTCGTCATTGTTCGTTAGGTGGGCCAAGTTTTCCCATCGAACCCGATCTGACTCGCCACTGCTGGGACATTTCAGGTCAACGATTCGAGATACGGATTGATTGATCGGTGAAATATCATGAGCCCCACTAGTTTCGATCAGAACCTTAACCCCATTCTCACACAGGCGATCCATAAGCGGATGCACCAAAGCCTGCAAGAGTGGCTCTCCCCCGGTTATCTCGACAAGCGGGAGTGGGCTACCTGCGGCTGATGCGCTTGGGCTACCTCCGAGTCGTTCCACCTCTGCCACAACTTCGTCAACACTCATTCGGGTGCCGCCACGAAAGGCATAGACGGAGTCACAATAAGAGCAGCGTAGATCGCACCCGCTCAATCGAATAAAGACGCACGGCAATCCAGCCCAAGTGCTTTCACCTTGGATACTATAATAGATTTCCTTTACCAGCAGCGTGGAGGCCACGGCAGGAATCTAGTTTCCCTATCCCTTGAGAGTAAAGGATAGAAGCGGAACGCAAACCAATAGGGAGGGCCCTAGCTAGAGCATTGAGCCAATTCTTGCCAAAGATGAGCACTCATCTCCATTCCTTTGTTGAGGGCGGTGATGCTTACCTTTTCGTTCGGAGAATGAACATTGTCATCAGGTAATCCTAATCCCAACAATAGCGTGTCAGCTTTAAGAATCTCCTTAAAATCCGTTACAATGGGAATGGATCCGCCTTCACGCATCAGAATCGGAGTCCGACCAAAGGCGCTTTGAAGCGCTCGGGTGGCGGCCTTGGCTTGAGGTCCATCCGGAGACACCATGTAGGCTTCCCCAGCGTGGCCGGCCTCAAAGGTCAAGCGGACAGACTTCGGACAGTTCTTGACCAGGAATTGTTTGAGCACCTTGAGCACCTGTTTTGGCTTCTGATTGGGCACGAGGCGGCAAGTCACTTTGGCACTTGCACGTGATGGCACGATTGTCTTACTCCCTTCGCCTTGATAGCCGCTAGTCAGACCATTGATTTCTAGGGTTGGCCGAGCCGCCCGCTGCTCGACAGCGGTATAGCCCTTTTCACCGAACAGAGCCCTAACGCCCAGTTGCTTCTTTAAACCCGCCTCAGATTCAGGATAGCGACCCAGTTGAGTTCTCTCAAACTTGCTCAACGATTCAACGCCATCATAAAAGCCAGGAACCACAATCTGCCCATCAGCCCCTCTCAGTGAGCCCAGAAGCTGACAGAGGACCATCGCCGGATTGTCCACAGCGCCCCCGTAGATTCCCGAATGCAAATCTCGATTGGGCCCGACAAGATGAATCTCAAAGGCAACTACCCCACGAAGCCCGTACGTCAGGGCCGGATGCTTCAAACTTGGCATGCCATTGTCTGACACAACCACGCCATCAACTTGAAAATCCGCTTTCTTCGCCTTTAGAAAAGCGCCCAAACTTTCGCTCCCGACCTCCTCTTCGCCTTCTAATAAGAAGGTGACATCACAAGGCAATTCTGTCCCAGTCGCAAGGTAGGCTTCAATGGCTTTAAGATGGGCAAAATGCTGTCCCTTATTATCGCTCGATCCACGACCATAGAGCGAATCCCCCTTCACCGTTGGGGTAAAAGGGGGTGTATCCCAAAGATCGAACGGCTCAGCGGGCTGAACGTCGTAGTGGCCATAAACGAGGTAATGAGGCTTGTTCTTGGACTTTGCAGAACGTGTACTTGCCGTCACGATAGGGTTCCCCGGAGTCGCGTGACGTTTGACTTTTAATCCGATGTTGCGGCAGTGCTTTACGAGCCAATCAGAGGCTAGTTTGAGATCGGATCGATGCTGTGCCTGCGCAGAAACGCTAGGTATGGCCACAAATTCACACAATTCATCAAGGAATCGTGCCTGATTTTCTCGGAGATAGCTTAAGACTTCGTTCATCTATTTATCGGTAATCAATCGGATCTAAGACTAAAAATCAATCTCGTTAGATCCACTGCGTTCACAGAACTCCTCAAAGCAGCAGTAGAACCTCGCCGGGTGCCTCAGCCCCAAGCGGCTTCAACGGTTGCCCCCCCAAGCTCACTTAACTCCCGGTTTCGCCTCAAGCAGCAGTTTCGCCAACGCCTGCTGATTCACAGCGAAGCGAGGCTTCGTGAGTGTCCCCTGAAGAGACAGAAACGAAGGAATGGACTGGAAGCCCGGATGAGATTCAGAGGGCAAACTGGATGGCAATCCCGCCGTCTCTGCCAGTTGCTTTTCAAAGAAGACCGACACCGGCAATTGAACCACTGTTGACTCCAGTGTTCCCGCAAGCTTCAGTTCTCCTGTCGACCTCAATTTCAAGAGAGCGGAATCGAGCGCAAGAGCCTCAACCGCAATCCGATGCTTATCAAGGGAAAGCAAAGCATGAATCCGATCAAGGTCGAGAGCGTCAAGCGAAGGGAGCTTGAGAGAGCTTAGAATCGGCGTAAACCACAAGACGGATTCGCCTCTCAAAGAAGGAAAGACAGGATTGTCTAAGGAGGCTTCGAGCCGCCCTTTCAGAGTCGAATCAGCTTCCGAGCGACGATCCCATAAACCGTCGATTTGCGCTCTTATACTTAGGCGCCCACTTGCGGCATCTTCAGGATCGCCCAATATCACTTGCTGCCACAGATCAATCGGCACATCAGCAAGATCAAGATCGAGAGAAAGCTCCGTCGTTGGAGACGACGCACTCAGGTTCGCTACAGCCCCATGAGCTGAGACCGTTCCTCCATTTATCACCGCATCGAACTTATCGACCAAGATCTTGTCATCTTGAATGGCGGATCTAAGGACAAGGTTGGTGGCCGCGAGTGCATCGAGATAGAACTCTCCGAGCTCGAGATCCACTGACAAGGGACGATCCTCGAGTTCTCGAAGCACGCCGAAATCGTCTTTTTGAGATCGGTTAACGAGAGGCTCGGTCTCCAAATTTTTCGCCCAACGAATATAAGAAGACAGATCGAGCTTTTTGGCCCTAACCTCAATAGCTGAGAGTTGATCACTTTCCGAATTGGGAATCGCTATTTCAAATTCGAGTTCATTTTTGACATCGGAAAACATCTCACCTCTCGATAGCGCCACGAGCCCATCTTTCAGAGAAAAGCCGGACTCCGCGAAGACGCCGCTCCCTGAAAGCTCAAGATCAAGCGGAACGGTAGCCGTTCCGTCCGCGGAGAGTCCTTGCCATCGATCAATCCCTACCTTGCCCGTAACGCGATTCTCGCCGTCTCGATCAACGGCGATCCTACCTTCGCTCCGCAGCACAGCATCACCGACGTGCTCGCTCGCTACATAGCTATTTAAGAACTCCTCAAATAAAAACCGATTGATCCCCGTGGCTCGGAAACGAATGTCACCCGTTTCCGATTCCAAATCGTAATTCCCGCTGAATCCCAAAGAGCCCGCCGCTGTGTAGCCCTTAATCGCATTAGCATTCAGGCTCTTCAGAGAAACCGCTGATCCATTCACCTTGCTGTCCAACTGAAACTCGAAGCGATGATCGTCAAAAACCAAGCCCTGATAGCCCCCAACGAGCTCGGAAAAACTTGCATTCAACGTTAGATCATAAGCCAAGCCTCTATTCTGAATGCGAAGCATAGCATCCAGATCTCCCTCCGATAGATGCAAGCCCCCGATACCAGAACGCTCTACGAGTTTTGAAACTGGGCCTTGAGCAACAACCTGAAAACTATAGTTCCCATCATCAAAGGAATAGGCGGCAACGCCATTACCCTCGAGAAGCACCTGTTCATCGTGCAGCCAAGTGTAATTTAGGTCATGGACACTCAATCGCTTCAATTCTTCTACGTGCATATCAAAGCTAAGATCGATATCCGTCACCATCGAACGGCCATCCGGCGTCACCACTGTTAAGTCACGCGCCCCGAGCGTGATTTCCGAGAGAAACTTTTGCCCGTCTCGCTGGATAGTCGTCGTAGCATCGACAGAAAACGTTCCCGGCGGAAGATCAAGTAGGAAAAAGGTCCCCCATGCCTCAGCATCAAAGTGTTTCACCGATAGGTCGAAAACCGGTTCCCTTATCCCCGGCCGAGCATCACCCCAACTGATGATCACAGGCGATCCCAGTTTGCCTGAAAACCAATTCGTCCCTCGGCTGGCCGCTGTGAACTGCAGCTTTTGAATGAGTAAGGTTTCGTCCGGATGATTATATTGAAACGAGTAGTCTCCACGCACTTCCGTCTTGGGGGTCCGTACGTCTTCTTTGATGAGTTCTACGGAGTTCCCCTCGATCTTACCTCGCATCGAAAGCACGCTCCCTCCAAAAGCCCAGTCCGCCGTTCCCTCCGCTCGTAGCACACTCTCTCCAAAATCGATACCTGAGACCGCACCCATAAGATTGAGCAAAGGGCGGGTTAACGGCGTCGTTTCGATGTCAACGCGCCCCTCACGTTTTGCTGAATCGTAGGGACCGCTAAAAAGAAGCGACCCCAGTAGTTTGTCGTCCCGGCTGAAGCGTACCCCAGATTGATTGATTGTCAGCGGGTCGATCGAGAGGTTTAGTTCGCCGACAGCGGTTTCCAGATCCTCAAAATGCCCGGCCGCATTGACAAAACTCAAAGGAAGCTTGATGGAAGCTGTCTTCGGAAACCCTGATTCTCGAAGATTGAGCCTAAACTCACCAAGAGACCGCATCGTAACAAATGATTTCTCGTTGCTTTGAAATCGAGTTTCCGTTTCCAACGCCACCACGCACTCCTGACCTGGTGCAAACGAATCACAGGTGACACTCGCCACGTTTAATTCAATCATGGTCTCGGGACGTTGTTCCCACGTAAAGCGAACGAGGCAGTCGTGAACCTTGAGGTCTGTAAGTTCAACGCCCCTCAGTGGTAGCCTTGATTTCGGTTTCCTTTTCGAAAACTTCGCCCAAAGCGCCCCAAAACCACGTTCTCCCTCCCCGCGGTCGACAACTTCAAGCAGCCCCCCTTCCACTGAGACGGATCGTAACGACAAAGATCCCTTCAACCACGCCAAGAGGTCGAATTTCAAATCGAGACGTCGACATTGAAATAAGGCTTTACCGTCCCGATCAACGATCTTGAGATTCGTTCCCGCCAAACCGTCCGCACCAACGAGCTGAAACGAATCCGCGGAAACGATCAGCCCATCAGACGATTCCTCAAATGTCCGGAGCAAACGGCGACCAAAGCTCTCTGTCTGGGTATAGGCAAGTAGCAATAAAAGCAACAGGCTGGCGGAGGCAAAAACAATGAGAATACGCGAGCGTCGCCGCTTAATGACAGGAACATCAAACTCAGGAGATGCGGGTTGATGAATAAGCCGATCCGACATAAGAACTAAGCTCCCTGCAGCGATCTCACGTAGTCAGCAATGCCCTCTCGAGGTTGCCACGTTGGAGAAAAACCCAAGTCCCGTTGCGTCCGTGTCATATCCGCCTCAGTATGTGGCTGGTAGAACGAATACGGATTCTCAATGTATTCGGGCTCAAGAGCGGTCCCGAGAGCCTCGTTTAGTGCTTCAATCACTTCATTGAAAGAAAACGGCACCCCGCTCCCACAATTGTAGACACCGCTTGACGGCGCTTCGACGGCTCGGATCGTAAGATCAACCACGTCCTTCACCGACACGAAGTCACGTTTTTGCTCACCGCCCACAAAGACTCGAGGGCGTTTTCCGGCGATCATCTGACAATAGAGTTGGTAAATCATACTGGCTGCAGCCAACTTATGGGCTTCGTTCATGCCATAGACATTGAAATACCTTACCCCCACAATTTTCCAAGCTAGGTTGTTCTGGGCATAGGCACGGGCCAAATTGTCCAACTGAACTTTGCTAAAAGCGTAGATATTGGCAGGAGCCGGAGTCATGTCCTCCTGCATCAAGGTCCGCTCAGTACCATAAGTCGCCGCTGAAGAAGCGTATACAACCGGCGTTTGATGAATGACGGCATAGTCCAACACCCTCCGAAACCCCTCGACGTTGTCATGCACTTGGAGCTGTTGATCATGAATCGTCGTGTCCGTGATCGAGGCCTCATGAAAAATCGCATCAAAAGTAAGGTCTGAAAATTTCTCAGAGAGATCTAGCCGAGACACATCGGCAGAAACAAAATCGCCACGGTAGGTTTCCAAATTCTTAAAATCTCCGGACCGGAAATCGTCAACCACCACAATTCGAGCCTCAGGATATTTTCTCTGCAATGCCAAGACTAGATTCGATCCAATGAATCCAGCGCCTCCTGTCACCAAAATATTCTTCATTTCGTTGCTGTTAACACAGCAGTGACAAAACCCTACTAGACCACGTCTCCAAAAGCCATGCCAAACATTCCCGTTTCCTCCATTGGTTCATTTCCTGCTACTGTGAATTTACAAAGAACGATTCTTAAGATTTGCAAGAGATAAAAGACAAACTACGGCCCCAGTCTCAAGACCAACGGCAACCGTCCCTTTTTGCGGTCGAAGGTTGTTACCTCCCCCAAAAGCGCCTATCCTGCCCACATTCAATGAAACAAGAAAGCTCAAGGCCCCTAGTTTTCACCCATTTACGTGGCTCATTCCCACGTCTTTGGGCATTTGTGATCGTCTCCTTACTCTTCTGGACCCTCAATCACAACCAAACAACAGCCGCAGTCCCGGGGGAATCTGAGGACCCAAGCCGCATTCTAACACTCACGGGACGCGTCGAAATCTCACGCAACAACGGAACCAATTGGTCCGCCGGAAGGACAAATATGGTTCTCAATATCGGCAATCGAGTCAGGACGGGACGACGCAGCCGAGCCACCATTCAAATGACTGACAAGAGTGTTCTCCGCGTGAGACAGCTCTCCACCCTTGTCATTCAAGCCCCTCGAACCACCTCAGAGAAGCCAGTACTCGATCTAAAATCCGGCTCCAGCTATTTCTTCAGTCGTGAAAGTCCCACTGAAGTGAAGTTCCGCACTCCCCTTACCTCGGGAGCCATTCGCGGCACTGAATTTGAGCTCAGTGTCGCAGAGAACGGAGAAACGGAAGTCACGATGCTCGACGGTGAGGTACAGCTTGAGAATGAATTTGGTGAGGAAACCATCGTAAGCGGCGAAAAAGGCATCGTCACAGCCGGAGCAAAACCAAGGAAGACTCCAATTATTAACGCTCGAAACGCCATTCAATGGACCCTCTACTATCCGGGTATCCTCAGCATCGAAGACCTTTCCCTCACCGAGAATGACCGGCTCCTCCTACAATCAAGTCTCACGGCCTACAAACGAGGCGATCTGGTTGGTGCGCTTGAGCAGCTTCCCTCAAACGAAGCCTACACGTCTTTCTCAGGTCAATTCTTTGCCGCCATCGCCGAATTATCAGCGGGTAACCTTACTCCTTCGGAAACACTCCTCTCAACACCGACCGATGCCCCTTCCGACGCAGAACTGATCGCAACGCTGCAGGTATTCCTTTCGGCAATCAGAAACCCCGACGACTCCAGACCTATCGCATCTCCCTCAACGGCTAGCCATTGGCTCGCACACTCATACCTCAGACAAGCCAAACACGATCTTGACGCCGCCAAGGAAGCCGTCACTGCAAGTTTAGATTTGGCGCCTTCGTTTGGTTTTGCGTGGGTGAGGCTTGCTGAATTGGAATTCGGGGAGGGCAACCTTCAGGCCGCTGAAGCAGCACTGCTCAAAGCACAAGAACTTTCCCCTGAAAATGCACAGCTCTATACCCTTAAAGGGTTTATTGCCCTCGGAGCAGGCGCCACCCGACGAGCTGATGAGTCCTTCATTCAGGCAAGTCAAATTGACGGATCTCTGGGGAGCGCCTGGCTGGGACGCGGCTTGGTCCACATCAAAGAGGGGCGAAACAAAGAGGGGCGTTTAGCCCTTCAGACAGCGGCGATCCTGGAACCACAACGAGCCCTCTTCCGCAGTTATCTCGGGAAAGCCTATAGCAATGAACATCTCAACGAGCTTGCCCTACGCGATCTTGACCGCGCACGAACGCTCGATCCCGATGACCCGACAGCATGGCTTTACTCATCACTCATTCGGAAAGAACAGAATCAGATCAACGAAGCTGTATCCGATCTCCAGGCGTCTCAGCGTTTGAACGACAATCGAGGTTTGTTCCGTTCCCGACTTCTCTTGGATCAAGACCAGGCCGTTCGTGCTGCAAACTTGGCTAGCATCTATCGAGACGCGGGAATGACTGAGCTCAGTCGACGCGAAGCTTCCCGTGCCGTTGATTTCGATATCACCAGTGCTTCAGCGCATCTTTTCCTCGCCAATAGCTACGATACTTTGAGGGACCCCAAACAGCTCAATCTTCGCTATGAAACGCCCTGGGCGAGCGAGCTTTTTCTTGCCAACCTCCTGGCTCCCGTAGGCGCCGCCCCGCTCTCTCAGAACGTTTCTCAACACGAGTATTCTCGCCTCTTCGAACGATCCGGATTTGGTCTCAGTTCAAATACGGAGTATTTTAGCAACGGCGACTGGCAGCAGACAGCCTCCCAATTCGGCACCTTCGACGAGCTCAGCTACTCCTTGGACGTCGACTATCGCACCGAACTCGGCCAACGACCGAACAATGATTTCGAACGCTTCTCAGTTTGGGCAAAAGCAAAACTCAAACTCACGGAACAGGACAGTCTGCTCATCCAAACCGTCTACTCCGACTACGAATCAGGCGATGTGGCACAGTACTATGATCAAAGCACTGCTAGCACAACCCAGCGAGTCGAAGAGGTCCAAGAACCGCTCCTCTTCGTCGGCTATCACCGAGAATGGCACCCAGGAAGTCACCCCCTCTTTCTGGCAAGCCGATTCGACGACACGCTGACACGAACTGACCCCGCAGCTGTGGTCACCACACTCAACAAGAATGCCGCAGGAACCGTCACCGGCATCACACCACTCCTGTTCGACCTCGACTACCGCCGTGACCTTGAAGGCTACTCTACTGAATTGCAGCATCTGCTAAAAACTGGTTCCCATTCAGTCGTCGTTGGATCTCGCTACCAATGGGCAGATGTCGACTCAAGTGCTTCCCTCGGAAGAAGCCCTATAGCCTTCCCCCCAATCTTTGCTAATCCCCCATCCGATCAGTCCTTCGATCAATCTCTCGACCGTTTCAGCGCCTACGCTTACTACGGTTGGGATATTCTCAGCAATCTTCAGGTATGGGGCGGCGTCAGCTATGATCACTTGGATTTCCCAACAAATAGTGAGATCCCCCCTCTCACCGACGATCAATCCTCTGAATCACAGGTCTCTCCTAAGCTGGGCTTTCGATTAGAGCCTTGGACTGACTCCAATATCAGAGGCATTTACACCCAATCCCTTGGTGGTGTGTTTTTCGATAACAGCATCCGACTTGAGCCCACACAATTCGGGGGATTCAATCACGCCTTCCGGAGCATTATTCCCGAATCCGTCGTCGGACTTGTTCCTGGAAGCGCCTTCGAATCCTTCGGCATCGCCTGGGACCAACGATTTCCAACTCGCACCTACCTCAGCATTGCAGCAGAACTCCTCCGGTCGGATGCGGACCGCACACAAGGCGTCTTTGAGTTCGCCACCCTACCCGCGATTGCGGCGGCAACCGATCAGAGCCTAGAGTTCGAGGAACAATCCCTTCAGGTAACGCTCGATCAATTGATCGACGATCAATTTGGCATCGGAGCCTCCTACCGCGTCAGCAGAGCGGAACTCGATCAGGTCCTAAGCGAGATACCAACCAGCGTCTTGCCAACAGCGAGCCAGGATCTCGAAGGCATTCTCCATCAAGTGCGTCTCTATGCGAGATTCAATCATGAATCAGGATTCTATTCGCAAATAGAAAGCCTTTGGTCCCAACAATCCAATCGCGGCTACACACCCAACATTCCAGGTGATGACTTCTGGCAATTCAATGCCTTCGCGGGATATCGTTTCTACCAACGTCGCGCACAAGTCCAAGTGGGGATTCTCAACATCGCTGACAAAGACTACCAATTGAACCCCCTGAATCTCTATCAGGAGCTACCTTGGGAACGAATGTTTGTTGCGAGTTTTCGATTCAATTTCTAGAGTCTCGGACGGTCTATCGGCCTCCTAAACACGGCCCAAATCGATACACGAAACGCTGTCTGTGAAACTACGCCAACAATGGCATCAAAACAAAGTTGGCGCCTTCCTTAGCATCTTGCTATCAGTAGGATCTGGACTTTTCTTATGGGATATTGAGTTCTCGTTTTCCAAGGCTCTCAAGCATATTAGCTATGATCAGCCGTTTCTCACGCGCTCGCAGACAATTCCGGACGACATCATTCTCGTCTACTTGGATGACAAATCTCATCAAGACCTTCAGCAACCCTACACGGCCCCCTGGGATCGCACTTGGCATACCAAACTGATTGAACGAGCGACCCAGGAAGGCGCCAAAGCAATTATGTTTGATATCGTATTTTCTGATCCCTCCCCGGACGGACCAGCCGTCGACAACGCACTCGCCAAAGCCATTGAAGAAAATGGGAACGTGATCCTCGCTGCCGATCTAGTTAAATCGGAGCTTGGTGGAGAGTCGGCACACAAATTTCTTGAGGTCGTCACGCCCTACGAACCCTTTGATTTCGCCTGCGCTGATATCGGATTCTCTTCGCTCAAACTTGATTCAGATCTTACCGTCCGTGAGCACTTCCATATCGATACGAGCAATGAACTTATCGATAGCCTCACCTGGGCCACAGCACGTCATCTGGGAATAGCTGAGGCACTACAGGATGATAAGCGAACTAAACCACGATGGGTCAATTACTATGGCCCTCCAAGAACCATTCCCTACCTCAGCTTTTCAGACGTCGTTGGGCAATCGGCTAGAACGGAGAATCTGTTCAAGGACAAAATCGTTTATGTCGGAGCCCACCTTCAAACCTACAATTCGGGAGAACGGAAGGACGAATTCGTCAGCCCTTGGTCGGCTTGGGATCTTAGCGGAGACACCTGGCGATTCATTGCTGGAGTCGAAGTACACGCTACGATCCTCCTCAATCTCCTGCATAACGAGTGGATCTCCGAGATCCCAAAACGGATTCAACTCGTCTACTTTATCCTATTCGGTGCAATGGTTGGTGGCGGACTCGTCTTTATGCGGCCGCTTGCCGCCAGCCTCGCAGCAGTCATCCTTGCCGTGCTGGTCGTCTTGACCGCACATTACCTTCACTGGGTTCACCGTCTTTGGTTCCCGTGGGCGATTTCAGTCGCGGCCCAGATTCCGATCGCATGGGCATTCACCGTCGCTTTCAATTCCATCAAACTTTACGTCCAAAAACAGCTCTTGGAGCAATCTATTCGAGCCTACCTCTCACCCAAACTTGTCAAAGCATTCGCCAGTCGATCTGACGAAAACTTTCTAAAACCCGGGGCAAAAAAGCAGCATCTTTCAATTCTTTTCAGTGATATCGAAGGGTTCACATCGCTTTCGGAAGGAATGGATTCCAGCGATCTCGCCAATTTGATGAATGGCTATTTCGAAGCAACCGTCAGCAATGGGATTCATGCCACGGACGGCACCGTTGTGAAATACATCGGCGATGCCATATTCGCCTTTTGGAATGCTCCAGAGCCACAAAGCGATCATGCCACTCGCGCCTGCGAAGCAGCAGTCCAAATCCAACTTCAGCCCTACGAATTTAGCGAGAGCAAACCGATCAATACCCGCATCGGAATTCACACTGGAACCGCTGACGTGGGAAACTTTGGCAGTGCAAACCGGGTCGATTATACGGCTATTGGCGAAAACATAAACCTAGCGGCACGGCTCGAAGGATTGAACAAGTATCTCTCAACGAGAACGCTCATCTCTATCGAGACAAGAAACGCTGCTGATTCATCAATAGTCACCCGAGACCTCGGTTACTTCCGCCTGAAGGGATTTGAAAGAACGGTCCAAGTTCTTGAACTGATTGGGGTGGGAGACGAGGTGCGAGACAGCTCACTCGCCTACACAGGAGTCTTTGCTGAAGCGCTCGCAGCATTCCAAAATCGAGACTTCTCTGAAGCTCAAGCCAAGTTCACCCAAATACTAGCCCTCAAACCAAACGATGGCCCCTCTATGTTCTACCTCAAACAGATCGACGTCTTACACGTCACGCCTCCGGCGGATGATTGGCAGGGAGAGGTCGAACTTGCTGAAAAGTAAGCGGAGCCGAGAAAAAATCGCTTCGTCACGATAATCCCCCTACACCTTCAATAATTCGGCACCAGCGGCATCGGCGAAGCGGAATCCAGTGCGGGTGAGACGAAAAGTTTCTTCACACCGCTCTCCCCAACCGCAGCCCACGAGTCGATCGAGTTCTGCCCCCCAGTGCTCTTGCAAATCAAAGCCTGTCTTGGCTTGAAATTCCAGGAAGTGGATTCCGCGATTCATTCGAAGCGAGAAGGCAGCTGTTTCGGACGCCTTGGCCAATGGTTCGAGACATTCCCCACCGTCGCGCGGCAATCGCCCTGCTTGTATCGCCTCACAGTATAACTCGGTATTCGACCAGTTCTGATACCGTTGCCCATCTTGATGCCCGGCCGCCGCGGGGCCCAGAGCAAGGTAATCGCCTCCAACCCAATAGTTTATATTGTGCCGACAGGCATACGAAGGGAATCCATTCGGATCATTCCCATCGCTTCGGGCAAAATTGGCAATCTCGTATTGGCGATATCCCTTGAGATCGAGAGAACGAACAAGCATCTCATACATCTCGCTTGCTAGCGCCTCATCAACGTCAAACTCGCCCGCCTTCATCTGGTCGTATAAGGGCGTATCCTCTTCATAGATCACCTCGTAGCAAGAAAGATGTTCGCTCCCAAATTCTAGGATTTCATCCAAGGTTTGCTGCCAGATTTCCTTCGTCTGCCCAGGAATGGCAAACATGAGGTCGAGGTTGATATTATCGAAGCCAGCCTCCCGGAGAGTTTGAAAGGATCGAAACACCATCTCCCGCGAATGGACGCGCCCGAGCCGATCTAACAGCCCCTCATCCAGGGATTGAACCCCCATCGAGATTCGATTGACGCCGTTTTCCCGGAAAAGCGCGGCCTTGGCCGCAGAAACGGTGGCGGGATTACACTCAACGGTAAACTCAGAAACCGAGGTCCACCCTACCTCTTGGAACGCATCAAAAATTCGAGCCCACTGCCCAAGGGTCAAGAGAGACGGCGTTCCGCCGCCAAAGAAAACGGTTCTGGGTTGGGCTTGGATCGCCTGACGCCGGATATCGATCAAAAGGGCAGCAACGTATCGCTCAATACGAGCCCCGTCAGTTCCCTCGGAATAAAAAGCGCAATACTCGCACTTTTTCGCACAGAAAGGGACGTGGATATAGACTGAACTGACCACTCAAATAAACCAGAGCTCTCGCCTTTATAATCGCGAAGCAATGCAGCGATCTCAAGTGCAACAAAAGGGTCATACACACCCCCTTAGACACATTCAAGGATCGAGCATTACCACCTCGCTCGGAGGACTCACTCTATTCGGCGTAATCGCGCTGGACGTTCTGCGCTTTCAACCCTTTGTCACTTTGAATGATCTCGAAATTCACCATCTCACCTTCATTCAAAGTCTTGAAACCATCCCCACTGATGGCAGAGTGATGGACAAAAATATCCGCCCCGGATTCTTCTTGGATGATGAACCCAAATCCCTTCTTATTATCAAACCATTTAACTTTTCCGCTGGCCATAACACATGTCTCCTGAATCGGTTGCTGATAAAAATCCTCGCTTGGCTGAGCGATAAACTTGACTACCCGGGAATGTTGAAGGACTACCCGAAAACGACGTAGATAGCATGGATAAATAATCTTGTGGATTCGATGTGGAGCCTAGTCGGAACAAACATTTCACGTCAAGCGAATGTTCCATCAGATCCCAAAACCTTCACGCCATCAACTACTTCGCACGGCCAAAAAAATTTCTTCTCGTCCGCTACAGTTTTAGATGCTCCCAAATATCTGGGAGATCCATCCGAAGATTCACATAGAACGGACCAAACTCCCCAAACCGAGCACTCACTTCATCAAAGCGCATTTCGTAGACGATCTCTTTCAAGGCATCAACTTGATGCGCCATGAGCGTGACTCCCCACTCCCAATCATCCAAGCCCGTCGAACCGGTAATTAGCTGAGAAATCCTCCCCGCGTAGGTGCGCCCCACCTTCGCATGCCCCGCCATCAATTCCTTGCGAGTATCAAAGTCGAGCGAATACCAGTTGTCCGCACCGCTTCGCCGCTTGTTCATTGGATAGAACCCCATCACTTCCCAGTCAGGCAGTTCCGGATTCAAGCGGTAGTGTTGGTATTCTTTCTGTTTCTGCTTGTAAACATCAAGACGAGCGGCAAATTCCTCGGTCCCTTCTTCGAGATTCTCTTTGCCGATAATCATCCGCTTCAAATCATCTTCGCTCGTCACGTATTCCGGAAGCTCGGTAACACTCAAGAAACTATAGACAAGATCGATCGCGTCCGGAGGGAAACAAAGCTCCAGTTCCCGATGCAACTGACTCAGCTTGACGAGATCATCCGCATAGATCATGAATGCAAGGTCTGCTTTCCCCCCTACATTTACGAAGGGCACGATTCGCGGTTGGCAGGCATTGTTGTTCGCTGCCAACAGGCCTTCGAGATCCGCCTTCGCGTTCTTCGCCACACCTTCCAATTGATCGTCCCACACTGTCCGATCCACGCGATAGAACAGATGCATCACGTGAATGCCTTGATCCAATTTTACTTCAGATACTGCCATAAGAAAATTTGCCTACTCACTAGGGCTAAGCCCGATTAAAACTCCAATACGTGATCCAACAATGAGGGAAGTTGATCCAAGATAGCTTTCCCGCTCGCCACCATATCAGCTCCGGCTGTTCGAGCCGCTTCTTGCCCCGCTTCATCTTCTGACTCCGTGAACGCAAGCACCGGAATGTGAGAGGTTTCCGCCTCGCAACGAAGTTTCGAAATCGCACTCGCAACGTCGTGATCGCGTGAATCTAAGTCCACCAAGACAACCATTGGCTTCACCCGCAACGCAAGCGCCGCAAGCTTTCTGGAATCGTTCAATACTTCAACCCGATAGGACAGGTCTTCAAGACGATGAACCATCTGGCTTCCAGGCAAGAGTTTTTCATAACACAGAACCGCGAGAGGCGATGTCATATCCCAATCATTGAGACACGCCCCTCGAAAAATCAAAAGAAAACCACATCAATTTTTCGGATCACGATTCCAAGTAATTTTCAAGATCGTTTCTGTGGATTTCGTCAGCTTAAAGGCCTCGCTAATTCGCATCCCCTCAACCCAAAAAAGCGTCCCGCCTGCACTTTCTGCGACCACACGCTCCCGCCGCTCATCTGCTGGCACTTTTTCGTTGGTAAACCAGTCCTGAAGCTTGATTTCTTCCACCCGTCCTATCGGCTGAAACCGATCTCCTGGTCTCCAGTATCGCAACAAGATTTTCGTCCCAACGGCCCCCGCATCAAAACATTCGTAATCGGGGCTTGATCGACGAGCCAAGACTACCGAATTCATTGGCTCAAATTGCCAACTGATTTGCCCGGCCCCAAATCGTTGCTCCCCTTTTTCCGCCCCCAGTTCGATCACACACGAGTCGCTTCGAAACCCCTTCGGCGGCAGCGGCACCTCAACAATGTCTCCCAGCTCAGATCTGGCCACACGTCGCCCTTCAGAAGCCATAAAAACGACATCTGGCGACCCCGTGCGGAGGCCTTCGATTAATTGAAACTCTGGAACAAGCCCCAGCCCAAGCAAGCCGATGCGAATAATTTCGCGCTGCAAGGCAACGGCAAGCCCTTCAAACGCCTGCCCTGCCCGATCGGAACTCAGCCATTGCCGTGCTGATTCCGTGACCCAATCATGCTCAGCTCCCAACACATCCATGGTCCGCTCAACAGTCCTAGAAAGAGACGCTGAGTAGTTGGATTCGATCAGCGGGATAAGCTGGTGGCGCACTCGATTCCGCAATATATCTGAATCGGCATTGCTCTCATCCTCACGAAATCCCACGCCCTCCTCTCGAGCAAAGGCGAGCAGATCGGATTTCGCTAGCCCCAACAGGGGGCGAATCAAGGTCAGCTCCGGGTTTACCGGGGAAGGACTGACCCGCTTCATGCCGCTCATCCCAAGCGATCCAGCCCCCCGCAAGAGCCGGATAAAAAACAATTCAGTCTGATCTCCAGCGTGATGGGCCAAAAAAACCTTCGAACTCCCGCATTCCTTGGCGACCGACACGAAGAACTGGTGCCGAGCCCTTCGAGCCGCCATTTCGATCGAAACACCGGTTTGCGATTCAATCTCACCCAAATCTGCAGAGCCGACTACAATCGGGACCGCCAACCGTTCAGCCACCTCCCGCACGAAGATCTCATCCGCTGCACTCGCTCCCCCTCTCAGCGCATGGTTATAATGGGCAATTGTAAGATCCCAATCATGGTCCAGGGCCAAGCGGTGCATCACCGTCAACAAGACCATCGAATCCACGCCCCCTGAAACCGCCACTACCAACGATTCCTGGGAAAAAACGACTTTGGAAGCCACCAATGCCTGCGCCACTGTGTCGATCACCGTCACCGATGGCACCCTTCGGATCAAAACCCCATTTGTCAATCGCATGATGACAATGCAGGGGGGAAACGAAGATCAATTCAGCAAAAAAACCACAGACCCAACAAAAGAGATTGAAAAGCATTCGGCACCGTCTAATACTGCTGGCGCTGTTGGTTTTGCCAACGAGCACCATGGTTCGGGGTGTAGCGTAGTCTGGCTAGCGCGTCTGCATGGGGTGCAGAAGGTCGCCGGTTCGAGTCCGGCCATCCCGACCATTGCTTTTCTTTTCTTCCTACCTCACTGAGGAGACTTCGGTTCAAGAACCCGCGTGAGAAGCAAACACGTCCCTTCGGAGCTCGAAAAGGACGCTTCGATTATTGAAGCCCTTCTAGTAGAGACAGCGAGGCACCAAAGTAGCGGATTGAAGCCCCACCTCCGAATGCCTCAGCAACAACTTTGATCGAATCACCCGCAGTCGTCGTGAGCGGAACGCTAAACCAAGGATTCAGCGGCACAGCAAACGGAGGCCCATAATCAACGGTAAGGACCGTCACCCCTGCTCTCTCAATATGAAGCGATAGGCGCTCTAAGGTCCCACCGGCCTGGCGCACAAATCCACCGACTGGATTCGTCGAAGGTGGTCCGAAACTGAGCAAGCCAACCCCTGAATCGGCAGCCGTAATCTCCACCAAGAGTTTTGGAGAATCGCCTCCAAAAATCGTTTTGAATCCATCCGGATGATCAGACAGAAAGGTCAACGATCCGGCAGAGCCTTGAGGGCCTACAGGCCCGGCCTCGCCTTGCGGCCCAGTTGGGCCAGCAGGGCCTACAGCTCCATCAGAACCCGCATCACCTTGTGGCCCGGCGGGCCCGGCAGGACCAGCTTCGCCGGTCGCCCCTGGCAATCCTTGAGGTCCCTGGGGACCAGCCTCGCCTTGCGGTCCAGTTGGGCCGGCGGGGCCTACAGCTCCATCAGTCCCCGCAACACCCTGGGGTCCGGCAGGACCAGCTTCGCCTGTCGCTCCAGGTAATCCTTGCGGTCCCTGGGGACCAGCCTCGCCTCGCGGCCCAGTTGGGCCAGCAGGGCCTACAGCTCCATCAGAACCCGCATCACCCTGGGGTCCGGCGGGACCGGCTTCTCCAGTCGTCCCTGGTAATCCTTGAGGTCCCTGTGGGCCAGACTCGCCTTGCGGCCCAGCTGGGCCGGCGGGGCCAACAGCTCCATCAGAACCGGCATCACCTTGTGGTCCGGCGGGACCGGTAGGGCCGGCTTCGCCGGTCGTACCGGGAAACCCTCGAAGCCCTCTCCTCCCTCGAGGTCCAGGCGGCCCTACCTCGCCAAATGTCAATACAAAGGTATCGGCTCGGCCTCTCCCTTTGCCAGTCACCGACAGAAGATAATTCCCTATGAGTTCCTCCGGAGAGAGTGGAAAATCGACGATCAGTGAATATTTCTCATCAGCGAACCGCAATACTGGCAACTGTTGCACGTCACCTTCTGGGAGAAACAACGAGACAACAAACTCGTCCGCTCTTGTTTTGCGGTTCTTGACGAAGTTGATGCCGCCTATGACACCAATGGGCCGTCCCTCAGAATTCGTTTCGAGCACGAAACTGGTTATCACGAGAGGTCGGCCTCCAACCGCCTGTTCTTCATCATCGGCGGAAGCGAGCCCAAGAACTAAGCTCGCCCCAATTCCAACTAGCCCCCAAAGACGCAGGGGCCCAAAGGGTTTTAGCCAACGCAGATTCATCCGATAGGATCCTTTCATTTTCGTCTCAACAATTATCCACTCATCGGGCTAGCGCTAAAGAACGAGGAAAGGAGCGAATCGAGTCCGATCTCTGGGAAAATTCTTCCCCTCAATTGATCTCGTGGACTCACTCACTGCCGTTCTTTGCAACAAATGCCCCAAATTACACCATAAAATGGGCTGTTTTGCCTCAAAGCAGGAAACGTGCACAGGAAGGCGAAGAACTGAGGAAGGCCGAAAGCGGGTTTGGGGGAGGAAAGAACGGTAGACCTCCCCCACCCCAGCTTCCTAGGGCGTCCAGTTAGGGACTGGACACCTCGACTCTACACCCATACCCGGACACACGCAAGCCCCAGACAACCCTTTTTCAGACATTTTAAGAAGTTTTTTTCCTATCCCTAAGATCCCACAAAAAATCATATATTCTGAGGTTTTCTCCAGTAGCCCCCACAAATCATCAGACACTTCCCCCCTCTAATACGACTGAATTAGGGCGACTACTACCACTCCCTCATACTTGCTTTATACCAAGAAATAAACTTTGCTTGTGGCCTGGGGACGTTTTAGCGGCAACGGCGAGGGATGCCCTTCGCGAAGGCATCACAACGAACGCAACCGAAAGGTGAAGACGCTCCCAATCTCGCGCCCCCGGTAACTCCCAACTATCGGCGAACGCCCGTCAACACGCCACAGTGAATCAGTGTCTTGACGGGCCCGGAAACATCCAAGCCAGCCGAATCCATCCAGTGCCGATACTCGCCCGCGCTATAAGCGCGTCCTTCGGTGAGTGTAAACAAGGCGGCTGAGTAAAGCGCCGTTGCGAGGGGCCCATCAAGACCGTCATTCAGAAAGACGTCATGGATCAGAAGCCGCTTGCCGCTGGCCAGTATTCCCGCGTAATGCTCAACCAGAGAAGCGCATGCAGGAACATCCCAGTCGTGCAGGATGTTTGAGAGCAGAATCATATCAACTGGTTCCTCAGGTTTGTAGGTAAACATATCTGCCTCACAGAAAGTGATTCGATCTGACACTCCGTAGTCGACTGCAAATTCTCGGGCTACGTTCAGCACATGAGGAAGATCGACGATCGTCGCCTTCACCTGAGGATAGCGTCGCAAAAAACCAATACTGTAGATTCCCGATCCGCCACCGATATCAAGCAGGTGCTCATCGCCAGACAATGGAACCTTCTCTGCCAATATTGGCGCGACATTCTTGGCTCGCCCCGACAAGGCCAAAGTAAAATGTCGAGCCAGTGCCTCCTGCTCCATCGCTGATTTGATCCCATCACGATAGATAAACGCAGCCCCTTCCCCTTCAATATTGAAGGGCTTATTACTTCTCAAACACTCAACCATGCCCAGAACCCCAGGAGACGTCGCCGCAAGACCGACGTAATCACCGACGAAGAACTCTTCGCCAGCGACGAGGTGCTCGCGAGCCAAGGCCGTCAGCTCGAATTCACCGGTATCATTGACACAAAGCAATCCCATTGCCCGCAGTGCGGTAATTAAAACGGTGGCTGGTCGCTGCTGAAGTTCTAAACGGGTTCGCAAGGTATCAAAGCCAAGCGATTCTTCCTTCAGAATTCGAAATAGTCCGAAATGAGCAACCGCCGCGGCCAGCAGCTCTGAACCGTAGCTTCCACGGAAGTGCTCAAAAATCGCTGTAGGATCAGACTGGGGCGACTCAAGAGGTTTAACCTGATTTGACTGCATACGTGAGAGCATAACCACTCGCTGAAATTGGCCCAGAGAAACTTCAAGCCTCCCGTATTAATCAGTCTTGAGCCAACCATTGATCGTCATCCAACGCGCACAGGCATGCGCCCATCCAGTCACTGGCAGTTCTGTCTCACGCAAACCATATCCATGCCCTCCCTCTGAATAGAGGTGGAGTTCACAGGGAACATTCGCCTTTTTTAACGCGAGGGCGAGGAGCAAACTATTCTCTGGCCTCACCCGATCATCAAAGGCATGCGCAAAAAAAACAGGAGGCGTTCCAGCAGTCACGCTAACATCTTCATGCAGGTCTGAGCTATCCTCATTCAACAAACCTCCCGGATAGATCAACGCAGCAAAATTAGGTCGAAACTCACGAGCGTCAGCCGAATCCCTGGCGTCATACGTCGCTTCTGTCAGAACGGCAGCCATGGCGGCCGTATGGCCCCCAGCTGAAAAGCCGAGAACCCCGATCCGGTCTGCAGCCAAGTTCCAGTCTTCAGCGTGAAACCGGGCAAGCCGAATGGCGCGTTGGGCATCTTGAACAGGAGCCAACCAGCGTGGTTCTTGGTTTCGCGTCGGCACTCGATACTTGAGCACGAGCGCCGTCACCCCAACAGAGTTTAACCACTCGGCTACCTCCGTTCCTTCAAGATCCCACGCGAGGATGCTCCATCCGCCGCCAGGGCAGACGATAACTGCCGTGCCATTGGCCAAGGCTTTGGAGGGACGATACACATGGACCTGCGGATTACTGACGTTCCCCAGTTTGATAATTCGCCTTCCGGCAATGAGTTTATCCGTAGGCTTGGTAAAATCCTTCTCCACTCCCTGGTCAATCGGCGGTCCCGGCGGGGTTTCGGTCCAAAGATCGAGGATCGTTGTCACTTCCCCCGCTTTCGGTGAAAGCGCTAGCGAAACGAACAAACCAACAGTTGCCACTCTCTGCAAAAACTTCATGCCTCCCATTCCTATCCCAAATCCAAGACGCCGCCAAGATCATCTGTCGTTACCGTTTGCGCTCGTCTAAAATTAAGAAGCTCGGACTGGCAACGCAGAGGGCACATCGATATGATCTCAATCTCTTGCAATCGAACGCACTCAAGGTATTCGGGAATTCGGCTACGTGGTATTCACTCATCACGGCCGGAATCCTTCTTCTCGTACCAAGCATCGAGGCTCAACGATTCGGAAGCGGCAGACGCGCAGCGCAGAGCAACAGAAACGACTATCTCACCTGGGAACACGAATCAGGATTTGAAAGAGACGTCTTCACGTTTGTCCGCATCCAATACAACTCTGGCGGCTCCTCCCGCCGAGGCCGAAACTGGGACAATGACTTTCCAGATTGCGATTGGAACTTTTCCGTGAGACTCCACGAACTTACCTCCCTCAAGGTAGATCCGAACGGAAAGGTCGTACGTCTCACCGATCCCGAGCTCCTCAAACACCCCTTCTGCTACATGTCGAACGTTGGCAATATGACACTGAGTCAACAGGAAGCCAATTCACTAAACCGCTACCTTCTCAACGGCGGATTCCTCATGGCTGACGATTTCTGGGCCCCAGCGGCCATGAGAAACGTGCGACAAGAAATGAAACAAGTCTTCCCCAATCGGGAACCGCGGGAGCTCCAAGAGGATCATGAACTCTTCGGGTTTATCTATAATCTCGAGGGCGTGCCGCAAGTCCCTAGCATCTTTGCCTGGCAACAAGGACACACGTTCGAATACTGGCATGGGGATCCAGAAGGCGATGAAGGCCCTCATTTCTGGGGCTACTTCGACGACAAGGGACGTCTGATGGCCCTTTTTTGTCACAACAACGACATCGGTGATGGATGGGAGCGTGAAGGGCAAAACCAAGAGTATTTTCGACTCTACTCCGAACGAGTTTCTTACCCCCTGGGCATTAATATCATCATGTACGCCCTCACCCATTGAGCACACTGCCGCCCATAAGCGCTTCGCGCGCGAAAGCAGCCCTAGCCAGGAAATGACTTCTCATTTCGAACTTCTTTACTCGGAGCAACGGAACGCCTAACCTTTTAACATCACCATTTGAAACCAAGGTTTTCACGGAAGATTAAGTCATGATGGGCCAAACAACCAACCGAAGAGATTTTCTCCAATCCCTGATTTATGGGCCAACAGCGTTATTGACTCTCGGCGCCTTCAACACGGTTCGAACCAGCGCTGCGGCCATCGGCCCAAATGACAAGATCAAAGTGACCAAAGTAGAGACCTTCGTCCTGAGGAACTCTTGGGTCTTCGTCAAGCTCTCAACCGATGCCGGTATCACCGGATGGGGCGAGATGCTCAAGGACGATGCCAAGGCTTGTGCTGCCGGGGCGCTCGAGGTCGCCGACTACCTCGTCGGAAAAGATCCACGCCGCGTAACTCATCATTGGCAAGCAATCCACCGCGGAGCGTTCTATCGCGGCGGCCCCATCAAGACGGCTATCTCATCCGGTATTGATCAGGCGCTCTGGGACATCACAGGAAAGTGCTACGGAGTTCCCGTCCATCGACTCATGGGAGGGCCAACCCGGGATCGCGTTCGCGTTTACGGCAAGGTCGATTCCAGAACGGGAGTGAACGCCATGAAAGTCTCTCCCCGTGGCTCGCGCACTCCATTCAAGCATGCTGAGGGACTCAAGATGATCGACGAAGTCACCGAACGTTTTGCAGCCATTCGCGAACGCTACGGACGAGGCGTCGACATCGGCATTGATTTCCATGGCGCGGTTCAGCCAACAACAGCTGCCTCCCTTGTCAAAGCCCTGGAACCCTATCATCCATGGTTCTACGAAGAGATCGTCCAAGCGCTAAACGTGGATGTCATGGCGGAAATTGCCCGGAAGACCCATATTCCCATCGCCACCGGCGAACGAATCTTCACGAAGTGGGGCTTCCGAGAGATCATTGAGAAACGAGCCGCAACCATTCTCCAGCCCGACATCTGCTATGCAGGTGGGATCACCGAACTGAAAATTATCGCCGGTATGGCGGAGGCCTACTACACCCCCATCGCCCCGCATAACCCCCAGGGTCCCTGTTCCTTGGCGGCGAGTCTTCAGATCGCCGCTTCGGTGCCCAATTTTCTAGTTCAGGAACGGGGAGACAATGAATACAGCGATCTGCTCGCCAAACCTCTCCCTCCGATGAAGGACGGCTACCGACCAATCCTGACGGACCCGGGCCTAGGGATCTCAATCGATGAAGAAAAACTCATGGCCCAAGTTGGCGAGCCCAGCGAATACCGCACCAGGTATGACAAGGACGACGGCTCCGTAGTCGATTGGTAAATTGGTAAATCGGTAAGCAACCACCCCACACCTTCCCAAGACCATGAGGCAAGCCATAAGAGCAAGCCTTCGTGAATCTAAAACCGGGAAGAAAAGGCTCTAGAATAAAACGAGAAGCTCACAAAAAACGCCTCCCTGGAACGAACTCCAAGGAGGCGATACTCAGCCCACAGGGCAAGCGACTCTAATACTGATTCGTCGCTTCCGTTTCTTCAACGGGACGACTGATTTGATCGGTTGTCAGACTCACCTTAAAGCGAACGTCTTCACGCTCAACGGCCTTGACCTTGACTCTCCACCGAGCCGTTTGCTTCGGTGCCAATGTGGCCAATGGTGCGAAGCGAACCACCCGTGGCTCCACCTCGGCACCTTGCGTTGCACCGGTGGCCGAAACAAATTCTTGGGCCGGCTCCATGAAACACTCAATACGGATATTGCTATCAATTGCTGTCCCTTGATTGGTGACGGCAATCTCGTAGGTATCGGTGGCTCCTACCTCAATTGGATCTTCAATATCGATGACCTCCAAGAGAACTCCGGGAACACCGCGAATCTCGGTCTCACACGCTGCTCCTACCGCCTCGACACAGTTCGCTTGCGCTTGCGCTACAAGGCGGAAGTCGCCCCCGGTATCAAAAGTAATCTGCGCACAGACGGTCTTGTTTTCTCCTGGCGCAACTTGGCCTAAGTTCCAACGGATTCGACCGCCAGAAACACGTCCCCCCTCGGTCACTCCGCGAACGGTTCCGCCTGCTGGAATCAAGGCTTCGACCATGGCATTTTCAGCAACCGAATCTCCCGGGTTCGACACGTTATAGCAGACTTCCACCGGTCGTCCGATAAATCGGGCGCTCGGCGCTTCACAGGTAATCTGAAGCGCTGGCGCACTGACCCGAGTGGTCACTTGTGCCTCGCCCGTTACGCCCTGAGCGGAAGTGGCCTGAACCCGATTGGTAAAACTCCCCGTCCGAGCTGCTCGGGCACTGACGTTGACTTCACGAGTTTCTCCTGGCTCCAAGGTTCCGATATCAAAGGAAAGTTGGCGTTGCCCATTCGCGGAAACCCCTTCATCCATTTCATCGATCAATCGGACACCCGTCAATGTGCTCGAGCCTGAATTCTTAACACCAATAACATAGTTGATAGGATCACAAATCGAAACTTCGCTAGGACCATTCTTCACGACCTGCAGCGCCGCCTTAACAATCCTAATGGGCTCACAAAGAATCGGACTATAACTCGCCCAGCCACAAGTGGTCACGACCCCTTCATCACCGGCAGTGCCTTGGATCCGAATCTTTCGAGATTCATTGCCATCGAGCTTCCCGATTTCCCAAAGCACAATTCCGCCGCTGGTAGAGGTCGGTTGAGGGTCCGCCTTTTGGATGCGTAGCCCTGACGATGCCTGATCCATCAGTCGAACCATATGGATAGGATGGGGAGTGAGATTCGTCACTCGATATTCATAAGAAAAAGCCTGCCCCGCCATCATTTCTGCGGGAACAATCTTCTCCAATAGTAGCCCATCATGGCCTCGCATCCCGGTAGGGAAGGACATCGATCCGATGACATACTTCAATCCATCGCGCATCACCGTCGAATGAGAAGGGCCAAAACCATTAGCCTGTGCTGGTCTCGCCGCAGTTTCAGGCTGCTCGTTCTCGACGGCTGCTGCAGGAGCCATATCCGTCCGGACATAAGGAGAGCGTCCGGTGTAGTAATTCCCCCTCGTCTGATCATAAGACGAGCCTCGATTCCGCCGATCATTGTTGATTGTTTGGGCGGTTATCAGCTCGCTCGTGATAATGGCTACCAACCCCAGGCATAGACTCGCTATCAACGCCGGCTTTCGATTGTTCATCAATGGTTTAAACATAGGTTCTTGTCATTCTCAGATTAAAAACGGGTTCTTACAGCTCCACAGATACACTCCCTATGCCCTAACACATTGGCAATGAGCTATTTAGGCAGAACCAAAAGACGTAAACCTATCATATCGAAGGGCATGAAAAAAGGAAGTCAGTTCTTCAACGGTGGGACCATCAGAAGTAATATGGAAGATGCACAACTTTTCCGGCGGGGCGTCTAGCGTCGACAATCCAATTCGACGCTAGACACTGACTCGACATCAACCCACCGATAAACGAACAAAAAAGAAGGCTTGATAAAAACATTTATTTTCAATACATGTTTTAAATCCAAAGCAAGCCTGAGCAGATCCCGACCCTATGAAAATCATGATGAGAACCTTCCTACTCTTCCTATTGGCACTCTCCTTTTGCAACACTCACGTCCTTCGAGCCGAAGACACAAAAGCGCGGAAGGTCGATCCTAAGAGCATCTATCACCGTCTCGGAGGGCAGGCGGCAATTGATGCAGCGGTTGACCTCTTCTATACAAAGGTCTTAGCCGATGAACGCGTGAACCATTTCTTTGAAGACGTGAATATGAAGCGTCAAATCAAGCGCCAGAAGGCTTTCTTGAGCGCTGCCTTCGGCGGGCCGACTCCCTACACCGGCAAAACACTTCGTAAGGCTCACGCCGATCTCGATCTCAAGGAAAGTGACTTCGGAGCGATTGCCGGTCATCTACAAGCAACGCTTACCGAACTGAAGATTGACAAGGAACTCATTCAAGAAGTCATGGCAGTAGCGGCATCAACCAAGAACGCGGTGCTGAATCGTCCGGAAGCGAAGGCAACCCACTAGTCAACCCGCCTACGACGCATCGAAACTCAGCGCAATTCTAGCTATGAAACGTCTTCTCGTTACCGCAGTGCTAGCGTCCATGGTAGGATCCACAGAAACCTCGGCCAATGAGGATATCGACTTCGGCCGCCAGGTTTATCCTATTCTACGGGATCACTGTCTCCGTTGCCACGGCCCCACCTACACAGATGCCAAGTCCGGACGCCGTAAGAAACCCAAAGGGGGCCTACGTTTGGACACGATCGCGCATATCAAGAAGGGCTATGAGAATGACGACGGAGAAACCAAGGCTCTCATAGTCGCGGGAGAACCTCAGAAGAGTCCCCTTTACACCACTACCGCGCTCCCCGCTGAGCACGATGATATCATGCCAGCCTCGGGAGACCCTCTCAGCAAAGAACAGCAAGCGCTGATTCAACGCTGGATCCGTGAGGGCGCAACGTTTGGACTGTTCAAGGCCCCCGATTATCTTAACCCCAAAGCGAAAAAGTAGTCCCAGGAGATACGTCGCCCGGCCCCCGCAACAAACGCGAACAGCCGAGGGCCTCCTTCTTGGAAAGCACGGGGCCTCATCGCAAACACGGGCCCTACTTGAAGCCCCATGTGGCGAGACACTCCTTTCCGAATCTCTCCTGAAGCTGCAAAACCTGTTCGGAAAGACTAAGCCCTGATGGGGCTGTCTTTTGTTTGTAGTGCGCCTGCGCATTGGCGACGTAGACAATATCGGAGAGAGACAATTCAGGATCGTCCGATTGACTCAGCCGGCTATGGTTGCCGACCGTGTCAACGACGGCTGGAGGCATTTGCCAGCGATGAAGGAAGCGTGCCCCGATGGCTGCGTGGCTCGCGCCGAACACATGTTCTTCTTTGCCCTCGTCGGTACACTTACCATAGTCGTCTGGAAAGTTCGCCGCCAGGAGAAGCTTCCCGACATCGTGCAGAAGCCCCCCCGTAAAGGCCGCGCCAATAAGCCGTCGATCTTTGCTTTGTTGTCTCATGAGACCTCGCGAATTCCATGCAACCGTTCGACAGTGACTCAAAAGGCGTGAGAACGAAAACCCCAGGCACTTTACCCCCTCCTGGATTCCAAAGACTTCGACCATAAGCACAATCGCCAGCACCTGGTCCCCGCCTAAGAGCATCACCGCATCAATGGGATCACAGATGGTTCGCGAATAACCAAAGGCGGCGGAATTCACTGTCTTGATCACTTCCACGGTTATTGCTGGATCCGATCCGACGAGCAACCCTACTTGCTCGAGAGTTCCGTTTGGATCCCGCAATTCTCCGAGTATCTTGTGATAAACACCCGACTCACTGGGCAAACGGCGCAGCTTCGCAATCAGCTCATCAAGCTGATCTCCGGTCATCGGAACTGAATCTTCAATACAAGCGCTCACCAATTTCGTTCTATAAAACGATCCTACGATCCTCATGGGGGTCGATCCAACATTCCCAAGCGATGTGCTCTCTGGGATCAGTGCCCCAGGCCCAGTCTGAGCATGCTTCCCTCAGCAGGATGCCACAATGAGTGTTGGAAGACCGACGCCAAGGACCAAAGCCCCCGAGACGTCCACCAGTGGGATGATCGGCATATTAGCCTCCCCCCTTTAGCGAAACAGAGACAAAGGCAACCGATATCTGAAGAATGGGACGCAACGAGTCCTCACACCTCCAAGATTGCCTTTCCCCCGGCAGCCAGTGCAGTATCTGTAAGCCGCCCCTAATCTCGATCTAGTCTAAGAAAATCCATCTCGATCAGCACCATGCCCGCGAGTATCAAGCCAGAAGATATCAACCCGCAATCTCCCATGAAAACAGATCAATCGCGTCCGCTCAATCGACGAGCCTTCATTGGGCAATCAACGGTCGGCGCACTCGGCGTCGCATGGAAAAGTATTCCAGCACGGGGACAAAGCTCTCCGTCAATTCGCCCGCTCAATCGATTCCCAAGAATGGTTCAAGAGTACTTCGTCGATCGAGTCCGTGCCCTTGACAAGGCTCGCACCGATCGGATCTACCGTCTTTCGACCCGCCAAGAAGCCCAAGCGTACATCACAGAGGTCCGGCAGAAGATTAGAACTGCCTTTGGGCCCTTTCCTAAGCGGACCCCCTTGAACCCTCGAGTGACACGGACCATCAAGCGAACGAGCTATCGAATCGAAAACATCATTTTCGAAAGCCGCCCTGGCTTTCCAGTCACGGCCAACCTCTACATCCCGAACCGTCAGAATGGGCAGCATCGTCGATTTCCCGGGGTCATTGGCACCTGCGGTCACTCAAGAAACGGTAAAGCAGAGAGCGCCTATCAATCCTTCGCACAAGGCCTTGCCAAGCAGGGCTACATGGTTTTGATCTACGATCCCATTGGACAAGGGGAACGGCTCCAATACCCGAACGACTTGTTTCAGTCTCGCATCGGCGTGGGCGTCGGAGAGCATCTGTATGCAGGCAACCAACAATTTCTGGTTGGAGAATTCATCGGAACGTGGCGGGCTTGGGACGGAATTAGAGCGCTAGACTACCTCCTTAGCCGAGACGAGCTTGATGCCAAGCACTTGGGTATCACTGGGAATTCTGGCGGCGGCACGATGACGACGTGGCTCGCCGGACTCGACCAGCGCTACACCATGGCGGCCCCGTCCTGTTTCGTGACCTCCTTCCGTCGTAACTTGGAAAATGAACTACCCGCCGACACGGAACAATGCCCGCCCCGAGCACTGGCACTCGGGCTCGATCACGAAGATTTCCTCGTCGCCCTCGCCCCCAATCCGGTTAAAATCCTAGCGAAAGAACGCGATTACTTCGATGTTCGCGGAAGTGAAACAGCACTCAATCGACTCAAACACATCTACCGCCTACTCGGAGCAGAATCAAAGATCACCCTCTTTACCGGACCGACGAGACATGGCTATTCAAGAGAGAACCGAGAGGCCATGTACCAATGGTTCAATCAGGCCACAGAACTTTCCGAGAACGGCACCGAGCCACCAATAGAGCTTGAAACTGACGCAACCCTTCAATGCTCGGCGAAGGGGCAAGTCGCACAGATGGGAGCCATCCCGATCCACCACTTCACCCGTGCCCGCTCCGTACAACTAAAAATCGATCGCCCATCCCTCAAGGGAAACGCGCTCAAGGACGCGATAGACAAGACCCTTCAATTGAACCCTCAGAGTGAGAGCCTCCGCTTCCGAATCCTTCGACGTCGGGGCAAGCGAAGCTTTCCACGCCCCCATTTCACAACCTACGCCATCGAAACGGAACCAGGAATTCACGCCATCGCCTACCTGCTTGGAAACGAAGCCCATGATTCGCGCCCCAAAAAAGGAAGCCAACATGCCACGCTCTATATCTCGGATATTTCAAGCGACCAGGAACTGCGGCACGACGATGAAATCCGATCCTTTGCGACAAGCAACTCAGATCCTTTTTATGCCTGTGATGTTCGAGGTAGCGGCGAGTCGCAACCGGACACCTGCGGAGAGAATTCCTTCCTCGCCCCCTATGGCAGTGACTACTTTTACGCAATCCATGCGATAATGCTCGACGATCCCTACCCAGGCCAGAAAACTCGAGATGTCATTCAAGTTCTTCGTTGGCTAAACAGGCAAGGTCACACCGCCATTCACCTCATTGCTCAAGGACGAGGGTGTATTCCGGCGAGCATCGCGGCCTTGTATTCCCCATCCGTCCAGCGGGTCACCTTAAAAGGCGCACTCACATCGTTTCAATCGATCGCCGAATCTGAAGATTACACGTGGCCCCTTTCGAGTTTCATTCCCGGCGTTTTAAAATACTACGATCTCCCAGATATCTATGACTCAATCCGGAGCACGCGAGAGCTGAGCTTAATCTGATGCTAGGCGCCGATCGATGCCACCCAAACCGCTAGACCAATAATCGCAAAACAGAGGACAAAGGTTCCCACGAAGCCCAGGATGTCTTTCAGTCCGGGGCGACAAAATTCGAAATCAGTACCTGGGAAAAGTTTGCGCTTTTCCGAGTGACTTGGATTTTGAAGTGCCATGGCGAGCACGCGTGCATCTTCCTCTGGCTCAGGAATCACGGGCGTTTTCATCTTTACATAGTAGCGGTCTAGAACGTCTCGACTATTCCGTCGCGTCAGTAGACTCACAACAATCATGACTAAGAATGGAGCAATGATTTTGGGGGGCAGTTCCATTGTCGCTAACATCGAATCACTCTTAGCCTTCAGGTCGACACCGAGAAGATCGTAGATTAGAAAATCGAGATTGAAGTTCCCCTCACCTTGCATCGGCCCAACGTAGGCTTGAGTAAGAACATCTGATTGTCCTGTGGTGGTTCGAGACACTTCTCGAAGCTGCAATGAGTCCACGGGTTTCACTCCGGCCGACCAATAGACCGCTCGACCACCAGTTCGATGCACTTGTTGCATCATCTCGCCAAGCCCCAAAGCCTCCGGACGCGCCCCGAGCTGTCCCAAAGTCCGGGCCCGTTCTTCAGCAGAACCACTCAAAGTAAGACTGGCAATCTGGCTATCCCAGGTGGCTATTTCTGACTGACGCCGCCGGACGTCGGCTGGCGTTGCCTCCCGCGTGATGGTTGTCGTCACGAGGTGGGTTGCCTGAGAGAATCGCTCACTCCCTTTCAGGGATGGGAGGGCATAAGGAAGAATCCAAGGTATGATGAAGAAGACGCTCGCGGTAAAGGCGATCGTGACCCAAGCAGCCGTCGTCGTTGCCCGCCTCCAATACATCCCCACCCAAAAAGGCGCCGCAAACAGCACGGGAACAATCCACGTGAGTTGCAACTGTTGAAACACATCCATCATCGACCATGAGAACACGACCGCACCGATAACCACGATCGCCCCAGTGACACGGGCTAGGTTCAAACACTGCTTTTCGGATGCGTTTGAATTGATGAAGGGAAGGTAAACATTTCGAATCAAGAGCCCGGAAGACACCAGCATGTAACAGTCAACGGAGCTCATCAAGGCAGCCAAGAGGCAGGCAAGCATCAGCCCCGATAGGCCGGGCATTAGAAGCTCTCTGGAGGCCACGCCCCAAGCTTTGTCTGGATCGGCGACCACTTCGGGATTGTCGGCAAAAAGTGTCAGAACGATCAAAGCCGTCAGCGCCCACCCAATCGTGCAGAATCGTTTGGCCAAATTCCCAGACACCAATCCAATGCGAGCATCGGATTCGGATTTTGCCGACCCCCCGCCCGTCGCGATGAAATGGGGTTGAACCACGATACCGATGAGTGAAATGACCGTGACAGCGACGATTCGGTGAATAGGGAAATCGCTAGCGTTGGCAGATCCGATCAGGGTAAACATCGACACCGGTAGCTGTTCGTGCATGATCGCGAAACCATCAAGGATTCCCTGACTCGTCGGATCCCCAAAGCGTTCTACCAAAGCCTGCAACCCGAATGGGACTAATAGTACGGAAAGAAGAATGATACAGATCCCCTGCAAGACATCCGTCCAGTAGGCAGCCATTAGTCCGCCGAAGGCCCCATAGAGCACGACGATCACGGCAATGATGGGCACGAGAATATATTCCAAGGAAATCACGCTGTCTCCAATGGATACCGAGTCTCCTAAGAGCGGGGCGGCCACTTTGCCGATCGCAGAAAAAAGCATCGACCCATACACCATATAGAAGAGAATTCCGAAGGCGGTATAGGCGGCCCCCATACGTTTCGATTCGTATCGTTCAACGAACCAATCCCCCAAAGTCAAGTGTCGCATCCGACGATACCAAACCGCCGTGATCCAATAGAAGGGGGTCACAAAGAGCCAAGACATCGTGCTCCAGATCCCGCTCATCCCACTGGTGAAGCTAGTACGGGCGGTATTCACCGGATCCGACGATCCCGTTCCTGCCCCGAACGCCGCGAAGGCTTGGATTACCTTCCCAAAGGAACGCCCTCCAAGAAAGTAATCTTCCTGAGCCTTGACTCGCCGCATTGCGAGTTGCCCAATGCGTAACATCACGCCGAAATAGGCGACCAAAACTAAATAATCGAGAACGTGCATGAGAATCTAGATTATGATAGCCGAACGGCAGGTCGAAACAACCATCGAACCAAAAGAAAGCAAGCGGCGAGAATGAGGGGCGAAAAAAAATCCCGCTCCTTGGAATAAAGGAAGCGGGATAAACTTAATGACTACCGCAGCGATCAGCTCTTGGCGTCGTCAAAATTCTTACTGACCTCGTCCCAATTGACCACGTTCCAGAAAGCCTTCAAGTAGTCGGGCCGTCGGTTCTGGTATTTTAAATAGTAAGCATGTTCCCAAACATCACAGCCGAGAATCGGTCGCCCCGTTCCCTCAATCACAGGGCTATCTTGATTCGGCGACGATCCTACCTCTAGTTTGCCGCTCTTGTTGACAAACAGCCAGGCCCATCCACTACCAAAACGAGTGGCGCCCGCCGCTTCGAATTTCTCCTTAAACGCCTCGAAGCTGCCGAAGGTCGCATTGATTTCGTCAGCGAGGGCTCCCGTTGGAGTCCCCCCGGCATTAGGGCCTAAGATCGTCCAGAAGAACGAATGATTCGCATGTCCCCCACCATTGTTCCTCACGGCTCCGCGAATATCCGCTGGAACAGCGTCTAAATCGCTCAACAACTCACAAATTGATTTGCTTTCTAGCTCTGGCTTACCTTCAAGGGCTGCGTTCAGCTTCGTAATGTAGGTATTGTGATGCTTTCCATGGTGAATTTCCATGGTCTGAGCATCAATGTGGGGCTCCAACGCATCGGTTGCATAGGGAAGTGCAGGTAACTCGTGTGCCATATAACTGGTTTTTCTGATTTTAAAGCGTTCGACTCAACGTTTCCGATTGAGCCACCCAGCGTACCACATGGGCACCAAACGGCACAAGACCCTAAATCAGACCATTTTTCCAGCGTTTTTGGAGAGCGATCTAGGGCGAAACCCGAGCGACTGAAAAGGCATCGTCTAGGGGGTAAGGAAGCACCGAAAAGGGAATTTGTCGAAAGATTTGGACTTGGAACTAGAGAGTCTCATCACTCGCCATGCTCTTTTCCTGAACCTGTGACTTCTTCTTATAGGCCCGATATTTGTCCCGTTTCTCTCGTCGTTCGCGGTTGTGGCGGAGGAGACTCTCCGCTTGCTCCGCTGAAAGGTGCTTTGAAATACGGATATCAGACCGATCGATAAGGGCATCCACACGAGCCTCCTGTTCCAATTCTAGTTCATCGTGCTCCTTCAATGCCATCCGTACTAGAGGGCGAATCTCATATTCCTGACTCTCACTGAGACCTAGAAACTCCACCATCCAAGACATGATTGCATCTTCCTTTGACGTTTCAGGTTTCGATTCAACCGATTCGCGCTCTTCAGCGGTCCGTTGATGTTTCTCGTGCAGGATCCGTGCACCGACAAAAAATCCAGATACGCCTCCGGTGATGAAGACCAGGGCAACGAGAATGGCAATACTACTTTTTCCAATCACAACTATGGCACGTAGAGTTCAGCGGCAGGGAAAGAATGAAGAACGGTCTGTGGCGACCCGTCAGCCTCGAGAGAAGGTGTGGGGCCAAGATAGTCGTGGTTCAATAGAATACTGATCGCCATGATACCAACGGAGCCCGCGACCGCCCATTTTAGGAAGGCAAGCACGCCGTCGTTCAGATCACGAGAGAGATCCTGTCGCCAGACACTAAGGACACGCCCCCGTATCACGGGCGACAATTCAAACTCTTCATTCACCTGTGCCTCACGAGCCCAACTGAATAGACGGTTCAACCCTTGATTTTGATTCTTCATCCGTTTTCTGATTCCAACAACTCTTGCCAAAACCGACGCAATTTCTTCTTCGCCCTCATCGCCCGAACGCGAACGTTGACGCCCGACCAACCGGTAATCTGGGTGATTTCTTTTACCGATTTCTGCTCAAGCTCTCTCAGCTCAATCACTAGGCGATCTTTAGGATCCAATCGATCCAGCAAGCACCGAAGCAACTCCAAGGATGAGGCCCGCTCATCCGGTAACGCGATACTCTCATCCGCAATCGCTGCATCAATCACTGCTTGATGCTCTTCCGAAAGATCTGACTTACGGAGTTCTTTCTTTCGTCCCTTCGCCTTGATCAGATGGGTGATACAGGTATTAACCGCGATCCGGGAGACCCAATGATTAAAGTGCGCCGTCCCCTTAAACTGTCCAAGATTCTTAAAGACCCGAATAAAAATCTCTTGGGCCATGTCCTCCTCTGCAAGCGAAGAGGGACACCGACGCCAGACGATCTTCATAACCAATGGAGTCATATAGTCCAATAGCTGATTCGCAGCATCCTCATCCCCATCTCGAACACGCTCCAAGATTTCAATGACATTTAACTCATCGCTATCCATCAGTCCTTGGACAGTGCCGGAGCTGAGACCGATTGATAACACCTGAAACACCCATGAACAACGACGAATAAAGAGCCCTTTATGCTGGCTCGAGTCCCAGAGACCGCCGGCTCACTTGGCGAAATTTCCCAGGAGTCATCTTGGTATTTCGACGAAAATATCGACCAAAGTAAGAAGCATCCTTGAACGAAAGCGATTGGGCAATATCTGCCACCTGGCGCGTTGTATGAATCAGCTGTCGTTTGGCTTCGAGGATCACTTCACGCTGAATGATCGCAATCGGAGTGAGCCCCGTCGCGTCTTTCACCAGTTCATGGAGATGACTGGCACTCACCCCCAGCTCTTTGGCATAGCCGGCCACGGTTCGTTCTAATCGTGGTTCATCGGCAACCAGTCGGATGTATCGTGTCACAAGCGTACTCTGGCCACTGCGAGCCTCTTCCAATCCTTGGGTACTCTGAGAGCCTAGTGCTCGCCAAAAATGAAGCAATAAGACGATCAGAAATGATCTCAAGGCAGTCACGTAAGCCGGATGTCGCAACTCATACTCATTCTTAATATCCTGAATTATTTTCAACGCTCTTTCTGCATCCGCAGACGCCAAGTCATAGCATTGTTGGGGAGAAGATCCGTCAAAGAGCAGCGCCCCTGGCAAGCGATAGGCATTGACTTCATTGAGTGTCAGAAAGGCTTCAGAGAAGAGAATTTCAAAGCCGCAGTATGCGTCGATGGAATCGATCACGACACGTTGATTAGGCCGGAGAAAGAGCACTGACCCTGCCCCCAAGCGATAGGCCTGCGCATCGACAACACATTCGCCCTCCCCTTGGGTAATAAAAATGATTCCGTAGGAAGAAACGCCTGGCCGACCAAGGCTTGAATCTGGCTTGGCCGCAGCGCATAAACCGGGATGCCGTGCGCTGTGCAACGGCACAGCACTCAAATCAAACTCCAGATTTCCAGTATCTGAGTTCAGGTCGACGGAGTCCCGAATGGGAGAATCCTTCGTTGAAAACTTCATATCTTTGAACCAAAACGCAGCGCAACATCAGTCATTCAGGGACGACCGTGCCACAAGCGCGGCTTCAAAGAACAGAGACTAGCAAGGGAGGATGTTTGTTTCATTTAGATCAAACTTTTTTTCCGGCACTGGACTCCTATGGATCAAAGCACTTCAAAGAACCAATCGCTAAACGATAGGAAACTAAAATGTCTCGGACAGACAAAGAAATGTCCCAGGGCAACTCCTAGTCTAATGTTCTTCGAAAGGGCCCGAAATACCAGTCGCGGAAGCGGGTCACAACAAGCCCGAAATCTTGTCCGAGCAATAAGGCACAAGGCACGAGAATCAAAGTAATGCCGGTCGCGAACAAAACCCCAAAACCAAGAGAAACTGCCATCGGAATCAAGAATTGTGCCTGAATGGATCGATCCATCAACAATGGGATCAAGCCAACGAAGGTCGTGACGGAAGTAAGCAAGATCGGACGAAAACGGCGTGCACCAGCCATGAGAACCGAGTCTTTGAGCGACACGCCATCCCGAACCTGCCGATTGACAAAATCGACCAAGACAAGTGAATCGTTCACCACCACACCAGCCAAGGCCAACATCCCAAAGACGGAAAGATACGAGGGCGTAATCCCCATCACGATATGCCCTAAGAGAGCCCCAATAATGCCAAAAGGAACCGCAACCAAAACGTAGAGAGGTTGAATCATTGATTTGAAGGGAATGGCGAGCAGGGCATACAAAGCAAAGAGCAAGGCCACAGAACCAACCAAAGTTCGTTTCCGAGACTCGGCGGCTTCAGCAACATACCCGGTAAACTGAAAGGACAGATTAGGATCGTCACGGAGCATGTCTCGAAACACGGGAGCCACCTCGTTTGCGATGCCGATAATATCTACATTTTCATTGGCCGGCTGGGCACCAATCCGAATCACTTCCGCCCCTGCATTACGTTCAATGAAATAAGGAGCCTGAACAAACTTCAGATCGGCGACGGTGGATAAAGGCACATCAACACCCGACGGGGCCCTCACTTTCATTCGATCCAAAGTATGCAACGATTCTCGAGAAGCGCGAGGCAGCCGCACCATCACGCGAATGTCGTCTACGCCACGGAGAATTCGCTGCGCTTCCTCACCGAAAAACGCCTGTCGGATTTGCTGTGCGAGCGCCTGTTGCGTCATACCCAACTCAATCGCCCGAGGCTTCAAGGTGAACTCGATCTCGCTCTGACCGTATTTCACACTCGCCCAAGCAGAATTGATTCCATCAAACGTTTCAAGTTGATCTGCCATCTGCTCGGCAATTTCGTTCTTTCGCTCCGACGAAGGCCCTCGTAGTTCGAGATACAGTGACTCTTCTTCTCGACCGTCTTCGCTTTGCTCCCCCCCGCTCTGTTCAGGTCGAATCCTAAATGACGTGGCCTCAGGAATCGGCCCAACCAACTCATACCAGCGAGTCGCGATCTCACTGTTTCGAGGCCCAGGCTCACTCCGTAGACTCGGAGGAGTGACCTCGACTCCCACGTATCCACGAGACTTGTCAAAACTCCGTGAGACGTAGCTTGCCCCCGTTACTTTGACAACATTCTCGATTAGAGATTTTCCATTGCCAGGATCAACATACTCCTGCTTCAACTGAGTCGTCGCGGCCAAGATCCGCTCGACGTACGCTTCGGTCTTCTCCAGCGTTGTATCATTTGGTAGATCAAGCGATGCGTGAATACGCAGCCGTTCCACGGTTGGCATGGAAACAAAACCCAGTCGCCCTCCCTGACAGTATCCAGCCTGTCTCTTATACACATCTGACGCTGCCGAGCGATCTAGTGTAGATCTCGGTGGTCGCCGTATCATTAAA
>OJGU01000234.1_pt1 | contig 37581 bp, 33 predicted proteins | sample 1594741 | NCBI WGS metagenome assembly OJGU01 (sample SAMN05416841, study PRJEB24817) | seawater metagenome | isolation source: Sea water | place: Canada:Atlantic | collected 2013-07
TACACTAGATCGCTCGTCGGCAGCGTCAGATGTGTATAAGAGACAGATAAATAATAGATGAAAAACCAAAACCATCACCAAAATTATTTTCAAAAGTAATTCTATCTCTGTAGGTTGAACCATATAAAGCAATGTTTAGCCGATTGATTTCCATTTGCATTTTGCCTTTATTATTTTGAGCAACAATATCTTCTGAAAAAGCAAAAATGAAAAAGGTTAATATGGTTAATATCGTTTTAATCAAAATTAATTTGAAGGATTTTAAAATGGAAAAAAGTATGGGATTAAAAGTGAAGCTAATATCCAATAGATAATACTTAAAGGAAGTCCTGTTTTTATAAAATCTTTAAACTTATAACCTCCGGCACTATATACCATGGTATTGGTTTGGTAGCCTATTGGAGTCATGAAACTTGCTGAAGCACCAAACATAATGGTCATTAAAAATGGTAAAGGGTTTAACCCTAAGTTTGAAGCGGTAACAATGGCTATGGGTGTTAATAATGCTGCAGTAGCATTGTTAGAAATAAATTCTGTGGTTATTGTGGTTAGTAAGTACAATCCTGAAATAATGGCAATTGGTCCCCAAGTACCTAGGTTATTAATTATAGTATTAGCTACTTTATAATCTAATCCGGTATTTTTTAATGCAACTCCGAAACTTATTGATCCGGCAAGCAGAAAAATAATTTTCCAATTAATGGCTTCATACATTTCTTTCATTGAAAGACATTTTAGTAGAATTAATGTTATTACTCCCGAAATGGTGCCTGTCATAATATCTAAAATATTAAACGAAGCTAAAGCCACCACTATTAAAATAACACTTAGCACGATGCTAAAGTTTTTCTTATCAAAATCAACAATATTGCTTTCCGAAAGTAAAACGAATGGAGCGTCTTGCTGGGTTTCTTGTTTTTTTAACTCTTTAATGTAGTGATTTTTTATTTCAGCAAGAATAACATCTCCCGACTTTAATTTTGTTCGATAAACATCTTCATGTACAACATCTTCTCTGTGCATGATAGCCAAAGGAATACCTCTAAATCTTCTTCGGAAATCGACATCTTTCAAGGTTTTTCCATCAAAATAAGAGTTGGAAGTAATAATTAATTCAACTAAGGTAGAATTTTTTTCTTTTAAGTCATTATCACCAATCATTAATGGTGATTCGCTCATAATTCTTACTTTGTCTTTAAGTGATTTAATCTTTTCAATATTGCATCTTATTTTTAGGATGTCATTTGCTTGTAAAATAAAATCTCCGGCAGGAAGCATAAAACTTTCTTTTTCTCTTCGTACTTCAATAATATCAATATCAATTTCCTTTAAAAGAGAAGATTCCATAATAGACTTTCCTGCCGATTCTGAGTTAGGAAGCAATTCAATTTCTGTAAGGTAGTTTCTCATTCCAAATTTTGCCTCTAAATCTTTTTCGTTGATTCTTGTTGGTAACAGTTTTATACCCACTAAAAGCATGTAAATAACTCCAGCAAAAAGGAGTATTAATCCCATAATCGTCATGTCGAACATTTCTATAGGAGCAATTCCTTCTTTTTCTGCAATTCCGTTTACTAATAAATTGGTTGATGTGCCAATAAGTGTACAAGTTCCGCCAAAAATAGAAGCAAAAGAAAGTGGAATAAGCATTTTGGTGACGCTATGGTTAGAAGCACTAGCAATTTGAATAATAATAGGGATGAAAATTGCTACTACAGGGGTATTGTTTACAAAAGCAGAGAAAAATGCTATTAACAACATCATTAATCCCATACCAATATAAAAGTTTTTTCTAAAAATTGAAGAAAGTCTTAAAGCCAATACTTGCAAAGCTCCTGTCTTTAATAGTGCAGCACTTAGTACAAACATAAAAGCAACAGTAATAGTGGCTTTGTTGCTAAATCCGCTAATACCTTCTTCTGGAGTTATAACACCAAACAACACAAAAGCAGCCATAATAAGAAGAGCAACTAAATCTACCGAAAGTACTTCTGTAATAAAGAGTATAAAAGCTCCTAAAAGTAGAACAATTGTTATAATGGTATTGAAATCCATAATTGTGCAAATAGAAAACAAAAATACATACTTAAATGAATTAGGCTAAATAAAATAGTTGTATTTTCAATGATTGTGATAAAAATAGAAGTTCATGTGAAAAAAAAACCGATAAATCTTATAAATAAAAATTAGTTAAATTCTGAGTAAACTTGTACTTTTGGCTTTTATGGAATTTTCAGCAGAACAAATAGCAGGCATACTTAATGGAGAGGTTATAGGTAATTCTCAGGTTAAGGTAAACAAATTGTCTAAAATTGAAGAGGGAGAACCTCAATCCATTTCTTTTTTGGCAAATATGGCTTATGAGCATTATTTATATACTACGGATGCCTCTATAGTTATTATAAATAGAGATTTAAAACTTCAAAAATCCGTTAAAGATACATGTACGTTAATAAAAGTGGATAATGCTTATGAGTGTTTTGCTAAGTTATTGGAGACTTATCAGCAAATGAAAGGAAGTAAAACAGGAATAGAACAACCATCTTTCATTTCTGAATCAGCTAAATTAGGAGAAAACTGTTATGTAGGAGCTTTTGCTTATATTGGAGAGAATGTTACCATAGGCAATAATGTTAAGATTTATCCAAACACTTATGTTGGAGATAATACAACAATAGGAGATAATACTATTTTATTTTCAGGAGTTAAGTTGATGGATGAAACTGTAGTAGGAAAAAATTGTATTTTTCATGCGGGAGTGGTAATAGGTTCAGATGGCTTTGGTTTTACACCAGATGAAAGTAATGTATATAGTAAAGTTCCTCAAATAGGAAATGTAGTTGTTGAAGATGATGTAGAAATAGGAGGAAATACAGTAATTGATAGAGCTACAATGGGATCTACGGTTATTAAAAAAGGAGTTAAACTCGATAATTTAGTACACATAGCACATAACGTAGTAATAGGGGAGAACTCAGCAATTGCTGGACAGGTGGGAATTGCAGGTTCAGCAAAAATTGGAAAAAACTGTATGATGGGAGGACAGGTAGGAGTTGCCGGTCATTTAACTGTTGCTGACGGAACTAAAATAGCAGCTCAATCAGGAATTGGAGCGAATATTAAAGTTGAAGGGACTGTAGTACAAGGTTCTCCGGCCTTTTATATTGGAGATTATAAACGTGCTTATGTAGGGTTTAAAAAACTTCCTGAAATTTTAGACAGATTAGATAAATTAGAAAAGAATAACCAATAATAAAGGTTAGCATAAATAGTTTCAAAATAACCTAACTATAAATCGCTAAACGCTAAACTTAACTAGTATGGCAAAACAAAAAACAATAAAAGATTCATTTAAAGTAGTCGGAGTAGGACTACATACAGGCGTAAAAGCAACATTAACAGTAAATCCAGCACCCGATAATCACGGGTTTAAATTTAAAAGAACAGATGTAGAAGGTCAGCCAATAATTCCGGCCGATGCTAATTTGGTTGTAGATACTTCCAGAAGTACTACATTAGCTAAGGATGGAGTAAAAGTACACACAACAGAGCATATTTTAGCTGCTTTGTTTGGTTTGGAAATAGATAATGCACTTATAGAACTAGATGGTCCTGAAGTTCCAATTATGGATGGAAGTGCTTTTCCTTTTGTAAGTATGATTAACCAAGTAGGTATTGTTGAGCAAGAAGCCGAAAAAGACTATTTTGTTGTTACGGATAACTTAACTTATGAAGATATAGAAAGACATACAGAAATGTTGGCTGTTCCTCAAGATGAGTTTAGGATAACTGTTATGGTAGATTACAATTCTGTAATATTAGGTACACAACATGCTCATATGTATCATGCAGGTGAATTTGTCGAAGAAATTTCTAAATGCAGAACTTTTGTTTTTTTAAGAGAATTAGAAGTATTGGCAAAAAATGGCTTGATTAAAGGTGGAGATTTAGATAATGCAATTGTTTTAGTAGATAAGCCATTGCCTCAAGAAAAATTGGATGAAATTGCTGATTTACTGGGGAAGCCTCATATTAAAGTTGATAAAGCAGGAGTGTTAAATAACTTAACACTCCATTTTCAAAATGAACCTGCAAGACATAAATTGCTAGATATTATAGGGGATTTAGCTTTAGTTGGAAAACCAATAAAAGGACATATTTTAGCTGCTCGTCCAGGACATAAAGGCAATGTAGATTTTGCTAAAATTATTAAACAAGAAATTAAAAAACAGCAGAAAGGAAATGTATTTTTCGATTTAACAAAAGAGCCTGTTTACGATATCAATCAAATTGCCAAACTATTACCTCACAGATACCCGTTTTTATTGGTTGATAAAATCATTGAAATGGATGAAAGTAGTATTGTTGGGGTGAAAAATATTACGTTGAATGAACCACAATTTACAGGACATTTCCCAAATAATCCGGTAATGCCTGGAGTACTTCAGGTTGAGGCGATGGCTCAAGCGGGTGGGATTTTAGTACTTAGTCAAGTTCCAGATCCGGAAAATTACATGACTTATTTTATGAAAATTGATGGTGTGAAATTTAAAAGAAAAGTAATTCCAGGAGATACTTTAGTTTTTAAATTGGAATTATTATCCCCTATAAGAAGAGGAATAGTTCACATGAGTGGTAAAGGATATGTTAATGGTCAGTTAGCAATAGAAGCAGAATTAATGGCTCAAATTGTTAAAGAAAAAACAGAAGAAAAGGCAACAGTAGCATCACATCAATAAAAAATACTAATTTCGCTGTTGCAAAAACAAAAACTATTTATTGAATGGAAAAATATCCAATGACAAATATTCATCCTAATGCAAAAATTGCTGATGATGTAAAAATAGATCCATTTACCACCATATATGATAATGTTGAAATAGGAGAAGGAACATGGATAGGTTCAAATGTTACTATTTTTAGTGGAGCAAGAATTGGAAAAAATTGTAAGATTTTTCCTGGAGCTGTAATTTCAGCAATTCCTCAAGATTTAAAATTTGACAACGAAGATACTACTGCCGAGATTGGAGATGGAACCATCATTAGAGAATGTGTAACCATTAACAGAGGTACAAAAGATAGAAATAAAACAGTAGTAGGTAAAAATTGTTTATTGATGGCATATGTACACGTAGCTCACGATTGTATAGTTGGAGATAATTGTATATTGGCAAATTGTGTAAACCTTGCCGGACATGTTGTTTTAGGAGATTTTGTAATTATTGAAGGAGTTGCGGGGGTTCAACAATTTGTTCATATTGGAGAGCATGCATTTATTGCCTCTGGAGCAAATGCTAGAAAAAATGTACCTCCTTATGTAAAAGCAGCCAGAGATCCATTAACTTATGCAGGAGTAAATTCTGTAGGGTTAAGAAGAAGAGGATTTTCTACAGATGTAATACTTCAGATAGAAGATATTTATCGTTCACTTTATGTGAGAGGTTTAAATGTTACTAACGCTGTTAGAGTGATAGAACAAGAAGCACCAAAATCAAAAGAAAAAGATATCATTTTAAAATTTATTGAAGAATCTACAAAAGGAATTATTAGAGGTCCTATTGTATAATTTTGATAAGGAATAATTAAATAATAATAAATGGCAACTACAGCAGATATTAAAAATGGATTATGCATAAAATACAATGATAGTTTATATACTATTGTTGAATTTCAGCATGTAAAGCCAGGTAAAGGACCGGCTTTTGTTAGAACAAAGTTGAAAAACCTAACATCAGGAAAAGTAATTGATAATACTTTTTCTGCCGGGCATAAAATTGAACCAGTTAGAGTTGAAAGAAGAAAATATCAATTCTTATACAAAGAAGGTGATGCGTATCATTTTATGAATGATGAAACATATGAGCAAACTTTTATCCCTGAAGAATTAATTAATGCTCCTCAGTTTTTAAAAGAAGGTGATTTTGCAGAAATCGTTTTTCATGCAGAAGAAGAAAAGCCTTTATTATGTGAATTACCAGCATCTATTGTTTTAGAGGTAACTTACACAGAACCGGGAGAAAAAGGAAATACAGCTACTAATGCTTTTAAGCCGGCAACTGTTGAGACTGGTGCTGAGGTTAGAGTTCCATTATTTATCAATATCGGAGACCATATAAAGATTAGTACAACAGATGGCTCTTATTCAGAAAGAGTGAAGGTTTAAGAAAATAATTATATCATAACTATATCAAAATTAATAATTAACGAAAAGGAACAATTTTGTTCCTTTTTGTATTAAAAAATTAACTCATGAAAAAAATAGTCTTATTACTTTTAACATTCATCACCTTATTTCAGATTAGAGTTAAAGCTGATGAAGGAATGTGGTTACCTCTTTTTATAGAAAGATTAAACCATGTGGATATGCAAAATTGTGGATTACAACTTACTGCTGAAGAAATCTACTCGGTAAATAATTCTTCTTTAAAAGATGCTGTGGTGGCTCTTGGAGGTGGTTTTTGTACAGGAGAAATGATTTCTAATCAAGGATTAATGCTTACAAATCACCACTGTGGTTATGGCGTTATTCAAGAAAAAAGTTCTACAGAACATGATTATTTAACAGATGGTTTTTGGGCTATGACTAAAGAACAAGAATTACCTGCTGGATTTAGTGTTTGGTTTTTAGATAGAATGGATGATGTAACAGCTATTGTTTTAAAAGATGTAACAGATGAGATGGATGAAACAGAAAGAAGTAAAACTATTTCTGCAGCAATTAAGGCATTGGTTGATAAAGAAGCAGAAGGAAAAGACAAAGAAAGTTATAAAGTTCAGGTAAAATCATTTTACCATGGAAATGAATATTATATGTTTAAATATAATATTTTTAATGATGTTCGTTTAGTAGGAGCACCTCCAAGTTCAATAGGTAAGTTTGGTGGAGATACTGATAATTGGATGTGGCCAAGACATACAGGAGATTTTACTTTATTTAGAGTATATGCTAATGAAAATAATGAACCTGCTGCTTATGCTGAAACAAATAAACCTTATCAACCAAAACATCATTTACCTGTTTCATTAGAAGGAATTAAAGATGGAGACTATGCAATGGTAATGGGGTACCCGGGAAGTACTGACAGGTATTTAACTTCTTATGGTGTAGAGGAGGCTGTAAAAGTTGAGCAGCCAGAAAGAGTTAAAATTAGAAGAGCTAAGTTAGATATTATGGAAGAGGGAATGAGTAAAGATCAAAAGGTAAGAATTCAATACGCTTCTAAATTTGCTAGTACAAGTAACTATTGGAAATACTTTAAAGGACAAAGTCAGCAGTTAGTGAAAAACAAAGTAAAACAAAAGAAAGAAGCTTTAGAAGCCAATTATATTGCGTGGACAAATGAAAATACAGAAAGAAAAGCAAAGTATGGTAATGCCTTAGAGTTGGTAAAAAATGCTTACGAGCAAGGAGCAAAATATACCTTACCTAAAGTTTATTTTCAAGAAGCAGTTTTTCAAGGACCGGATATTTTTGGATATGTGATGTCAAATTTCGCATTCCGTTCTAGTATGCAGACTGCCATAACAGCAAATAGTTCAGAAAAAATGGAAGAAGCTAAAAAGCAAATTTTAGAAGATTTAGAAGGAGATTTTAAAAATTACAATGCCGAAATAGATCAAAAATTATTGGCTAAAATGTTAACCATGTTTTACAATAATGTAGATAAGGAATTTCATCCTGAAACATTAACAGAAATAGCCAAAAAATATAAGAATGACTTTAATAGGTTTGCAGCAGATTACTTTAAAAAATCACCTTTTACATCAGAACAAAGAGTGAAAGATTATTTAGCTAAATTCAATGCTAAAAAACTGCAAAAAGACCCTATCTATAACTTAATGAATGAATTTATTAATATTTATATTCAACAAATTAGTGGTGGTCAAAATCAAATTGCTCAAGAAAAAGCAAAAGGAATGAGATTATTTGTTGATGGTGTTAGACAAATGAATAAAGATAAAAAATATGCTCCTGATGCCAACTCAACCATGAGAGTATCTTATGGAAATGTATTGTCTTATGAGCCTTCTGATGCGGTTACTTACCATTTTAGTACAACTTTAGAAGGAGTAATGCAAAAAGAAGTAATTACAGATAACAAAAATCACGAGTTTTATGTGCCTGAAAAATTAAAAGAACTATATAACAAAAAAGATTACGGACAATACGCTAATGAAAATGGCGAATTACCGGTAGGTTTTTTATCTAATAATGATATTACAGGAGGAAATTCAGGAAGTCCGGTAATTAATGGTAAAGGGCATCTTATAGGAACTGCATTTGATGGTAACTGGGAAGCTATGAGTGGGGACATTTATTTCGAACCAAATATTCAACGTACTATTTCTGTAGATATTCGTTATACTTTATTTATTATTGATAAATATGCAGGAGCTAAGCATCTTATTGATGAAATGACGTTAGTGAAATAAAATAATATTGATGGTAAAATTATTTTGTTTAATATTTTTGACTTTATTTTTTTTAGAAGGAAAAAGTCAAAATTTAATTGTTGATAATCAGCTGTTATTAAACAATAAAATCGAATATGTATTTAGCCATTATGATGAGTCGGAAGGAAATAATCAAAAAATGAATAGGATAGGTTATAATCCGATAAAAATAGTAGCTAAGGGGTTATTATATATTTATCAAAATGAAATTTCACCGCAACTTGTTTCCCATTGTCAATTTGAATTAACATGTTCTAATTTTAGTAAGAAATCAATAGAAAAATATGGTTTTATTAAAGGGATATTTTTGACAGCTGATAGACTTTTGAAAGATAATGAATATTCGGTATCAGAATTACCAAGCTATAAAATCTCTGATCATGGAAAAGCATATGATGATATAGACGATTATAAAATAAAATGATATTTTTACGTATATTCTTATTTTTCTGCTTTTTTTGTTTGGTAAAGTGCGTTTTGGCACAAGATTTTGAGAAGCGTATCGATTTTTTGAATTATTTAATTAATAAAGAATTATATAATGAAGCCATTCTTGAATCAGAATTAATTAAAAAGCAATTTAAGAATGATTCAGAACAAAAAGAATTATTAAATATTCTTATTGCAAAAAGCTATTTTCATATTGATAAAGATTCAGCTTTATATTATCTTGATATGATTAAACAAATAGAACATAAGTATTATAATTATTCAAAATTGTTGTCTTCATATCTATATTTATTAGATAAAGAAAATGAAAAAGCAACTATTGAACTTTTAAAGGTTCAAAACATGGATACTTCAGAAAATTGTATTTATGATTTGCTGAATAAATCCATTTTAACTATAGAGAATAAAACCAAGGATAGTGTAAGATTAATATGCTCAGATTTGTTTTATCAAGAAAGAGTGATTAATGAAAACCAAGAAAAGCTTAAATCCATTAAAAATAAATCACCACTTATAGCAGGAGTCATGTCTGGGTTAGTGCCTGGGCTAGGTAAAATATATGTAGGAAAAAAAAAAGAAGGAATTTCGAACTTTCTTATTATTTCTTTATTAGGTTACCAAGCATATGAAGGATATAGAATTGGAGGCAAAAAAGATTTGAGATTTATCACTTTTAGTTCTCTATTTTCTGTTTTTTATATAGGAAATATATGGGGATCTACTTTATCAGTTCAAATTAAAAAACAAGAAACTTATGAAGAAGTTTATAATAATATTTCTGTTGCCCTTACTGTTCCTGTCGATAAATTATTTAAAAGCAAATAATTCGGATTCTATTTATGAAAAGGCTGAAAAGTATTTTAATAAAAAAAATTACACCTATGCAGCCTTAGAATATGAACGTTTAATATATTTAACAAGTAATGAGGTATTTAAAAATCAATTATTATTAAAAAAAAGTTATTGTTATAAATTAGATACTAATTATCAAGCTTCAATAGAAACTCTATCAAGAATTAATTTTAATGCATTGAATATAGAGATGCAAGATACTGTTTTGTATGAAAGATCTTTATCTTATTATTTATTGGGGGATTTTAAAAATGCATTTTATAATCTAGAATTAATAAATATAAATAAAATGAACCATTCAATTTATTTATATCTTCTTACTTTAAATGAACTAGAAAGATGGGATGAAGCTCAACAAATTTTCTTGAAACATATTAAAAAATATGATTTAGATTCAAGTTATCAAGAAATATATTCTAATATAAATATGAAAGAAAAAAAATATAATGTAGCAATAGTTCTTTCTCACGTAGTTCCTGGTTTTGGTTATTTTATATTAGGAAAGCCTAAAGAAGCTTTTACAAGTATGTTATTAAACACCTTGACAGGTTATTATACTGTTTCTAGTTTTATTGGAGGTTATTATGCAACAGGAGTAATTATAGGAATACCTTTTTTTCTTCGTTTTTATTTTGGAGGAATAAGAAACTTAAAGAATATTATTAAAGAGAAAGAAATGAAAAGAAAAATAGAATTAAATCAATATCTAAAAGAAAAGATTATTGAAATAAATTTTATTTTAGATAAGTAATAGTTTGTTTATTATTCATTTTATTATACTTTCGCGGGCTTAAACTATTATAATAAGAATTTAATAGAATTGTCACGAATTAATTTATCAAAATAAACTGAAAATAAAATAAGATGAAAAAATTATTAATCGTTAGTATTAGAATATCAATTCTATTAATTATATTCACAATAATTATTGAAAAATCATTTTCCCAAACTAAAGATTTGCTAAGGAAAGAAATTGAAGCAAATGTAAAATCGGATGAGTTTTATGTAGTACCAGTAAAGGAGACGGGAGTTATTATTTTTTCAGAGGGTGATGAATCAGTAAAACAAAACAAAGTTAAGAGTGATTTATGGATTGTTACTTTGTACGATACGGAGTTTAACCAAAAATGGCAAAGAGAAGTGCCTATTGCAGAAGGTTTGAAATTAGTAGATAAGATAATAGAAGATGATTATTTATATCTTGCTTTTGATCAGACAGGTCCTAAAAAGAATACTTTTCAAGCAGTAAAAATTGGCGTTAAAGAGGGAGATGTGAAAATTGTTACGGGAGAAGCTCCAAATTCTGTACTAAATGTTTTTAGTGTAAATAATGGAAAAGTATTCTTAGGTGGAGCAACGACACTAACAGGTGGGCAACGTTTTTCAAGAATTATGGTGTCTTATTGCACATGTTTTATACCTGTTTTTTTTGGTTACCTAAATCCCCCTTCAGATCCATTGTTATACCATATCGATTTTTCAAAAAGTAAAGTAACAAATATACATCCTAAAGAGAAAGGATGTTTAGCTGTAACTGATATTAATGCATTGAAATCATCAAACCAAACAGAAGTATTAACATCTATAATGTTAGATAAGAAAAAGAAACAAACCGGAATAGTTTCTAGAGTTTATGATGATAATGGTAAATTTGTTAGAGAATATACAATTAAATCAAAACTAAATAATTTATTAAGCAAAGGATTTGTAAGTGAACATAATGGGATAAAATATATTGTGGGCACATATAAAAAAAGAATAGATAAAAGTAATAAAGACAAATATAAAACTTATGGTGTTGGAGATAATGGAGTGTATTTTACTATGTTTGATGAAAAAGAAAAACAAAAATTTATTAAGTTTTATGAGTTTACAAAGTTTGATGGGTTTGAAGGGTTTGTGAATAAAGGAGTAAACAAAAAAATAAAAAAATCTAAGAAGGGCAATGGAAATAAGAAAAATATTTTAATAGGTTACAATTTACTTGTACATAAACCGATTTATACAGAAAATGAAATACTAACTATTTCTGAAGCCTATTATGCTGAATATCATACAGAAACTAGATGTTGTGACTCGCAAGGAAGAAGTTATACCGTTTCAGTATTTGATGGTTGGAGAACTACTCATGCGTTAATTGCTTCTTTTGATTATGAAGGAGAACTATTATGGAGCACAACTTTTGCGATAGGTACACTTTCTTTTGATTTAAAAAGAAGAATTCGAGTGTTGCCACAAGAAAATAGAACCGTTTTAGCATTTAATTATGATGGGACAATTTATACTAAAGCAATTATTAATAAAGAAGTTATTGATGAAAGCACTGTAGAAATTGAAACGAATTTTGGCTCAGATAAAGTTAAATCAAATTATAAATCTGATATGGAGTATTGGTATGACAACTATTATATTGCATATGGTTATCAGAAGATAAAGAAAGATAAAGAAAATAAAAATAAAGATATTAAGAAAAAACGTAAAGTTTTTTATTTTAATAAAATACAAGTAGATTGATTTTATGAAAGTCGTTAATATAATTATCTTAATTTTTGGTCTTTTATTTTTTATAGAGGGTGTTACAGGACAGACAAAATATGAATTTCCTAATGAAATTCCAGAGGAATATAAATTAAATCCACAAGAAGAGTTTAAAAAACTTTCAAGAATAAGGAAAAGAGGATTTACTCCAACTCATGTTGCCAAGTATGCAGAAATGGTTTCTTATGGGAAAGCTAATTTATTAGAATCAGGTGTTGTTTATTTTTCTTGGAGTGAAATAGAGGAATATCTTAATACAGTTTTACAAAAATTACTACCAGATTCAATTAAACAAATTAGTAAAGTCTATTTGGTTAGAGATCCATCTTATAATGCTTTTGCTATACATGATGGAAGTTTTTTTGTGAATATAGGATTATTAGCTGACACTTATAACGAAGCAAGTTTAGCTGTGATTATTGGACATGAGATATCACATTTTTTACATAAAGATGTTGAAAATCAATTTTTTGAAAATTTTCATGATTATTCGAAAAAGAATAGAAATAAAACTGAATTACAATTTAAAAATGCACATAGTAATCAAGTAAAAGAACATTATGCAGATAGTTTAGGGTTTATTTTAGCTAATAAAGCGGGTTATGATATAAAATTTGGATTAAATAATTTTTATAAATTTCTATTAAACGAAAAAGAAGTTAATTCAGAAAAGGTTTCTGTAAAAACAGTAAATTCAAAATCAAACAATAAAAATAAAGAGTTAACACTATTATTAAGCTCACACCCAAAAGCACAAGAAAGGATTTCGTATTTAGAAAAAACCTTAGAGGATAAGAATTTTTCAAATAAAAGAGAGTATATAGTTAGTGAAAATACATTTTATAAGCTTCAGGCAATAGCTAGAAAAGAAGTATTGAAGATATTATTAGAAAATAATGACTTTGATGAATGTATTAGAAGAGCCTTTGAATATTATCTATTAAATCCTGAAGAAGATACAAATATTTACTACCTTTTAGAAGCGATAAGGAGAAAAGTATATGTTTTTAATAATACGAAAAATGATGGGTTTTTAACGGAAGATTTTTTATCAAATTTTAATAAAGGTGAAGGTATTTTAAACAATATAAATTTTTTAATTAGAGACAGTATTACTCTTGCTAATGTTAAGACAACTGAGTTATTAGACACAACAGATATTAAATTTAACACCTATATAGAAGCATATAATTATTTTAAACAAATAGCAATAAATAAAAATATTATAGAAAGTTATTTAACCATTGCATTATACGAGCATGAGAAAGAATTGAAAGAAAAATATTTAAAATTATATTTAGAATCTGCAAATATTAATCATAAAAAATTTGCAGATGCTTTATTAAATAATAGGTTGAATGAGGTAATATCTGAGAAAGAAAATCAAGTTTTATATATCAAAGATATTTTATTTTTAGAAGATCATTACTATGGGTTCCACAATAATCTTATTAAAAGAAACGAGAATAACGAGTATTATTATTTAAGTATAAATAAAATGGTTGAAAAACATTTCCCTCAGAAAACTGTAATATCTTCTAAAAAGATAAAAAATACAAACTTTAATAGATATATTGATAATCTTAATATTATGAAAAATATTTTTTTTTATGATGAATATATGTTAGATGTTGGTTTTTCATATTCAGAAGGGGGACAAGCAGAAGTTGTATTCTTTAATGACGATAGTAAAAATGAGGATTTTGAATTAAATCAAGAAAGAGTGTCAGAAAATAGTATATTCACACTAAACCCAATGGTTTGGGATTATTATAACGAGAATAATATTAAATCATTTGAATTTGTAAACATTATTAATTACGATGATCAAACGTCTATATTAAATTCTATAGGAAATACAATTTTAAATGTTTTTTTAATTCCTTTTGGTCAATTTTCAAACCTTAATTTAGGATCTAACAGGTATGTTTATGAAATAAATTACGCTAGATATGATGGAGTATCTAATACATCTCTTCAAGATGAAAGAATTGTTAATTTTAAAATGAGAAGACCTTATTTGAACAACACGATCTATCATTTATTACATATTGAAGATTATGAATAGATATATAATTATATTAATTGCCATATTTTTATTATCAAGTGATTCCTTGTTGGCTCAAAAAAAAGGATTTATGGGAAAAACTAATGAAGTGTCAGTAGATATTTTTTCCATGTATTATATAGGTGCTTTTGGGTTGAATTATAAAAAAGTGATAACAAACAATATTGCGGTACAAGCAAATTTTTTTAAATTAAAGAAAAATGGAGATCATTACACTAATAGTAGATTTATTTTTTTCTATGATAAATCAATCGATCCACTAGGAACTTTTGAACTTTCAGGTTTTGATTTTGGTATGTCGGTACTTTTTTCTCCACATTATACAGGTATAGAACTTCCAATTGGAGGTTATACAGGTATTGGATTTGATTTTCTAAAAAATAATTTGAGCTTTGAAATAGAACAAGAAACAAATCAGTTTAGTCCTAAAAGTTCGCAGCCTTTGGATATTGATTCTGCCGAGTTTTCTAATACTCAAACAAGAATTTTTGGTTTAGTTGGAAGAAATAATTATATAACAAATAATATAATCTTGGATATATCTGTTCAAGTTGGTCTACAAATAGGTAGTTTTAATCAAGTTAGTTCAACTATGGATATATGGTATGATGAAGAGCTAATGTACAGACCCCGAAGAGGCGAAAGTTTTGGTGCAATTGGTAGTGTATCTTTTTATGTTTATCCTCAAATTAAATTGGGTTATATTTTTTAGGTTATTAATTTTTAAATAGTTATAATTGTAGTGTTAAATTTAATAAAAACTAAAAAATTAAAGATTATGAAAAATTTTATCAAATTTGCTGCAGTTGCTTTAATAGTTGCTGCTTTTACAACAAATGTTAATGCTCAAATCAGAGCTTCGTTAGGTTTAGAGGTTGCATTACCTTTTGAAGATGGTTATAACTTTGGGATAGGAGCTAGTGCAGGTGGAGAGTTTTTATTAGGAGATAATATGGGGATTACTGCAAAGATTGGCTATACTGCTTTAATGGTAGATGCTGATGGTGGTTCTGCTTCTTTAATTCCAATGATAGCTGGATTTAGATATTATTTAGCAGATAATGAATCAGGAATTTATTTAACAGGACAGTTTGGAATGACTACTTTTAAATACAAACAAGAATATGAATTTTTTGGTATGAAGCAAACTGTAGAAGGTTCTTCAACGGATTTATCTTATGCGTTTGGAGCAGGTATGTTATTAGGAGATAATATTGATTTAGGTTTAGGATACAACATTATTTCAGGAGATGGAGGTAGCTTTAATTATTTAGGTCTTAGAGCTGCATACAACTTCTAAACTTCATATTCATAAAAATATAGAAAAAACCATCCAAATTTTGGATGGTTTTTTTATTTTATAAAAACTTGTTGTACTTTTAACAAATAAATTTTATACGATTGTCAAAAGTTATAAAAAATAAAAATAAGCGAATTCAACTTGGGAGATTGAAACTAGATATCTTGTTGCAAGTAACCAAGAGTATTAATAATAACTTGTCTAAAAAAGAGCTTATTCAATTATACAAGCATGTTGTTATTGACCAATTAAATATTGGAAAATTGCTGTTATATGCTTTTGATGGGATTAATTGGCAACAAGAAATATGTGTTGATACAGCATGTAATTCAGTTGATGTAGAAAATGATTTACTAGGGTTTAATGAAATTACGTTTATTGATGAAAACTCTTATCCTAAATTAGCAGAGTTTGATGTAGTAATTCCTGTTTACCATAAATCTAACCCAATAGCTTATTTACTTTTAGCTGATTTTGATGGTGAAAGTATAGAAGTAAGTCCTATTATCAAACACTTAACTTTTATACAAACCTTAACCAATGTTATTGCTGTAGCATTAGAAAATAAAAGACTATACAAAGAGAATTTAGAAAAAATTGCTATTAGAAAAGAAATGGAACTGGCTTCTGAAATGCAGGCGTTGTTGTTTCCTAGTTATTTTCCTAATAACGATAAAATAGAAGTAGCAGCACAATATGTTTCTAATCAATTAGTTGGGGGAGATTATTACGATTTCATTTCACTTTCTGAAAATGAAGTAGCTTTTTGTGTGGCAGATGTTTCAGGTAAAGGTGTCTCAGCTGCCTTATTAATGTCAAATTTTCAAGCAGCGCTCAGAACCTTAATAGATAAAACAGATAGCTTTAAACAGCTTGTAATCGAGTTAAATGCCTTAATCATTAATAATGCTAAAACTGAAAAATTTATTACTGCTTTTATAGGAAAGTATAATTGTGAGTCTAAAAAGTTGTGCTATATTAATGCCGGACATAACCCACCAATTTTTATTAATAATGGTGAAACATCTTATTTAACTGCGGGAACTACTGTATTAGGAATGTTTGACGAGTTACCTAATATAGAAAGTGGAGAAGTAACTATTAATGGTAATGCCTTATTGTTATGTTATACAGATGGTGTTACAGAACAAATCAATATCAAAAATCAAGAGTTTGGTATTGAGAAACTAACTGAATTGGTAAAGAAAAACCAACAAAAAGAGGTAAACTCAATTATTCAAGTTATAATTGATGAACTTAACAAGTTTAATAAATCAGCAACTTTTGATGATGATATTACTTTACTTGGATTGAAATTTAAGTAATGAAGTAAAAAATTCCTTTAGTTGTTAAAGTATTTCAAAGTGAAAGAAATTTTCTCTTTTAATTCATCTCTAGAAACAATAAAATCTAAGAAACCATGCTCTAAAACAAACTCTGAAGTTTGAAATCCTTTTGGTAACTCTTTTCCGATAGTTTCTTTAACAACTCTAGGTCCTGCAAAAGCTATTAAAGCTCCCGGTTCAGCAATATTAATATCTCCTAACATGGCATAAGAAGCCGTAACTCCACCGGTTGTTGGATCTGTTAACAATGAAATATAAGGAATTTTTGCTTTTGCTAATAAAGTAAGTTTGGCAGAGGTTTTAGCCATTTGCATTAATGAGAAAGCAGCTTCCATCATTCTTGCACCACCTGATTTTGAAATCATTAAAAATGGAATTTTCTTTTCTATAGAATGGTCGATAGCTCTAGCAATTTTTTCTCCAACTACAGATCCCATGGATCCTCCAATAAAATTAAAGTCCATACAAGCAATTACTAGATCTTGCTTATCAACTTTGCCAACAGCTGTTCTAACAGCATCTTTTAAATTGGTATTTTTCTGTGTAGTTTTAATTCTATCTACATATTTTTTTGTGTCTGTAAAATTTAAAGGATCTCCTGAAGTTAAATTAGCATCAAGTTCTTTAAATTTATTACCATCAAATAATATTTTAAAATATGCTGCCGAATCAATTTTATCATGGTAACCACAATCACATACACAAAACTTTTCTGTAAAGTCTTCTTGAGGAATAACTGCACTACATTTTGGACATTTATACCACAAACCTTCCGGTGTTTCTTTCTTTTCCGTTGTAGGAGTTCTAATTCCTTCTTTTATTCTTTTAAACCAACCCATATATTGTTAATAGTTATTCGTTAAATGTTAATTGTTTACTCTGTCACTATTTTTAATACTAAATTTATAAAGTATTAATGTTGTTTAAGTCTTCAAAAGATCTTTTTAGTCTGGCTTTAAAAGTTTTTTCTCCTTCTCTTAACCAAACTCTAGGATCATAATGTTTTTTATTTGGTTTGTCATCTCCTTCAGGATTACCAATTTGAGATTTAACATATGCTGCTTTTTCATTAAAGTAATCTCTCACTCCTTCTGTAAAAGCATATTGTAAATCAGTATCTATGTTCATTTTTATTACACCGTAAGAAATAGCTTCTCTAATTTCTTCTAATGTAGAACCAGATCCGCCATGAAAAACAAAATCAACAGGATTTGCTCCCGTATTGAATTTTTGTTGGATATAATCTTGAGAATTTTTTAAGATAACCGGAGTAAGTTTAACATTTCCAGGTTTGTAAACACCATGCACGTTTCCAAAAGCTGCAGCAATTGTAAATCTGTTACTGATTTTAGAAAGCTCCTCATAAGCATAAGCCACTTCTTCAGGTTGAGTGTATAAAAGGCTATTATCAACATTAGAGTTATCTACACCATCTTCTTCTCCACCAGTAATTCCTAATTCAATTTCTAAAGTCATGCCTATTTTACTCATCCTAGCTAAGTATTCTTTGCAAATTGCTATATTTTCTTCAATAGGTTCTTCCGATAAATCCAACATGTGAGAACTATAAAGCGGTTTACCAGTCTCTTTGTAAAATTGCTCTCCGGCAGTTAATAAACCATCAATCCAAGGAAGTAAGTTTTTAGCACAATGATCTGTATGTAAAATTACAGGAACATTATAAACTTTTGCCAGTTCGTGTACATGTTTAGCTCCTGCAATACCTCCTGCAATAGCTGCTTGTTGATTTTCGTTACTTAACCCTTTTCCAGCATTAAAATGACAACCTCCATTAGAAAATTGAATAATTACAGGTCCATTAACTTCTTTTGCAGTTTCCATTACTGTGTTAATGGTTGAGGAACCGGTAACATTAACAGCAGGCAATGCAAATTTACGCTCCTTGGCTATTTTAAATATTTCTTGAACAGCATCACCGTGAACAACTCCACCTTGAATAGTTTTTATCATAGTTTAAAATTTTTTAGAACACAAAGTTAATATAAAAATGCAATTAGAAATTCTTTTAATTGATTGATTTTTCAATTGAGCAGTTATGGAAAAATAACATGAACTTAACGTGATATCTATTTTTTTGTGATAAAATTGTAATAAAAATAGGGTATATGCAATTATTTAAAGAACTACAGGACTATGTTCAGCACCAACTTAATGATAATGTTGAACCTAATAGACAACCTATTTTAAATAATTTAATTGATGTAATAAAGCAAAACACATCAGTTAATAAAGAGGTAGCCATTAATTTTGTTTGTACCCATAATTCCAGAAGAAGTCAGTTTGCTCAATTTTGGGCAACGGTTATGGCAAGTTATTTTGATGTTCAACATGTTTTGTGTTTCTCAAGTGGGGTAGAAGTTACCGCTCTTTATGCTAACGTGGTAAATATTTTTAAAAATATTGGAGTAGAGGTTAACCAGTCTGGTAAAGGAAATCCTATATATTTTTTAAAATATGCTGAGAACGCTGCTCCAATTAAAATGTTTTCTAAATTGTTGGAAGATCAGGTGAATCCACAACGAAATTTTATAGCAGTTATGACTTGTGCTGAAGCAGATGAAGGATGTCCTTTTGTACCGGGAGCAATTGCTAGAATTCCTTTGAGATACGAAGATCCAAAACAATTTGATGGAACTAATGAAGTTGAAAAAGCTTATGAAACTACTTCTCAACTTATTGCCAATGAAATGAAGTATGTTTTTTCGAGAATTTGAAGTAATAAGAACTATAAACTGTGTGGTTAACATTATTTGTTTAACCTTTTAAATATCCAACAATCAATTCAGCAGCTCTTTTTGAAGCACCTTTACCACCTAATTTAACTTCAATTTCTTTGTAGGCATTAAGCATGTTAGATTTTCCTGGTTCTACTAATATTTTAGAAAGTTCTGTGGTTAAATTTTCAGTAGTTAATTCATCTTGAATTAATTCTTTAACCACTTCTTTGTCGGCAACTAAATTTACTAAGGAAATGAATTTGATTTTAACCACCATTTTTGCCAAATGATAAAAAAGCTTACCGGTTTTGTAGCAAACCACTTGTGGGACATGAAACAGTGCAGTTTCTAAAGTGGCAGTCCCACTAACAACCAAAGCAGCTGTTGCATGTTGTAATAAATCATAGGTTTTATTTTCTATGATGTTGATGTTGTTGGTTTCAAATTGCTTATAAAAGCTTAATGGTTGTGATGGCGCTCCTGCAATTACAAACTGGTAATCAGGAAAGTTGTTGGTTACAGAAAGCATGATGTTGAGCATGGCAGTAATCTCTTGTTTTCTGCTTCCCGGTAGTAAGGCAATTATTGGTTTATCTGAAAGTTGGTATTTGTCTCTAAAATCTTTGAGGGAAATTTTTGGATATTCTGTAATACAATCAATAAGTGGATGTCCTACAAAATCTACGTTGTAATCGAATTTCTTATAAAAATCTTCTTCAAAAGGAAGGATAACAAACATTTTGTCAACCACTTTTTTAATTTGGTGAACCCGTTTTTGGTTCCATGCCCAAATTTTAGGAGAGATGTAGTAAAAAACCTTAATATTATTCGCTTTTGCCCATTTAGCAATCTTCATATTAAAACCTGGATAATCTACTAAAATTAATACATCTGGTTGGTAGACTTTAATGTCCTCTTTGCAAAAAGCGATATTCCTAAAAATAGTTTTTAGGTTCATTAATACATCTTCAACACCCATAAAAGCTAACTCTTTGTAATGCTTAATAATTTCAGCACCTTCGGCTTCCATTAAATCGCCACCAAAACAACGGAATTGAGCATCCTTATCCGTGATTTTTAATTCCCTGATAAGTAAAGAGGCTTGTAAATCTCCTGATGCTTCTCCGGCTATAATGTAATAATTCATTAGTTAGTTTGTGGGGGTTAAAAGTTTATTATTTATATTCTACATTACATATCTGATTAGCTTAAATAAAAACTATGTAGTATAGATAAAAAGCACCGTATATAAGTGTGGCCAATATTACACCTCTTGCCGAAAGGTCTTTTCTGAACCAATAAAACAAAAAGAACAAACCTAAATTACAAAACAAACTGCCTTTAAGTACATTAATTATTTCACTAAAAAACGGATTGAAAATAATATCCATTAGTGATAGATTAGAATACATTTGTAACCAAAAATACATGATAATATAGGGGAGGAGTAAACCTAAAACTAACCCTATAGCAATATGATTAAATTCTTTAAAGTTATTTCTAATCATGCTCAAACAATTTTATTTTTTCTAAATGTTCGTAATTGGTAATATCATGTTTAACAGGAACAACCGAAACATAATTGTGTGCTAACGCCCATTCGTCAGAGTCTGTACCGTTATCGTTTACCACAAATTTACCCGAAAGCCAATAATAGGTTCTTCCTTGTGGATCTTTACGTTCATCATAATCTTCTTCCCAATTGCCAATAGCTTGTCGGCAAACTTTTATTCCTGCAATTAAATCCATGCTTACATTGGGAATATTTACATTTAAGCAAACATCCTTAGGCATTTGATTTTCAATCATGTTAGCAATGATTTTTTTTGCAATTACTTTAGCAGCATCAAAATTAGCATCAATAGAATGATCTAATAAAGAAAAACCAACAGAAGGAATGTTTTGTAAAGCTCCTTCTACCGCTGCCGACATTGTTCCTGAATAAATTACATTGATAGAAGAATTGGCTCCATGGTTAATTCCCGAAACAATTAAATCGGGCTTTTTATTTAAGAGTTTGTTTACGGCAATTTTTACGCAATCAACAGGGGTACCACTGCAAGCATAGCCTGTAACACCCATCACTTTGGTTTTGTTTAGGTGTAGGGTAGAATTAAAAGTTACGGCATGGCCCATTCCGCTTTGAGGTTTGTCGGGAGCTACAACCACTACATCACCTAATTCTTTACTTACTTCTATTAAGGCTTTAATTCCCGGAGCGGTAATGCCATCATCATTTACAACTAATATATAAGGTTTCTTCATATGAATTTTTATTGGTAAAGTGCAAACTTAATGATAATGCCAAGTTAACGATGTTAAAGCCATTTTTTTCTTTTGAAATAAATCAGCATTAGTATGAAAATGAGCAACATCAATCCCCAAACAACAAAGTAGCTGTATTTCCAACTAAGTTCGGGCATGTTTTCAAAGTTCATTCCGTAAACCCCTGCAATAAACGTTAGCGGAATAAAAATGGTAGAAATAATGGTAAGCAATTGCATTACATTATTGGTTTTATTATTCACTCCAAATTGGTAGGATTCCATAACAGAACTGATGTTGTCTCTATGTAAATCAACTGCGTCATTAAGATGGATAATATGTTCATGTACATCTCTAAAAAAGCGTTTGATTGGTTTTTTAAGCATGCTTTCACTGTCTTTTTCTAAGAGAGAAATAGCTTCTTTAGTGGGTATTATTGTTCTTTTAAGTTTAATAACTTCTTTTTTTATTAGTTGTATTTCTTCTAAAAGATTGCTTTCAAAATGATGTAGTACGTCATGTTCATGAGTTTGAATTTTTTCACTTAAAAAATCGGAGACATAGAAATAATAATCTACTGTAGTATCAATAAGTCTATAGAAAAGGTATTCTGCACTTAAATCTCTTAGCTTGCCAACTTTATTTTTCAGACGTTCTCTAATGTTATTAAAAATATCGCCATCTCTCTCTTGAAATGTAATAAGCCAATCATCTCCTAAAACAAAACTTACTTGTTCATAATCAATGTCTTTTTGGTTAGTGTGGATGCCAATCATTTTTAAAGTGAAAAACAAGTGGTCTTCAAAAAAATCAACTTTTGGTCTATGATTGGTATTTAAAACGTCTTCTAATATCATTATATCCAAATTAAAGATAGTACCAACTTTTTCAATTAATGAAATTTCATGTAACCCTGAAATGTTTATCCACGACTTTGTATTGTTTTGTTTATATTTAATTAACTCTTCTAAATTTTTAATTTCTTGTTCTTCAAAAGTATCGCTAGTATAATTATAAACGGTAACAATCACTTTTTCGGTAGTTTTTTTACCGGTATAAATCAATGTACCTGGTGGTTGTCCGGCTTTTTTTGCAGTAGATGAAGTGGTGCTTTTAACGGTTTTTTGAATTTTAGCCATATGTAGTTACTATGAAAATTAGTTGTAACAAAAATATAAAAATAAAATCAGTTACTAAGAAATGGCTAATTTAAGACAGAAAAAGCAGAGAGGAAGGGATTCGAACCCCCGATACGTTACCGTATACACGCTTTCCAAGCGTGCGCCTTAAGCCACTCGGCCACCTCTCTGTTTTGAAATTAAGGATTGCAAAAATATCTTTTTTTTATAGAACATTATCGAGTGAAGTTAAATAATCTTAAAAAAATACAGGCATTAAAAAAAATCTTACCTTTGAGGTGTTAAATTATTAAAGATGAATGTAGCATTAAAAATAGAAGGATTGAGTTGCGGACATTGTGTGAAAGCAGTAGAAAACATTCTTGGTGATTTAGAAGGAGTGAAGCAATATACGGTTAATTTACCTGATAAAGCTACTGTTGAGTTTGATGAGAATACAATCAACATTGAACAAATAAAACAATCTATAAACGATTCTGAAATATATAAAGCCCTATAGTTATGAATGCGACCAACTATTTTTTAGCCCTTACAGTAGCTTCATTAAGTTTTTTTGCAGCTTGCAATAATCCTTCAGAAAACAATGAAGAAGAAACAGCCACTTCTTTCGAAAAATCGGTTATTGATGCATCTAAAGTATTAGCTGTTGATTATAAAATTGACGGTATGACTTGCAAAATGGGTTGTGCTAAAACCATAGAAAAAACAGTAGCTGGTTTAAACGGGGTTGTTGCGAGTACTGTTGATTTTGATGCAGAAAAAGGTCATTTTGAATTTGATGCTTCTATTATTTCTGAAAAAGAAATTATTATTGCTATAGAAAGTGTTGCTGACCAATATAAAGTGGAGGAGTGGAAAGAGGAAAAAGATACTTCAAAAGAAAAAGCTCCTTCAGCAACTAAAAGTGCAGATAAACCTGTTACAAATGTTAAAATGCCAACATTTGAAATTCCTAATATCTTTGAATTGTTGATAAATCAACTCTAAGGATAGAAGTTTCAATTGGTAATTTTAATTACTACAATTCTTTCAAGATAGCATTTTCTACTTCTTGGCTATTCCATTTATCTTCAATATTATCAGTATTTGCCATAACTTTTTTCATAATAGCATCTTGAACTTGACCTTTTTTCCAAGCTTCAGAATAACGTATATGGCTAAAAGTTACCTGACTATAAAGCGGCATCCATTTATCTGGATGTTTTTCTGAGAAGTGAGCTTCAATTTTCTTTTGCAATAAAAATTTGGGGTCGGCAACATAATCTCGCATCACATAATAATTGTGCAGTGATAAATCCTGAACGCCATCACCATCAGGTTTCCTCATTATTTGGTATTCATCAAAAATTTTTTTCCAATCTTCCTTATGTTTTTGCATTAATTCCCATAAAACAGTACAATCTTCAAAACCGGCATTCATTCCTTGTCCGTAAAATGGCACTGTTGCATGTGCAGCATCTCCCATGAGAGCAGTTTTACCATGTGTCCATGGGTAGCAACGTATAATTGCTAATGAAGAAAGAGGATGATCTTCCCAAGCATTAGCAATGTTGGGCATCATCTGGTAAAAATCAGGAAAAGTGTTTTGGAAAAAAGTATTTACAGCTTCTTTGGTTGTAAGTGTCTCAAAAGAATTTTCACCTTTAAAAGGCATAAACAAGGTACAGGTAAAAGAACCATCTTCATTTGGAAGTGCAATTAACATAAATCTTCCTCTAGGCCATATGTGTAGAGCGTTTTTTTCTAATTTATAAGAACCGTCTTCATTGGCTGGAAGTAAGATTTCGCGGTAACCATCTTCAATATAATTCTGACTAAAATTAAATCTGTCTAAAATTTGAAAAGAATTGTATCGAACAGCAGAAAAAGCTCCATCAGCAGCAAAAACTACATCCGATTGGTATTGTTTTTTTTCACCTGAAGCTGTTTCAGTATAAACGATACCGTTTTCTAAATCAGCTTTGTAGCAGCGTTCATTATAGAAAATTTGAGCACTTCCGTGTTCTTCGGCAATATCCATCATTTTAGCATTTACACCACCACGAGAAACTGAATAAATAGCTTGACCTTCTTTACCATAAGGCTGAAAAGTAAGATTTCCCTGTAAATCATGCATCATTCTGCCTGGCATTGGAATAGCAATTTTTCTTATTTCATCACCTACACCCACAGTATCTAACGCTTTCCAACCTCTTGTAGATAAAGCTAAATTAATAGATTTTCCTGCTGAAATTTCTGCTTTTCTAATATCCGGACGTCTTTCTACTATAGTTACTTTATATCCTGCTTTTGAAAGATATACTGCCCATAAAGAGCCTACTAATCCTGCTCCTACTATTGTTGCTGTTTTCATTTTAGTTTAAAAGTTTAAAAGTTTATCCACATTTCCTCACTTACGCAAATCTACACATTCACACATTATTCTTCAAAATCTCTCCAAAACGATATACATCCTCAAAAGAATTATAAAGTGGAACGGGAGCCATTCTGATAGCGTTTGGTTCTCTCCAATCGGAAATTACTCCTTTTTTGGTAAGTTGGTTAAATAAATCTTTCCCAAATCCATGAGCTATTACAGAAACCTGACAACCTCTTTCTTTCCAATTTCTAGGAGTGATAATTTCCAACCATTTTCCTGAAGATTTATCTAAGTGTTTTTCGTTGATATCGTCAATAATAAATTCTAAATATCCAGAAAGCACTTTTTGTTTTTTAAGAAGTTTCTCCATGCCTACTTCATCAAAGATATCTACTGCGGCTTTATGTGCTGCCATGGTTAAAACAGGAGCATTACTCATTTGCCATGCCTCAGCAGATTTCATAGGTTGAAAGCCTTTTTCCATTAAAAAACGAGTTTCTTTGTCGTGGCCCCACCAGCCTGCAAATCTTGGCAAATCTGTATTGTTACAATGGCGTTCATGTATAAAAACTCCAGAGACTCCACCAGGTCCTGAGTTTAAATATTTATAAGAACACCAACAAGCAAAATCAACATTCCATTCGTGGAGTTTTAGTTCAATATTTCCTACTCCGTGAGCCAAATCAAAACCAACATTAGCACCCACTTTATGCCCCGCTTCGGTAATGGCTTTCATGTCAAAAACTTGTCCTGTAAAATAATTTACTCCGCCAATCATTACACAAGCCAAACTGTTTCCTGCATTTTCAATGGCTGCAATAATGTCTTCATGTCTAAGGGTTCTTTCTCCTTCTCGTGGAGCTACTTCAATAATAGCATCATCGGGATTAAAACCGCCACTTCTAACTTGCATTTCTAATGCATATTGGTCTGACGGAAACGCTTTGGCTTCACAAACAATTTTATATCTTTCTTTGGTTGGACGGTAAAAGGAAACCATTAATAAATTTAGGTTTACGGTAAGATTGTTCATTACTACCACTTCTTTAGGTAAAGCTCCAACAATTTTAGAAATTGGTTTAGCAAATTGTTCATGATAAGAAAACCAAGGGTTTTTAGCATGAAAATGGCCTTCAACTCCCCATTTAGCCCAATCTTCTAGCTCCTGATTAATATATGCTGCAGTAGATTTTGGTTGTAAACCTAATGAGTTTCCTGTAAAGTAAATGGTTTCTTTACCATTGATTACTGGTATGTGGAATTTGTTTCTGTAACTTCTTAATTCATCTTGTTTGTCCATTTGCTGAGCAAATGTTATTGAGTTTTGAAAATTCATATTTTCTTTGTTTTTGAAATGAGTTCCTTTTTGTAATTTACATCCATAGCTACAATTAAGGCTATAAATCCCCAAAAAGGAACAGATAATTTATCAGTATCTAGATAATTATTCATAAACCCGTGAAGCACGTAGGTAAATAAACCTAAAAGTGTAAAAAGTATAACTGTTTTTTTTTCACCCTCGAGTTTATGATAGAGTAGGGAGCCTCTGTAAAAAACAATTATAACTATCATTAAAAAAGTTAATGTTCCTAAAACTCCTGATTCTGCCAAAGGACCAATATATTCGCTATGGGCATTACCATTAGAACTAGTATTGGTGCTAATTATTGTCATTTCATTAGAAAGCTGAAATGGTGCATATTGAAAAATATAGGTTCCAGGTCCCCAACCAACAATAGGCCGTTCTAAAAACATACGCCAAGCACAGCTCCAACGGTTTAGTCGTTCTAGGTTAGAAGCATCTGTAGAAACATTAGACATAGATTCCACATGTTCTGTTAGTTCTCCTGAAGAATCTTGATCATTTTTTTCTAAATTATGCATAATACTTGTCCAGCTAGAGGCAAGCATAATTCCTACAAAAACACCAACTAATACAAGTGAACTGAATTTAACTTTTAGTTTGTAGATTAGGAAAAGTGCAGCAGCAGCAATTAAACTTAACCATGCGGCTCTAGTATATGATAAAATAATTCCAACAACAAAAATTCCAATAATAGAAAAGGTTATTAATTTAAATAAAACTGTATTTTTTTTGAAGAGAAAGATAAATAGTATGGGGAAATACATTGCTAGTGCAGCCCCGTAAGAAGTATGGTCTTTATAAAAAGGAGACATTACCCAATGAGAAGCTTTTTCATCAAAACTATAAATAGAAAGTCTGATTACAGAGAAAAATATAACGACAATTAATGGGATGATGTAGGCCCAAAAGTAAATTTTATAATTTTTATAATTGCTAAAAAGTTGTGTGGCTAAGAAGTAAAAACAAACTACAAACCACATTCTAGCTAATAAAAATTTAAATGAAACTACAGGCATAGAACTAGTGATGGAGGTGAAAAGTAACCATATTAAATTAATTATAATTGCTATGGTAATAGGGTGTCTAAAGATATTGATGTCGTATTTTTTATGATAAAATAATTTAAAGAAAAATAAAATCATAACGCCAAACATTAATGGATCAGTTGGTAAGTACATACCAATACCACCATGTCCACCGATTTCGAGATTAAAGGATAGAGGGGTGGCAAAAACAATAAACCACATCAGTTTATCTATATGGAAAAAAGCCATAAAGATTAATGCAGCAGCTAGTGGTAAGATTGCTAAATAGGGAAAGTTGGTATAAAGAAGATAACTGTTTAGCAGTATAAACAAAAAACTAGCGAGATAAATCCAATATGAATTAAGAAGTTTAATCAAATTAAATTTTTTAGTCTTGTTTTAAAGCAGTTAAATTAGAGATACTATCTTTTATTAATAGGAATACAAAGGTTAAAAGGAATGCAGACATTACCGAAATTAAAACAATTATCATTCTTTTTGGAGCATGTTTTTTATCAGATGGAGTGGCATAGTCTATTACGAATTTACTTGGAATTTTACTGTTTAGTTCTAATTGTAGTTCATTAATTTTTAAGTCTAAATTAGCTAAATGTTTTTGTAAATAATAAATTTTGTTTCTTAAGAATATGAATTCGTTTCCATGTTTGGAAAAAATAGCTAAACGTTTTTCTAATTCTTCTTTCCCTTTGCTATTGTTATTTAAAATTGCAATAGAAAGTTGCTGTGTAATTCTTTCTACCTGTGATTCATAATCATTTAAACCAAGATTTCTGAAGAAGTTTAAGGAATCTTCATGAAATTTCATTTCCTCTCTTGTTCTTTCGTATTCTAGTTTAACTAGTTTTAGGGATTGTAAGTTTGTCTCATAGCGAATATTATTCTTTACAGTATCTATAAGGTTAGTAATTTCATTAGCAATTTTAGCTGCCATTTCAGGAGATTTATCTAAAACTTCTATTTCTATAGCAGAAAATTTGGTAATATCGAAAGTTACATTTCCCTGAAAAATTTCCATTAAGTCTGCTTTCCATTTTGGTTGTAGCGTGTCAATATTATAATATTCAATTAAATTTAAATTTTTAATAGTTCTGTTTCTAATTTGATCAGATTTAAGAATTTGAAGTAATTGTTCTGCTTCTTCTTTTTCTCCGAATTTTAAGATATCTTCTCTAAGGGTATTTCCTCCAATTAGAGGAGTAGTAAAAGAACTGGTATTATTAGGAAATAATGTAACTGTTGATTTATACATGTCAGTCATTAATAGCGAAGCTATTACAGAAACAACAAAAGCAATTATACTTACAATGATTAATGGCTTTCTCCATTTAAACATTAAAACCAGTAAGTTTTGGTTATTAAGAAAGTCTGCAGATTTTTGTGAGTCCAATTTGATTAAGTTTAAAAATGAACGTCAAAAATACCTAATTTATTTTGAATGTTGAATAACTTTAGAGTAGAGGGGTTAATTATAAGTAATAAACTCTTTTAATTCATCAATATCAAAAAATTCGCCTGTCCATTTTTTTCTTACAACACTTTCTTCAATGTAGTAAATAGAAGGTAAGGTTCCTCCGCTATATTTGAAAAAAGTATCGTCAGTCATCCATAAGATTGGATAATTTAAAGCTGTAGATGCTATAAATTCATTAAGGTTGCCTTCTTTTTTTGAAGCAATAACAATAATTACATTATTAATGTTATTTTTTTTGTTTAAATAGGAGAGTTTGTGAGCAGCATTTTTGCAGTGTGGACATGTTGCACTAAAAAATACCAATATTTTTTTCCCTGAAGTAAAATCTATTGATGTATTAGTTTGATAAAAAGTTTGAGGTAATCCGGACCAATCAACAGGTTTGTTTAACGATTTGGAAGGTACATTTTGTAAACCAACCCTGTTTAGCAGAAAAGTAGCAACAAAAGAAGCGATTAAAAGACCAATAACAAAAAACCATATTTTTGGTAGCCAATCTTTTTTAGGTAATGCAAATAAGATTAACATTAAAACAATGTTTTTTATTAAAGAACTTAGTGGAGAAAGAGCTAGAAGTTGACCGAAACAACCACAGTCAGAGATGTTTTCTTCGGTAAATAGCAAAAAAATAAGGTAACCGTTAAATACTAATAACATTGACTGGGCTAAATAGTATATTAATTTATTTGCCCAGAGATTAATTAAAATAGAAACTCCGATAAAAATTTCAAACGCTATAATAGTTCTTGCTATAAAAGGAGCTAATACCCAATTTGATATTCCTAAGTCTATAAAAACTACCTCAAACGGTTCTATAGGAAATAGTTTGCTTATTCCAGAGAGGATGAATACTCCTCCTGTTAAAAATTGTAGTATAAAAAATAATATTTTCAATGTATTTATAATCTAATTGATTATTTTATTCAGTGACATTAGGGAAGTTGCATGTTTAAGGGAGTGATTACTCTCGTTTCACATATAAAAAAATATCCTACTATAAATTTATAGTAGGATAAAGTTTTAATGATAATTAAAAAATAAAGATTACTCAACTTTACAGTCAGCACCTAAAGCTTTTAAACTATCACAAGTTTCTTTTACGTTACAATCGCAATCATCTTCGTCAAAAGAGTCAGCACCTGTACATTTACATTCTTCTTTGGAACATGATGTAGTAGTGAAAGCAACACCACCTACAACCAATAAAGTCAATAATAATTTTTTCATAATAAATAGTTAAATGTTAATAAAAATTTTGGCTAAAGTATAAATAATAATTGATAAAAAAAAAGCTTTCTAAATAAAAATATTTAGAAAGCTTTTTTTGTTTTCTTGAGGAGTTTGTTATAAATTTTAGTTTACTGCTGCTTGAAATTCAGCATCATCTCTGTATTTTATAAATTCAGCATCATCTTTAGCTTTTGCTTTTAATGAAGCATCTTTAGCTGTAGCTGACTTAAGGTTGTTAACCATCATTCCTTTATCTCCAGATCTAGCTCCTGCAATAGCTTTTAAATAGTAAGCTATTGCTTCATCTTTGTCAGCAGAGTTATCTATAGTTTGACCTATGTTATTGTCTCCGTTAAGTAACTTAGCTAAAGCAGCATTGAAAGAATTAACACCAGAATAGTTAGCAACAGCATCAGCATAATCACCTTCTATAATGTTAATAATTCCTTTGTTTTCTGCAACTTCTTTACCTGCACCGCTAGCCTTATCGTAGTATTCTTTAGCAGTTGCTAAATCTCCGTTTAATCTAGCAATAACACCTAAGTTATTATTTACAACAGGAGTACTTTCAATTGCATTTGCTTTTTCAAACTCGGTTTTAGCATCAGCTAATTTGTTTTGAGAAACGTATAAGTAACCTAAGTTGTTAGGACCTCTCCAATCGTTAGGGAATTTATTTACAAAACTTTTGTAGATAGATTCTTTTTTAGCCATATCATCATAAAGAGTAGCTGCATATAACATTTGTTCAGCATCTAAAGAATCAATTTTAGTATCCACTAAGGTTTTAATTTCATCATCAGTTAAGTTATGGTGTTTCATCACCAAGTTAATTTGAGATCTTCTTAAAACAGGAAGTACTTTTTTAGCAACTTCTTGGTAGGTAGCAGCTAAGTTTTTAATTTCCTCTTCTCTTTTTGTAACATCTGAGTATTGCTCAAGAACTCTAATGATAAGTTCTTTGTCTTTAATGTCAGATTCTTGCATTAATTTTTTGAAACCTTCCCAATCTTCACCTTTCCCCGTTTCTTTAGCAAATCCTTCAGGAATTTCAATTTTATGTTGTTTTAATAAAGCAATAATGCTTTTTGCAGCAGAAGCAGCTCTTTCGTTAGCTAAGTTTTCGTTTTTGCTAATTTCACCCTCAGGAGAAGCGTAAGCATCAACTACTAAGCTATTGAATTCCATTTTAACATCTTCTTTCCATCCTTTTAATTTAGATTTTAAGTCTTTGATGTCTTTATCATTCATTTCAGAACCTCTAACAACAGAGTTGTTTACTAAATAGTGAATTTCAACATTGTTGTTTTCTAAGTTGAATTTTTCAAATTTGTCAGCACCAATAATTGCCTTATCAGCAGCCATAACTAATTTTGGAGTAATAATAGTTCCATCAGCAGCTTTTCTTGGGTCTAAATCTTTAGTTTTTGTTTTATATTCACCGCTAGCTCTTAATTCTAAGGTAGCTTTTTGCATTCCGTCTTTATAAGGAATTTTTGCAGTATGAGAAAAACTTCCACCTTTTTCGTAGCTAATAACAGTTCCTTCAGCTTCAGAATCTTCGCCTTTTAATTTAAAAGCTTTAAATTCTTCAGTTCCTCCATTATATACAATTACAGGAGTAATAGTGGCAGCCACTTTTTTGTGAAAATATTTTGTAGGGAAGCTTCCATTAACAGAGATTTGAATACTATCTCCATGCATTTCCATAGGATTAGGAGTTACTTCGTAGTTTACTTCGCCCTGTCTTTTTACCATCTTTGCTAGTGGATTACAAGCAACAAATACGGTTGATGTAGCCACAAATAGAGAAAATAGTCTTAAATTGTTAGTTCTCATTTTTAATTATTTAAGTTTAATTAATTTAGTTTTCGTGATGCAATATTAACTAATGTTTTTCACAAAAAAAAAACTATTTCTTATAAATATTGTTAGATAACTTAATATTTAAAGACTTTTAAGCTATCGGTACAATCAATTTTAAGTTGACTAATGCTTTTATTTAGAATAGGATGTATAAATTCAGGTATGATTTCGGCTAGAGGGTGCAATATGAAATTTCTTTCAGATATTTTTGGATGTGGTATTTGCAGATTTTCTGTTTGGATTATTTCAGAGTTAAAAAAAAGTAAATCGATATCTATTGTTCTTTCTCCCCATCGTTTCATTCTTTTTCGTCCTAATTCCATTTCAATTACCAAACACTTTTCTAATATAGTTATAGGGGAAAGTTTTGTTTCCACAACAATTACTTGATTTAAGAAATCAGGTTGATTTTCTACTCCCCAAGCTTGTGTTTGATAGATTGATGATTCTTTTACAATTGTTCCAATTTCTTGAGCAATGTTATTTTTAGCTGATAAAAATGTTTTTTTTATATCTCCTTGGTTTCCACCAAGAGATAATATTAGTTGATTATAATTATTTGTTTTTCCACTCATCATTTTTTCTTACCACTAGTGTATTTTATACCTTTTTATATTTAAAAGGGATATACATTTGTATTTATGTTGACAAAGGTAATTAAATCAACATCAATTAATTTGTAACTTAAACCATATAAAAAAATAAAACGATGAAACAGTTTTTTAAAATTATGTTAGCTTCCATTGCAGCAATGATAGTAATGGGTGCATTATTTTTCTTTATTACATTTGGAATTATAGGAAGTTTGATTTCTTCATCTGAGTCTGATAAAGAAGTAAAAATTAAAGAGAACTCAGTAATGCATATAAAATTTACTGAACCTATTCCTGATAGAACCTCTGAAAATCCGTTTGAGAATTTTGATTTTGGAAAAATGCAGCCTTCTAAACAATTAGGGTTGGATAAAATTCTAAAAACTATTGAAAAAGCTAAAACCGATGATAGAATTAAAGGAATTTATTTAGATTTAAATGTGGTAAATGGCGGAATGGCTACTGTTGAGGAGATTAGAAATGCCTTGGAAGATTTTAAAACTACCGGAAAATGGATAGTAAGTTATTCAGAAATTTATACTCAAAAAGGATATTACTTAGCATCAGTTGCAGATAAAATTTATTTAAATCCTGCAGGAATGATGGAATTAAGAGGGTTGTCTTCTCAATTAATGTTCTTTAAAAATGCTTTAGCTAAGTTAGATGTTGATATGCAAGTTATTCGTCATGGTAAGTTTAAAAGTGCTGTAGAACCATTTATGTTAGAAAAAATGAGTGAATCTAACAGAAAACAAATGGAGTTAATTTTAAACACCACTTGGGGAAGCATGTTGGAAAAAGTTGCTGCATCAAGAAAAATAAGCATTGAAAAAATTAATGAATTAGCTGATGGAATTAAAATTCAGAAAGCTATAGATGCTAAAAATGAAGGTTTTGTTGATGAAATAATGTACAAAGATGAGTTATTAGATATGTTTAAAGAAAAATTAGAGGTTGCATCTTACGAAGATATTAATTTTATTGAATTACCTAAGTACTTATCAGCAAGTAAAGACCCATTAAAAGAATTAAAAGAGAAAACATCTGAACCAAGTTCTAATCAGATAGCAGTTGTTTATGCTAGTGGAGATATTGTTAGCGGTAAAGGAGATAAAGGACAGATGGGGTCAGAAACTATTTCTAAAGCAATTAGAGAAGCTCGTTTAGATAGTAATGTTAAAGCAATTGTTTTAAGAGTGAATTCTCCAGGAGGAAGTGCAATGGCTTCTGATGTTATGTGGAGAGAAGTAGTTTTGGCTAAAAAAGTAAAACCTGTTGTAGTTTCTATGGGTAATGTTGCTGCATCGGGTGGGTATTATATTTCTTGTGCAGCTGATAAAATTGTTGCCGATGAAAAAACAATAACAGGCTCAATAGGTGTTTTTGGTTTAATTCCTAATGCTCAGGGATTTTTCAATAATAAATTGGGAATTACTTTTGATACAGTTAAAACGAATACACATGCAGATATGTTAACTATTTTCAGACCATTAACCCAAGAAGAAAAAGATATTATTCAAATTGGAGTAGAAAATATTTACGATGATTTTATTACTAAAGTAGCCGAAGGTAGAGGAATGACTAAAGAACAAGTTGACTCTATCGGACAAGGAAGAGTTTGGACGGGTATTGATGCTAAAAAGATTGGTTTAGTAGATGAAATAGGAGGTATAAATAAAGCAGTTGAAATAGCTCAGAATTTAGCAGAAATGGAAGATTATACCTTAACAGCATATCCAAAAGCTGAGAAAAACCCGTTTAATGAGTTATTAATTACGTTGTCGGGAGATATGGAAGCTTATTTTATGAAAAAGCAAATGGGTGAGGGATATAAATACTACCGAGCTGTTGAAAGACTATCTACTCAGCAAGGAATTTTAGCAAGAATGCCTTATGAAATAGAGATTCATTAAGTAAATAATTATTTGTTTATGAAAAGGTAGCCACTGAATTTCAGTGGCTATTTTTTTATTTACACAACTTAAAATACTGCTGGGCTCTTTTTAAATTACCTGAATTTACTAATAGAGAATGAATGTGGGCACAAAGTTGTTTGTCGTTCGAATCAAGCTGAAAGGCTTTTTCAAAATAATAAATGGTAAATTGATTTCCATTTGGTATAAGTGAGTATAAGTTAGCCAAACTGATAAAATAGACTTTAGATTCAGGAATTTTTTCTTTTAACTTTTCCAGCAATTGTATGGCATATTCTGCTTTATTGGCATCTCTAGCAATGTTCATCAATTTTTCGTAGGTTGCTAAGTTTTCAGGAGTTAGTTCTATTACTTTAGCGTAATGTCTTAAAGCTAAATCGTGCTTGCCGAGTTTATTATAAGAAAATGCTAAATTAGTATGTGCTTCTAAATAGCTAGAGTCCATTGCTACAGCTTTAGAACAATAATAAATAGCTTTCTCATAGTCTTGTAAAAAATTCACATAAACAGACCCCAAATTATTAATAGAAGTTAAGTAAGTGGAATCAATTATTAAAGCTTCATTATAGTGATGAATAATTTTTTTGACATCATTTTGAAGTTGAGGGTTATTAGAGTTGTTCCTTAATTCTTTAGCAACTTTAGGGTATAAGGTATTAGCAATTAAAGCATGTGCTTTTGCAGATTCTGTTAAGTGTTTAATATCATTCTCATAAAGTGTTAGTTTATCGTGCCAATCTGGATTTCTGGAAATTGTCCTAGCAGAATAAGCTATAGAAATAACGCTAAACACAAGTAAAAAAGTAGCTGGTAGTTTCACTCCAATTGTTTCGGAATCAATATCAATTTTAAATATTTTGAGTAATAAAAAACCAACGACTATACAAAAACCGATTGAAAAAATATAAGTAAACCTATCTGCGACTATTCCTACAATAGGAAAAAACACATTTATTACTCCAAGCATTACTCCAAACCAAATAACTATTCCCAACCCCATTACTTTTCTTTTTATAAACTGTATGAACCCATAAATTCCAATTGGAATAAAAAAGATAATGGCTGTCCAAACTTGCCAATTGGATAAAGTTGCCATTGGTATTTGATTGTATCCATAATAAAAAGAAAGATTGACAGGGAAAATCAACATTTCTAAATAAAACCAAGAGGAGTACAAACCGACTAAAACGCTATCTAAAAAATTACCTTCATAAACTAATGGATTTTCAAAAAAGAGCATTTCTCTGGTAGCTTTTCCAGTTAGCAAACCTTTTTTCATCAATACAAAATTTAATATTACTAATACAACAGAAAAAGTACTAATTAATATTTTTTTATAATCTGCTTTTACAAAATATAAAACCACGGGGACTAAGCCCAAAGCGGCTATTGCATTTTTTTTAGATAGGATGGCAAACAAAACAAAAATCATAGCAAAACCTGCATATTTTAGCTGATTAGTAACCGTATATTTAAGGTACAATTTTAATGAAATGATAATACCCAACAACACAAAAAGTTCGTCTCTACTTTTAATATTAGCTACAGCTTCCGTATGTAGTGGATGGATTAAAAATAATATTGTTATTAACAGTGGAAGTAAAACATTGTATTCTTTAAAAATGTTTTGAAGTAAGGAATAAAGCAACATACAAGTGAGGATATATAGCAATAAATTAATAAAATGACTGATGTTTGCTTGGGTTAATAGGTTATTTTTTTCTTTTTCTTTTTTGGATTGACTAGCAGGTAATCTTCCAAAAAATTGTTTTTCTAAGGCAAAAGAAGAAGTAACCATTGGTCGATATTCGTATTCTTGTTTTCCAACAGCATACCTCGATTTAAAAATTCTAGGAATAGCTTTAATTCCATGAGAAACTAGTATATTATCGACCACCATATCATCATCTAATGCATATTCATTATTAATGCTATTACCATATAGCAAAAGGGACATAACTGCAATTAGTAGATAAACTTTTTTATTGGTAATTTTTGATAAATTTATTATCATTTAGTTTTTGGGGTTACAAATAAATATATTGATTGTAGTAATAATTAGTTTTAAACATATTTAGATTAACAATAAAATAAGACTCTTAAAAATTCACTTTATTTCTTAAGTTTATTAAAATTATAAGGAAAATCAATTGCAATGTTAATTCTGTTGGTATTAGAAAAGTTAAATGATGAATGAGATACCGAAGTGTCAAATATAGCCCAATCACCTCGGTTTTTCAAAATACGTTTTTCGTTACCACAATAGATTTCTGAATGCCCATCCAAATTCTCTAAACATAAATGAAAAGCAAGATGTCGTTCAAGGTGTTTATGACTTTTTATTCCTTTTTTTGCAGCCAATTTTATAAAAGATGAAAAATAAAGGTTTGGAACTTTTAATATATTTTTTAAAGCTGTTGGGAAAACTCTATTTACATTGTACCATTTTATTTCAAAACCATTCTTATATAATGGAAAAGCACCCCAAGCTTCATTTCTAAAATCAAACCCTAAGTTCTGTCTCTTATACACATCTCCGAGCCCACGAGACCTCTCTACATCTCGT
>OJGU01000235.1_pt1 | contig 37464 bp, 35 predicted proteins | sample 1594741 | NCBI WGS metagenome assembly OJGU01 (sample SAMN05416841, study PRJEB24817) | seawater metagenome | isolation source: Sea water | place: Canada:Atlantic | collected 2013-07
CGTCGCCACGCAGATCGGTAGATCACAACGGCGAGCCCCAATCAAGTAGTGCTAGACGGATCGCCCGTCCGCTTCTTCGCGTGCGCTCAATCGAGGCCGGCGACCGTTGGGTCCTTGCCTGCGGCTTGCGGCCGCGGCCCGAGCTTGTCCTCGATCCATGTTCGCGCCGCGGCTCCCTGTTCGCGCCCGGCTTCGCGCACTGGGACCCTGCGACGCTTCGAAGATCGCGAGCGCCCGTTCGAACTACGGGGTCGCCTCGGCGAATCGCTCCCGCTGGACCCAGAGATCCCCGATGTTGTGGGCACCGATTCCGACCGAGGGGTGCGCAGGGCCCAGCTTCGACAACGCGATCTCATCGGCCCGAGTCCGGTGCAGCAACGCGCCCTCGAGGTCGCCCTGCTCGACGTCGAGGTTGCCGAGGTTGGTCAGCACCGAGAGGAGCTCGGGGCTGTCAGGACCGTGGGTCTGCTCTACGATCTTCACGGTTCGTGTAAGGCCGATGCAGGGCCTGCCGGCCGAGCTCCAGCGCCTCTGTGGACCGAGCGGAACGGCCCTCGACGACCGCCATCGGACTTCCCCGCCTGCGCCTCGCGCCCGGTCAGACGGCGAACGAGGCGCTCCAGCGCAGATCCTGGCGCATCGCCCACCCCCGGAGTCGATCGCTCCACGCGCAGGGATGGGCGTCTGTGGGTTGACCCGTTTGCCTTCGCGTTGGTAGGCATCGGAGGACCGCATGGCATCGTCTGTTCTCACTCCGGTGACGGTCATCGGTGGCTTTCTCGGCGCCGGCAAGACGACGCTGCTCAACGCCCTCATCTCGGGCGGTCTGTCGGGCGGAACCGACCGTCGCTTGGGTGTGTTGGTCAACGACTTTGGAGCGATCAACATCGACGCCGAACTGGTCCTGGGCGTGGATGGAGACATGGTCAGCCTTGGCGGAGGCTGCATCTGCTGCAGCATCCGAGAGGACCTCGCGAGTTCGATTGTCGCGATGCTGTCGCGCGATGACGCCCCTGACCATCTCGTTATCGAGGCGAGTGGGGTCAGCGACCCCGCAGCGGTAGCGCGGGCGATCGGCGGGCCTTCGCTTCAGGGCCTCGTTTCACTCGATGGGGTCGTGGTGGTGGTGGATGCCGAGGCTCACCTCGCCGCCGGGTTCCGCCAGCGGGTTGTCATCGGTGGCCAGCTGAAGGCTGCGGACATCGTGGTGTTGAGCAAGGCAGACCTGCTGGACGCCGAGCAGTTGCGGACGGTCGAGGCCAAGATCCGCAAGACCGTGCCGCGGGCTCGGGTCGTGGCATCGCGCCACGGAGATGTCCCCGCTGCACTGGTACTTGGGTTCGGGTCCGGGGTCGTTCCCCAGCCGGGGAATCTCCCCGTCACCGTTCACCACGCCGGTGGGGATGTACCCGAGCCGGACCACGCCGCGGCGTTCACGACGTGGAGCTACACCACCGATGTGCCCCTGTCCCCCAAGCGGCTCAAGCGAGTGATCAACGCGCTCCCGCCGTCGGTGTTTCGGGTCAAGGGGGTGGTGCAGGTCGCCCGAGAGCAGGTGCGAAAGGCCGTGCTGCACGTCGTCGGTCGTCGAGCCGAACTCGAACTCGGCGCTCCTTGGGGAGACATGACGCCTCAGTCGCGACTGGTCTTCATCGGTGCTCCGGGGAGCGTCGACCCCGTGTCCTTGACGGACATGCTGCGAGGATGCGAAGCGCCCGACGGCGAGGAAACCGGCGGTGTGATGCGTTGGTTCCGAGACCTCTTCTAGAGGGACACGGAGACCGTGGGGGCGATTTCGACCCGAACGGCTCGGTTGGGACGACGGTGGGTCGTGGCGTACCCTCGGACTCGTGAACGCGCCGGTCCCGACCCCTACCGCCGAGCCTGCTCCTGGTCACCGAAGCACGGCGTGGAAGATGGTCGGCGCGTCGTGCCTGGCCGGATTGGTGAACTTCGGAGTCTTCATGTCGCTTGGCCGCGACCTGGTTGAGAACGATCCGGCCATGGTTGGCTTCACGATCCTCGCTCTCGCGCAGTTCGTGTTGGCCATCGTCGCCATCGTGTTCGCGATCAAGTCGCTCGCCGCCAAGCAGGGCGGCGTCGGTCCGCTTCTGATCGGGCTGCTGTCCACGCTCGGGGCTCCCTCCGGATGGTTCCTGGGCATCTTGGCGTCGGGCCTTTCGGGGATGGGCGGCGCATGGGGCCGTCCTCTTCGGATTCGGGGCCGTCAGCTCCACCCGAATCTGCGTGAGGGATCGGACTGGACCCGCGGTGACCGACCCGACGGCGCCCGGCTCGACGCAGCGACCCGCGAGGCACTGGGTGCGCTATGGCTGCACGACGCTCAGAAGGAGCACGCCTCCGTGCCCGCGTTCTCACGGATCTCCTGGATGCTCGCGGCGGTCGGAGCTCCGGCGGAGTTGATGGCCGGGGCCCACAAGGCCGCGCTCGAGGAGATCGAACACACCCGGCTGTGCTTCGCCCTTGCTGCTGGCTACCAAGGCCGGTCGCAGAGTGTGGAGGCGATGCCGGAGCTCTTGCTCGGTATGGACTTCGGGAAGGACCCGCTGATCACCCTCGCCGTCGAGAGTTTGGAGGACGGTTGCCTGCTCGAGGACTACAACGCCGACGTCGCCGCGGCCTGTGCCAAGGAGTGCCAGGAGCCGATCACACGGGGTGTACTGGAGACAATCGCGGTGGAGGAGCGGTCGCATGCGGACTACTCCTGGGAGGTTTTGGCGTGGGTCCTCGAGCGCGAGCCGGCCCGGATCGGTACGGCCGTCGAAACGGCGTTGGCTCAGCTGACCCGGTACCCACGCCCAACCGCGGTCAGCGATGACAAGCACCACCTTCTCGCAGCTGCGGACGCGGATGCTCTGCGTGCGCACGGACGATTGCCCGATGCGGTTTGGGCTGAGCTGTGGACAGCGAGACAGGCGCAGACGGTCCACAGGGTGCGCGAGCTGCTCACACGAGTTCGGAGCCAAGACCCGGTCACGGCGCCCGAGCCTCGCCCCGGTGATCGGTCGGCCGCGTGACGGCTCGAGACGATTGTGCGGCGGTGCGGTGCTAGGCTCCGCGCATGATGTTGGGTCGGGTCCTGGGCGCCTCCTTGGTTGCGACGATACTGGGTGGGTGCTTCGCCGAGCCGAGCACGCAGGGCAGCAGCCCCGGGTCCACGACCGCGGCTTCGAGCACCGGCCTGGCGAGCACGTCCGGATCGGATCCGGCATCCTCCTCGGGCTCCGAGTCCATGTCCGCGTCTGGGACCGGGTCGGAGACCGGCAGCAGCACGGGACCGAGCACGAGCATCGGCGTCACGTCGGGCTCGAGCTCCAGTGGCGCGACCTCGGAGACGACGATCGCCGAGACCACGACCGGAGACCCGCCCGCCGAGTGTGACGAGGGCTTCGGTGACCTCCTGTCCCTCAGCCTGGGTGAGCTCGAGACGGTGATGTTCACCGATGCCGAACCGCACACCGACGTCGGTCTTGTTGTCGCGCAAGGCGATGCGGCGCAGGTCTTCACCTATGTCGACGCCGTGCCCGATGCTGGCGGCATCACCTGGACATTCACCGCGGCGCTCACCGACGAGTTCATCCCGGGACCTGCGAGCCTTCGCTTCACGGGTTTCGACGAGGAAGGGTTCGTGTTCGAGTCGAGCTGCGAGATCGAGCTCAACTGAGCTGCAGCTAGAGCGGCCCGATGAGTTGGGCCCACACTTCGAGGCCGCAGAGGATCAGCATGTACGTGCCGATGGCGTGAAATGCCGTGCGCCGCAGCGTCCACTGGGGTGCGGGGTCGTCTGGGGTGGGCTCGTCGAGGGCGAACAGCATCGGCAGCCCGATGATGAAATAGACGGCGTAGCCCCAAGATCCCAGCAGCAGCATTCGCGTGCGGTCCGCGTAGGAGAACGCGTCCGCGATGAGGGGATTGGCCATCGCGAGTGTTTCGGCGACCGCCATTGCGTACGCGAGTCCGAGGACCAGCAGCGCGCGCCCGATGGGACCCAACGAGGGTCGAAGCCGGCGATAGGCCACCGTGAGCAGGACGAAGTAGCTCACGAAGTAGGCCTGGGTCAGCGGGTACATGAACACCGGGACGCGGCCACCATGGCGACCCACGACCGGCGACTCGAACGTCCACGACACGTCGAACTCGTAGCGCATGCCCATGAGGTCGAAGAAGTACGCGGTGCCGAAGTAGGTCCCGCCGAAGACGAGTATTGCGGACCAGGCGTTGAGTTTGAACCAATAGCTGCGCCACCACGGGCGCTGCGTGTTGCGGTCGAGAAACGCCGGAAGGGCGAGCGTTGGAGCGGCGACGACGACTGAGAAGACCATGAAGCCAACGTCGCCGAACGTGTGGATCCAGCCCGTGACCATCACGAGTCCGACCGCCGTCATCCACACGGGTGTGTAGAGCAGGAACAGGCGTTCGGCCCACGCCTTGTCCGGGTTGGCCGACAGCCACGGTGCGCTCATGGAACCGGGCGGTGGGCGGTGAGCCACGCGTGGGGCTTGGGGTAGAGGCGACGGAAGAGGCCATCGTCCATGCGGTCGAGAGCCTGGTCGATGAGCAACGAGGACATGTCTTCGTCGCCCCGTCGGTCGTGCGCCCACCCGAGCAGCGTGAGCGCGAGCTCGGCCGAGGTCGTGTCCAGGGCCAGCCGCGTCCAATCGTGAAGGTCGGGCGGCAACAGCGAAACGTCGTCGGCGGCAAACGCCACCATGAGCCGAACGTTGAGTCGGAGGATTTCGAAGTACTCGCCCTCCGGCGCGGCTTGGAGCTCTTCGAGGGCGCTGCGGGCTTCGGCGAGCCGGCCGACTTGGGCGAGGAGCAGCGCCTCATTGAAGCGGTTGATCCATGGCCATGGACCGGCGGCGTGCTTGCGGGTGCTGGTCAACAACTCCCGCGCGCGCTGAACGTGTTGCAGTGCGGTGTTGGGGTTGCCGCGCCGCATCTCGACCCCGCCGAGGTTGTGCCACGCGAGCGCGCGAACCATCTTGGACGCGGTCCGGGCTTGGGCGAGGTCTTGAAGCTCTGCCTCGGCGGGACCCAGTTGTTCGGCGGCCACCATCGCGGCGGCCGCCTTGAGCCGCTCGCCGTGTCGCCACGCATTGCCGACCACCCCAAGTGCGCCGACATACAGAAGGCTGAGCCACGGCATCCCGACGGCGAAGCATAGGCCGATGCCCGCAAGTCCAAGGCCGCCGGCGGTGCTCAGCGCAACCGCTCGACCAACCTTGTACCGCCAGGCGGGGCGGACTTCGCCGTTGCGTCCGACGTAGACAAACTCGTCACGGGCTGCGGACCGCAAGGAGTCCGACAGCTTCATCTCGGCGGGCGCTGTGGCGTGCTCGCGGACCGCGAGGGCCCGGGTCGCTGCGTCATCCTCACCGGTCATGCCGACCGAGAGTGGCCGGGCCGGGGTCTGCCGTCAATTCAGCGCTGAGCGACGACCGAGTCGGCGGTGTTGGAGCCGCTGACGGAACCCGCCACCAGGGCGAGAGCACAGACGCAGGCGCCGGCGAGGGTTGCCAGGCCAAGGGAGCGACCACGGGCGCGCACCCACTGGCCCCAGCCGACGAACTCCAGGGCCACGGCGGCCACGAGCAACATGCCCGCGACCACGGCCATGGGTCCACGCGCAGCGAGCAGGCCGCTGAGGCCGAGTAGGCCGGCGAGCATGGGGAGCAAGCGGACCGACCAAAAGCCGACAGGCGTGTCGTGGCGCATGCATCATGGGTATCGGAGCGGCCGGAGTTCCCCAAAAAACCGTAGACTGCTCGCCGTGCCGGCGCTGAGCGGAACCCGAGTGGTCGACTTCACCCAGAACCTGCCTGGGCCCTACGCCACGATGGTGTTGCGCTCGATGGGTGCCGAGGTTGTGAAGATCGAGCCGCCCCGAGGGGATCCCGCTCGGGTGTTTCCTCGTCTGTTCGACATTCTCAACGCCGGGAAAGACAGCGTCGTGGCCGACCTTCGGGAGCCCGCGAACCGTGAAGCCGTGCGGGCCCTGATCGCGGATGCGGATGTTGTGGTCGAGGGGTTTCGCCCCGGCGTGATGGCGCGGTTCGGGCTGGGTCCCGACGAGATCGCAAAGGCGTTTCCCAAGGTCGTCTACTGTTCGATCAGCGGGTACGGGCAGCAGGGGCCGTACCGTGACTACCCGGGGCACGACCTCAACTTTCAAGCCCTGACCGGGGTGTGCCACATGCTTCGGGATGATCGCGGCCGTCCATTGGGCGGCGCGCTGCCATTCGGCGATCTGTCCGCCGCGATGACGGCGACGACCGGGATCCTGGGCGCGCTGCTCGAGCGGGTGCGCACCGGACAGGGACAGGTCCTCGACGTGGCGATCGTCGACGCGCTGCTCAGCTGGACGTACGTGTGGACCGAGGGGCTCACGCCCGGTGACGCCAGCCTCGCCGACGCGGCGGAGCCGACGGCGAACGCCATGCGCCGTGCTTCCGAGGCGTTGCCCGGTGGCCTTGGGTCGATCGTGGGCAAGCTGGCCGACAGCCTCACTCAGGGACGCGGGCGGGCGACGCTCGAGGCGGTGAGCGAGCGGCTGCGACAGACGAAGCGAGTCCAAAACATGGAGCGCCTGCGGTTGCACACCCTCCCGCACTACACCGTCTACCGGACTTCGGACGAGCGGTACCTCAGCATCGGCGTCGTCGACGAGGACAAGTTCTGGCGGAAGATGTGCGACGTGCTGGACCTGTCCGGGGCCGCAGGACTGCCACTTTGGGGGCGTTTCCTGGCGGCCGCACCGCTGCGCACTCGCATCGCGACCCGCATCGCCGAGCAGCCGCTGGACTCGTGGGTCGAACGCTTCCGCGAGGCGGGCGTCCCGGTGGCACCGGTGCTCTCGGTGGACGAGGCGATGGCGGACGCGCAGCTGCAGACCCGGCGCCCGGGCAGCGGTCCCGTGCGGGGCCCGTTCTCACTCGGGGAGTCGGTCGAGGCGGCGCCGCCGAAGCTTGGGGAACACACCGAGCGCTGGTTGCCCTGAGGGCTCGCCACCGCTCGGGCGGCCTCAGACCCGCTGCCAGTGGTCGAGCTCGTCTTCGATGCTCGACAGCTCAATGGCCGCGGTCGCGAACGCATCGCCAAAGTAGGCGACGTCACAGAACAGGTTGCAGTCGGCGTTGTCGCACTCGCCTGCGATCCCGCACTCGAGTTGAAGCGCCCAGCCGGCGCAGTCGAGGGTGTCCCAACCGTCGGGGTCGATCCCTTCTTCTTCGGTGGGCTCCTCGTCGGTCGCCGAGGGGATCGTGTCTTCCTCGTCCTCTCGGTCCTCCAGCGCGGTGAGCGAGCGGACGCGGCCTTCGGTGCAGGACAGGTCGAGCAGCACGCTCTCGGCGTCCTCGGCCATGTTCCCCGCGAGCGAGAAGTTGACCTGATACTCGCGGTCGTCCGCCAGCAGGTGGACCGCGCTGAGCGTTCCGGAGAGTCCTTCGCGCAACAGCAGCACGCTGGTCCCAGTGGTCGACGCACCATCCCAGCCCCCGACGAGGCGTTCTTCGATCTGCTCTTCGTCCACGACGAGACCGCCGGAGGAGGAGCATCCGCCGAGCAGGAGGGATGCACAGACGATTCGAGCTGCAATGCGCTTCATGAGGAACCCCCTGCGGCATAGCGTGTCCCCGGCTTGCACCAAAATTTTCGACCGAGGTAGGAGCATGTCATACGCCCGGCCGATGCAAACGAAGCATGCACTGAAGGTTCTCGCGGGCGTCTGCACCGGACTTCTGGCCGGCTGCGGGAGCGATTTCACCGCCGCAGACGAACCGGACGGAGGCTCGGAGACGGGAGACGTTGATGTCCCCAACCCGACCGGGGTGAGCGCAGGCTGGGACGACGACGAGACGACCGACGGTGAAGGCAGTGGAGGCGTCGGAGGCTGCGGCGACGAGCCCGCGTGTTCGGGTGCGACTCCATTTTGTGTCGACGCAGCCTGTGTGGGCTGCGACGCGCTCGAGAATCCAGACGAAGCCTGTGCCGCGACAGATCCAGACGCACCGGTGTGCTCGCCCGAAGGGTGCGTGCAGTGCAGCGCCATCGACGACTCTCTGTGTTCGGACAACACGCCGGTGTGTTCGGACGATGGTCAGTGCCGTGGGTGCACCGCGCACGACGAGTGCGAGACCGCCTGCGACTTCGAGTCGGGCTGGTGTTTCGACGAAGCGGTCGTCGTGGGGGAGGATGGCGTCGCGACGGCGGGCGCACTCTCGGCGGCGATCGAAGGTGTCCCGGGCGGAGGTCGCATCGCGATCCGTTGGACGCCCGGAGACCAGTGCATCCTCGACACGCTGACCATCGCCGAGGGACGGTCCGTGGCGCTGCTGGGGGAGCCCGGCGCGCGGCCCTGCATGACGTCGTGGGACGATCGTGCGGCGATCACGGTGACCGAGGGCAGCTCGCTGTATCTTCTCGATGTCCGGATCGAAGAGTCCTACGGCACCGCAGTCGAGGTGCGCGGGGCTTCGGTGTATGCCGATCGCGTGGAGCTGGTGAACAACAGCGGTGGCGCCGTGTCGATCAGCCAGGACGCATACCTCAACCTCCGCAACGCGATGGTCGGAGGCGACCGCAACAACGTCTCGGTCCTGCGGACCCATACCTCCACGCTCGATGTCGCGTACTCCAGCATCGTGGCCGGTTTCGGCGATGCGCAAGGGATCGTCTGCGATGGCGACAACGCGGTTTCGGTCCGCAACAGCATCGTGCTCAGCGAGGGATCGATCGGTGAGATCGACTGTCCGCAGGCCGACGTCAGCTACAGCGCCCTGGAGGCTGTCTTCGGCGAAGGCAACGTCGCGGTCGGCGCGGTCGAGACCGGTCGGTGGTTCGAGGACTACCCCGCCGGGGATCTCCATCTTCGCTACGACACGCTCGGCATGCCGTTCGAGGACGTCGCGCAGTGGGTTCAGGGGGATCCGCTCGTGGACCTCGATGGAGATCCTCGGCCGGGCATTGCACACGCCTCGGACTGGGCCGGCGCCGACATTCCATAGCGCCGATGCCGGCCCGGCTGCGGTACCTTGGGCGCGATGAAGACGAAGGCCGCCGTCGCGCATAAAGCCGGAGCACCCCTGTCGATCGAGGAGGTTGAGCTCGACGCTCCCCGTGCTGGGGAAGTGTTGATCGAGATGAAGGCTACCGGTGTGTGCCACACCGACGCGTACACGATGTCGGGTGCCGATCCTGAGGGCATTTTCCCATCGGTCCTCGGTCACGAAGGTGCGGGCATCGTCGTGGAGGTTGGGGCCGACGTCCACTCGCTGAAGGTCGGTGATCACGTCATTCCGCTGTACACCCCGGAGTGTCGACAGTGCTCGTACTGCACGTCGGGCAAAACCAACCTCTGCCAGGCGATTCGGTCGACGCAGGGCAAGGGGCTGATGCCCGACGGGACGTCGCGCCTGTCGATTGGCAATGAGCGCCTGTATCACTACATGGGCACCTCGACGTTCGCGAACCATGCGGTCGTGCCGGAGATTGCGGTCGCCAAGATTCGAGAGGACGCCCCGTTCGACAAGGTCTGCTACATCGGCTGCGGCGTCACGACCGGCATCGGAGCGGTCATCAACACCGCCAAGGTCGCGCCCGGCGACAACGTGGTCGTGTTCGGCTTGGGCGGCATTGGCCTCAACGTGATTCAGGGCGCCCGCATGGCTGGCGCGAACATGATCGTCGGCGTCGACCTCAACCCGAGGCGCCAGGCCCTGGCCGAGAAGTTCGGCATGACGCACTTCGTCAATGCTGGAGACATCCCCGAAGGTGAGCTCGTCCCGCACCTGGTCAACCTCACCGGTGGCGGCGCAGACTACTCGTTCGAGTGTGTGGGCAACGTCAAGGTGATGCGCGACGCGCTGGAGTGCTGCCACAAGGGGTGGGGCACCTCGATCATCATCGGCGTGGCCGGGGCGGGCGAGGAAATCTCCACCCGTCCGTTTCAGCTCGTCACCGGCCGGAACTGGCGTGGCTCCGCATTCGGCGGCGCCAAGGGGCGTACCGATGTGCCGAAGATCGTCGATTGGTACATGGACGGCAAGATCGAGATCGACGATCTCATCACGCACACGATGCCTCTGCAGGACATCAACAAAGCGTTCGATCTGATGCACCACGGCGACTCGATTCGCTCCGTCGTCACGTTCGACTGAGACGGAAACTGGGACAGGACCTCGATGTTTATCCACCAATACGAACTCGGCCCTTGGGACAACTTCCAGTACTTCATCGGCGACCGTGACAAGCGAATCGCCGCCGTCGTCGATCCGGCTTGGCACCTGAAGTCGATTCTGGACGAAGAGGGCAAGCTCGATGTCCGCATCGAAGCCATCTTGTGCACGCACAGTCACTTCGACCACGTGGACCAGGTCGAGCACCTGCTCAAGGAGCGTGATGTGCCCGTCTACATGCTCCGCGAGGAGATCGACTTCTCGGGGTTCCGCTGCGAGAACCTGCGTCCGGTCTCCCCTGGCGACACGCTGAACGTCGGTGGGGTCGACATCGACGTGCTGCACACGCCTGGCCACACGCCGGGTTCGGTGTGCTTTCGTGTCCGCGACAATTTGGTGACCGGCGATACGCTGTTCGTCGATGGCTGCGGACGCTGTGACTTCGTCGGTGGCGACCCCGAGGTGATGTTCGCGACGCTGCGAAAGCTGATCGACGACCTGCCGGCCGAGACCACGATGTACCCGGGACACCACTACGGTCCCACGCCCGCGGCCACACTCGACGCGCAGCTCAAGTCCAACCCCTACCTCAAGTTGGGGACGGTTGCGGAGTTCGTCGCGCATCGCATGACCGGTAAGACCCCGGGCGCGGTGGTGCCGCCTCCGCCCAACTGGTCCCCCTCCTAGAGAGCCGCGAGGGCCCCGGGGGGAACCTTCTGCGGGCCCAACGTACCTACACGGCTGCACGAGGATGCCGATGACGAACCGAGCGCTTTCGACCTACGCATGGATCCTGGCGGCTTGTCTGGCGGCATGCGACGGAGACTCCTCCGAACTTGGCGGCACGGACGGCGCGACGGACGGCACAGGTCTCGGCGAAGACGGCTCCACCGGGACGGCGAATCCTGGCACCTCGAGCGGTGTGTCCAGCGCGGAGGGGACGTCGGCCGGCGCGACAACCTCGCAGTCCGAGTCCAGCGGGAGTGACAGCGACCCGACCGATTCCGGAACGACAGATGGCCCCGGACCCGTGTCCTGTCCCGCCGGTACACTTCCGCCCGGGCGTTACAACGGAGTGACGCTGGATCACGGGGGAGAGAGCCGCAGCTACGGCCTCTACGTCCCGGAGACGGTCGACGTCACGCAGCCGGCCACCTTGGTGCTGAACTTCCACGGCCTGTACGGCAATCCCGGACAGCAGGCGATGTTCTCGCAGTACGACGCGGCCGCCGCTGCAGCGGGCGTGATCGTTGCCTACCCGGCCGGCATCTCGAACTCTTGGAACACCGGGCTGTGTTGCGGCGGTGCGCAGAGCTCGGGCGTGGACGACGTCGGTTTTGCACGGACCGTGGTGCAGCACGTCGGTCTGGGATCGTGCATCGATTCCAGCAGAGTGTTCGCGATCGGCATGTCCAACGGTGGACACATGGCGCATCGCCTCGCGTGCGAGGCCGCGGATGTTTTCGCCGGGGTGGCTTCCGTCGCCGGGGTGCTGACGATGTTGCAGTGCAATCCCTCGCGGCCCATTTCGGTCCAGCAGTTCCACGGAACGGCGGACTCGATCGTGCAGTACGGTGGCATCGGCCCCGGTTTTCCTGGGGCCGAAGACATGATGCAGGGGTGGGCGGCCCGCAACGGTTGTGCCCCCGTCCCCAACGTGACCCATCAACAGGGCAACTCGACCTGCGAGACCTGGACCGCCTGCGATGACGGCGTGGAGGTCACGCTGTGCACCGTCGAGGGCGGCGGCCACTGTTGGCCGGGGAACGCGAGCTGCACGTTTGGGTCCAGTACGACCGACGTGAACGCCAATGACGTGTTCGCCCAATTGATGGAGACTCAGTCCCTACCCGGGGACTGACATGTCGCGCTTCATCGCCCTCATCGCCTTCGCTCTCACCATCCTCGCAGGCGTCACGGCGCAGGCGGGCTCACCGGAGGCCGAGGACTCGGTGCTCAACGATCCGGGGCGCCGTTTTGCGGTTCGCTTGCACGCGGAGCTCGGCTTCCTCTCGGTCCTCGAGCATCGGCTGAAGCTCGGGACTGATGGGACGTACGTCGACCTCCGGGACGACATGGGGCAGGACACGCTGTTTGCGTTTGGCCGGCTGTCCACCGACCTCGACCTTGGCTGGGACCGTCGCCACACCATCGTGTTGCTGTACCAGCCGCTGCAGCTCGAGTCGCAAGCCATCTCCGACCGAGACCTTGTCGTCGAAGATGCTGTCTACCGGGCGGGGACCCCGATCAACTTTCGCTACAGCTTCCCGTATTGGCGGATCAGCTACCTCTACGACATTCTCCCTGGGGACGCGGAGGTCGGCTTCGGCGGGTCCCTTCAGATTCGAAACGCGAATCTCGAATACGCTTCGCAGGATGGCGTTCAGCTTCGCGCGTCCCGTAACGTCGGTCCGGTCCCCGTCGTGAAGTTCCGCGGCCGCGGGTTCGTCCGCGGTCGGTTCTGGATGGGGGGCGAGGTGGACGGCTTCTACGCCCCGATTCGGTACATCAACGGTGGGCGCAGTGATGTGGAGGGGGCGATCGTCGATGCGAGCCTCCGCGGTGGCCTCGCGCTGCAACATGGCGTGGATGCGTTCTTGAACCTCCGCTACATCGGAGGCGGCGCGCGTGGGACCTCGAGCGACCCTGACCCGTTTTCGGACGGGTTCAACGCCAACTGGCTCCACTTTTTGACGCTTTCGCTTGGCGTCTCGCTACGATGAACCCCAAGAGAGGATGGGGCGTGTTCGCGGGACAATGAAGGACGTGGTTTTCACCGACAGGCCGGAGATGGTGGACAGCGTGCTCGAGACCCGTGGGGCGGCGGTCCATGGGTGACCCGCTGAGCGAGCTCGAGCGTTGGAAACGCAAGGCGCGGGACGAGGCGGCCGCCCGTGAAAAGGCGGAGCATCTTCTCGCGGAGAGAACATCACAGTTGCGGGATGGCAACGCGCGCTGGGATCGCGACGTGGCCACGCGGACGGCTGAACTCGTGAGAGCACGCGACGAGGCGATCGCCGCTGGCCGGGCGCGGACGGACTTCTTGGCCCGGATGAGCCACGAGATCCGGACACCCATGAACGCGGTGATTGGGATGGCCGAGCTCCTTCTGATGGAGAAGCTCGACCCGACCATCAGCCAGGGGATCCAGACGATCCGCAGCGCCTCCGATGCGCTGCTCGAACTCGTCAACGACATCCTCGACTTCTCCAAGATCGAGGCCGGCGGGCTGTCGCTGTACGCCGAGGAGTTCAACCTGGGCGAACAAGTCAGCAGCATCATCGAGTTGATGACCGTGCCGGCACGCAAGCGCGGGCTGGAGCTTCGGGTGGAGATGGACCCACGCACGAGCGGGGTGGTGTTTGGAGACGAGTCGCGGCTTCGACAGGTGTTGCTCAACTTGATCGGCAACGCCGTCAAGTTCACGGAGAAGGGGTTCGTCGGGCTGCGGACGCGGGTCGCCGAAGAGCAGGGAGACCGACTCTGCCTCGAGTTCTGCGTGTCCGATTCGGGCCCCGGGATTCCCAAGGAGTCGCATGAGTCGGTGTTCGAGGTCTTCGAGCAGGTGGATGGCTCATCGACGCGGCGTCACGGAGGCACCGGACTCGGGCTCGCAATCTCGCGCCGACTCGTCGACCTGTTTGGTGGTCGAATGTGGGTGGAGAGCGAGGTTGGGAAGGGGGCGAACTTCTATTTCACGGTGTGGCTTCGTCGGGTTCGCAACGCCCGCCAGGTTCCTATCCCGCCTTGGAGCGTGTTGTTGGTGACCGACGATGTGTCCACCATCGACGCGACACGCCGACTGGTCCGCCCGACTGGGGGAACCGTGCTTGCGGTGACGGGGAGTCTTGCGGCGGTGTGCCAACTGGCCAACGCCGCAGCTGTCGGCCGCTCGTTCGACGTGGTGATGCTCGCCATGGACACTGTGGAGGGCGACACGGTCCTTCCCACGATTCAGTCGCTGCCCGAGTTGTCATCGACCCGGACGGTCGGTTTTGGCATCTCCGAGGACGCTGACATCGGTGTGACGCACGCCGTCGTCACCGGGATGAGTGGAGCGACTGTCGCCGCTGCACTCCGGGCGCTCGCCAACGCCGAAGGCAAGCGGGCAACGGTGCCGCTTGTCGGCGTCGAGACCCGCGGCGCGACCATTCTGCTCGTCGATGACAACCCGGCCAACCGCGCGATCACGGCGCGGCTTCTCGAGAAGGTGGGGCATGTGGTGCAGACCGCACGCGATGGTGGAGAGGCGCTGTCGGCCGCGACTTCGGGTGACTTCGATCTGATCTTCATGGACGTGCAGATGCCCGGTCTCGATGGCGTTGCCGCGACCGAGCGCATTCGTGGATGGGAGTCGATGAGGGGGCGAACGAAGGTCCCGATCGTCGGACTGTCCGCCGTGACGGCGCCCGAGGAACTCGCGCGATGCCGGCTCGCTGGGATGGACGACTTCCTCACCAAGCCGATCCGGGCTACGGCCTTGTTCGAGACTGTGCAGCGGGTCCTGAGCGAGGCCGAAGCCACGGCGATGGCATCCGGCGAGGTCCACCGACCGACGCTGGTCGAGCGACTCGGCTCGGATGAGGTCATCGAGAAGTTCGGTGACGACGCGGAATCGGTGCGGCTGTGTCTCGAGGTGTTTCTCGCGTCCAAGCCCGAGTATGCGGAGCTGATTCGTTCAGGGATCACCACGCGGGACCCGGACGCGCTGCAGCGCATTGGCCACACCCTCGCGGGATCGTTCATCGGGATCCTGAGGCCCCATCTGCTCGAACATGCCCGGGCGCTCGAGAGCGAGGCCCGGGCCAGGAGCCAGTCAGCGGGCTCGTTGGACGCCGCGATCGAGCTTTCGGAGCAGCTGCTGAGTGTTCTCGAGGAGATCGAACGGGAGGTTCGGATGCACATGGAGGCCGGTCAGCCTCCTGTCGTTGCGGGCGAACCGCGCCAGGTCACATGAGGGCATCCGCGGCTTGACCCATCGGTGTTGCGCGAACCTCGCTCGGTCTGGATAATCCGCCGCTGCGAGGACCTTGTGAGCAGCACCAGCCCGATGACGAAAAGTGGACACCCCAAGGGCCTGTACGTGCTCTTCGGGGCCGAGATGTTCGAGCGCCTTTGCTACTACGGCATGCGCGCGCTGCTGGTCCTGTATCTGACCAAGGCTCTGCTCAAGGGCGACCTCGAGGCCTTCGGCATCTACGGCGCCTACACGGCGTTGGTCTACGCAGCTCCCGTCGCCGGCGGCAAGATCGCGGACAGCATCCTGGGCTACAGGCGTGCGGTGATCCTCGGCGGCCTGATGATGGCAGTCGGGGAGTTCATGATCCTCGGCGGCGGGGAGTTCTTCTTGTTCGCCGGCATGGCGGTGATCATCATCGGCAACGGGTACTTCAAGGCCAACATTTCGACGATCGTCGGTCGCCTCTACGAAGACGGCGACCCGCGTCGAGACTCGGGCTTCACGATCTTCTACATGGGCATCAACCTTGGTGCTTTCCTCGCGACCGCGCCGCTGTTTGGTGTCGGTCCATTGGGTGAGCGCTTTGGCTTCACGATCGGCTTCGGTATCGCGGGCGTCGGCATGCTCATCGGTGTCGCAGTGTTCATCCTGGGCTCGAAGCACTTCGAGGGCCAGGGCGACATTCCGGACAAGGAGCGCTACCGCAAGTGGGCGATGCCGACGTACATCGGCTCCGTCGTTGCCGCGCCGGTTTTGTTCGCCCTCTTGCGCTACGGCCAAGCGATCGTCGGTTATGCCCTGGGCGGCATCTTGGTGTTCGTGGTCGCCTCGCTGCTGCGCGAGGCCTTCAAGTCCACGAAGGTGCAACGTGATCGCATCATCGTGCTGCTGATCTTGATGGTCTTCAATGTGGCGTTCTGGGCTTGTTTTGAGCAAGCGGGCAGCTCGCTCACGTTGTTCGCCGACCGCAACGTCGACCGCAACTTCCTCGGCCTGTTCGAGTTCAGTGCCTCGGGCACCCAGTCATTCAACCCGATCTTCATCCTCCTGCTGGGCTCCGTCTTCACCTGGCTGTGGGTGGCGCTCGACCGAAAAGGACGCAACCCCAACATCCCGATGAAGTTCGGGTTGGGCATCTTGCAGTTGGGCGTCGGCTACCTGCTCGTGCTGCTCGGGGCCTCGATGGCGGGCGACGCGTCGCTCGTCCCCATCTACATCCTGATGTTCATGTACATGCTGCACACGATGGGAGAGCTGTTTCTCTCGCCCATCGGTCTGAGCATGGTGACCAAGCTGGCGCCGAAGCACATGACCGGATCCGTCATGGGCGCATGGTTCCTCAGCTTCGCGTTCTCGAACTACCTGGCAGCGATGCTCGCCAAGCTGACCGGCGGCGAGGAAAGCGGTGACGGCCCGATCGGGTCCCTCGTCGGGCTGGCAGCGAAGCACATCGACCCGCCGGGTCCGATCCGGTCGCTGGTCGAGACCGCAGAAAGCTCCATTTCGCCGGACTTCCTCGTCGATGCGGCCAAGAGTCTCGCGACCTACACCGACGCGTACTCCACGATGGGGTACGTCACCGTTGGCATCGGTGTCGTCTTGGTTGTTCTGTCCTCGCCACTCAACAAGATGATGCACGGCGTCAAGTGAGCCGCCCCAATCTCCTTCCAGGAATCAGAATCATGAAGAACGCGACTCTCATCCTCGGCCTCAGTCTGTGCTCCCTCGCTGTGGGTTGCGGCGAGGGCAACCCCAAGTGCGACGCACTCGCGGATCACGTCACGAAGGTGCTCTCCACCGAAAAGGGTGGAGACATCCCGCAGGAAGCCAAGGACAAGGCCACCAAAGATATCGTCGGCGCCTGCAACTCGGAGGCGCCGCCAGCCGCGGTTCTCGAATGCGCGATGAAAGCCGAGACCAAGGCGGCACTCGTCGAGTGCGACAAGCTCGCCGCGGAGGAGTAGGGCTCTCAGCCGTCGTGGCTTGACGCGGACGAGGTCTGGCGAACCGCCGCCTCGTCCCCGGGCCACTGCGGATACTGTGGCAGTGCATCCGTGATCTCGTGCCACGGGGACTTCGAGTCCACGAAGATATGAGCCTGCGGTGTGGCGCCCGGATGTTGGTCGAGTCCGCCCAGGGGCAGGCCGATGACGCTCGGGCGGTCCGCGTAGGTGCTGATCAGGTTCGAACCGCACGTCGAGCAGAAGTGCTTGGTCACGTTGCCACCGGTGTAGCCCTGGACGCTTGCTTCGCCGCGGACCCAGCGAAACTGATGCGCGGCGACTGAAGCCCGGGTCCGGAACGCACTCCCGTGCCAGCGGCGGCACTTGGAGCAGTGGCAGTTGAAGATAGGCCCCAGCTCCCCCTCGATCTCGTAGGCAACCGCTTCACACAAACACCGACCGGTCAGCATGCCGGATTGTCGCAGTCGAGATGCGGTGCGGCAATGGAGCCCCGGCGCTGGGCTGGGCGAGACTTGTTCGCTACTGTCGGCACTTCGTGGGGACGAGCGACGTCGAGGAGTACTACGAGGCCAACACGAAGCGTTTCCTACGCTTTGGCCAAGGTGGCACGGTCGGCGCAATCCATCGGGCGGTTTGGGGCCCGGGGGTTCAGACGCGGGCCGAAGCGTTTCACTACGTCCATGATCGGTTGCTGGAGCTCGTGAGCCCGCAAACACAGCGAGTCCTCGACCTCGGATGTGGCGTGGGCGCGTCGCTCGAGTATCTCGCTCACCGGCGGGACATCAGCGGTGTGGGGGTGACGATCAGCGCGGCCCAGGTACAGCTGGCGACCCAGCGGTTTGCCCGTGCGGGCTTGTCCAAGCAGCTGCAATGCCTACAGGCTGACTTCACGAGCCTCCCCGCCGAGGTCGAAGCCGTCGACCTCGCGTACGGGATCGAGTCGTTCGTGCATGCTCCGAGCCCGGAGCCATTCTTCGCCGAGGCCGCCCGGATCGTTCGCTCCGGCGGTCTCCTGGCGCTGTGTGACGACTTCGCCTCGGAACGGGTCGAGCGGGGGGAACTCTCCGCCCGGGAGGCGCGTTGGGTCCGCGAGTTTCGAACCGGATGGAACGTGGGGTCTTTGGTGTCGCCTCGAAGCGCGCAGCGCCTTGCCGACGAATACGGCTTCGAGCTCGTGCAGGATGACGACCTCACGGCCGATGTGGAGCTTCGACGGCCTCGCGACCGCGTCATCACGGCGATGGTTCGGGTTGGCCGCCACATCCCGACGCGGAACGCGTGGTGGCTCAACATGTTGGGCGGCAATGCCCTGCAGATGGCATTGGTCCGGCGACTGTTTACGTATCGGTTGCTGGTGTGGAAGAAGCGCTGACGACCCCAGCTTCGGCATCGCCGCGGCACACCGCGAAGTCCAGCTGGTGGGCGATGTAGACGAGTTCGCCGGACTCCACTTGGGCGTGGCGCAGCTCGCCCCAGCCTCGCACCGAGTCTGCGAGCGTTGGGTGTGTGCCGAGTTCCTGCTCGACCGTGTGGATGATGTGGTGGGCGAAGTACGCCTCGTCCGACTCGTAACCGTCGGTACCGGAGAACACGACCCAATCCGAGCTGCCCGCACGGACGATGGAGCCGCCGGCGGCCCGGATGTGTCCGAACAGCTCGCGGCCGGCGGTGGAGGAACCTGACGGTCGTCCGTCTCGAACGCGCTCGTCCATGCTGAGGTGGTAGGCGTCCATCAACGCGCCGTCTCTGGGGTCCTTCGGCATGAAGATGGTCTCGCCGTCGAAGTTGATCGTTGGCCAAAACACCCCGCTTGGTGCCAGCCGCTCGAACAACCGCGGAAGCACCGTCTCCACATCGACCAGGTCCAGGACGGCGTGCGCGATGATGAGGTCGAAGGTGCTGTCCTCTCGTGCGATCCAGTCTTCGAGGGGCACATGCCGGGTTGAAACCTCGAACGACACGCCGGGCACTGCCGTGGTCAGGTTCCGGGTGAGGCCCTGTCGCCACTGCGCCGCCAGAGTGTTCGCGTCCTCGAGGAACTCGGCCTGGGTATCGACGAGGACGTAGTCCGCGTTTGAGATGCGCCCGGTTTCGATGAGGCGGTCCACCATCGTTCCCACCCCGCCGCCAAGCTCGGCGATGCGGACGGGGCGATCGCTCGGGAGCCCGGCGAGCACGGCCTCCATGACGTCGCGATTGAGCGCCCTGTCGTCGACCGTCCGCTTGGAGCGAAGGTATCGCGGGTAGGTGTATTGCTGTGGGACAGGCATCGCTATGGGGTCGGGTCGATGAGTGGCGACTCGTACAGAGCCGTCAGAGGGACGTTGTCGAGCTCCAACACGGTGCTCGGCGCTGTGGTGCCGTATCGGTTCCAAGCATCCACCTCATGGGTGGTCATATGGAGCTCATAGAACAGCAGCGCGGCGTCGGCTCGGGACAGGGGCGCAGGCTCGACGCCCTGCGGCCATCGGCCCTCTCGCGCGTACTGCCGACGGGCGAGCTCGTGCAGGTCGTGCAGATGTAGACGGCCTGGCTGCTGCGGAAGCACGCCGCTCACCGCGTGGCCCCAGAATCCGCGGTTGAGTCCGAGGCGAGCGGCGCCCCGGGGGCCTCCGACGAGCGGGGCGTACTGCGAGAGACCAAGCGTTGGCGCGTCTCGGATGGCGATGGCGCCAGGAGTGAGCATCAGTGCCAGAAGCACCGGCTGCATCCACCGACGCCGTGCGGCCGGTACTTCGGCGAGTCGCCACAGCCGCGACCAAGCCTCGACACACAACAGCGCCACGAATGGGTATGCGGTGATCCAATGCTTGGTCCCACCGAAGATCGGGGTCGAGGGCAGGCTGATCAGCGCGATGGGAAAGACGGCGAACAGGCCGTACAGCAGCGCGTCACGACAGGGGAGGGAATCGGGGCGCGGACGCCAGAAGCTGGCCTGGGCATCGCGGGTCACCGGGGCGTACACATCGATGCGCCCCTGCAGGACCAGGCCGAGCAGCCCCGCCACGAGAAGCACCGCGGGGACCGTGGCCAGGGTCATGACCCACGGGTAGCTCAGTGGCATGGGGGGCTGGTTGTGGTTCAGCCCGAGGAACTCCATGTTGTACCAGCTGTGCTGGCTGTGAAACGTGACGTACTCCTGCAGGCGGGTCGCAGGGTCGGCCCACATCCATGGCCAGCACGCCCACGCCACGACGGGTGCGAGGAGCATCATGCTCACCAGCGGGAGCGGGACCCATGTGCTTCGGGGCGCGACGCGTCCGTGCCTCAGGCGGTCGAGCGCGAGCTGAAGTCCGTGGTGTAGGGCGAGCAGCGGGCCGACGAACAGTGCGTTGTGTTTGACGGCGATCGCGATGCCAAGCAGCACCGCCGTCGCGAGGCTCCAGCCCACCGAACCCTGGGCGCGTCGGTATGCCAGGACGACGGCGAGAATCATGGCGGCGACGGGCACGTCGAACGCGTGCAGCCCGGCGTTGAACCACACCCGCGGAAGCAGGATGAACGCGCCGCTGGCGAGCAGCCCCGCAAGAACCCCGGCGCGTCGGAACCCCGCGAGGAACAGCAGTGCCGTCGCCAGACCCGCCATGAGTTGGGCCGGCAGTCGCATCGCCGCGCCTTCGGGCATCTGCCCCCCGCGCGCGGGCACGCCGTCTTTCGCCGGGGCCGAGCCGAGCCAGCGCGCCGACATCCCGCCGAGGGTCTTCATCAGCGCGGGATGCTCGTGGTTGGGCGCGAAGTGACGGTCGCGGACCTTTCGCTTCATGGCCTGAGCAGGCTCGTGCAGCAGGCGGTCGACCCAGGCGGCGTAGCTTCGGCTCGCTTGAAAGTAGATGCCCTCATCGCGCACGTAGCCCGTGCCGCGGTGGGTGCTGGAGAGGGCAGCCGTCACGAGCAGGCCGACCAGCAAGGCGCCGAACCACGGCCCCAGCCGACGCACCCACGGCGGTACGTCTCTCACGCTCCACCCCCGAGGACGCGGAGCTCGAAACACACCTTGCGGCGGCCGCCGGGGTTGTGTCCCTCGCGGCCCCACGTCCCCCGAACGGTGTCGGTCAGCTCCACACGCACCGCATGCTCGCCAGGCTCCGTCTTCACGGAGAACGGTCGCCAGCCCTGAGCATCGGTCACCACGAAATTGCCCACCGAGACGTCATCGATGAAGGTGCGAACTCGAATCGGTGCGTCGCTGCGAAGACGGCCGTTGAAGTCGGTTACCCCGACGTGGCCACGCAGCGAGGTCCCAAGCGGAATGGTGTCCTCGAAGGTCAGCGGCGTGTTGTCGCTGAGTGCGAACTGGAAACAGCGGCGCGGGGTGTAGTCGACCTCCGCGAAGGCCACGTTGACCGATCCCTCTTTGCAGCTCCACGACGAGCCCTTCTTTCGGCAGACCCCCTGCGGCGTGGAGAGCGTCGGGGGATTGGAGAGCCAGCTGTGCAACGTGGCCGGCGCACCGTCAAAGCGGTAGTGGCCGACCTCGAACGGGCCGAATGCCTCCTTCGAAATCCTGGAGGGTCGCCGCTGACCCTCGAGTTCCCGGTCGAGCGCGTCGGACCAGGATTCTCCCAGGCCCACGACGGTCAGCGTCTCGAGTCCGTGAAGGTCGGGTGCCGCGGCGGAGCGAGGCGCAGCAAGCTGGGGAACCTCCATGCGGGCCCGGGGCCCGAGCCAGGTCGTGGCCAGGCGAACCGCGGCTGGTTCGTCCTGTTCGATCGCCTCCGACACCGCGTCCCAATCCGCGTCCTCGATCGCATCGCGGTACGACAGTCCCCCGAGGGCCAACTCGAAGACCGCCAACGCGGCCAAGCCCCCGAGTACGGGGCGGGCCCAGTGCTTGCTCATGCGCCGCCCCCATCGAGGTCCAGCGCGACGCCCAGTTCGGGACCCCGCTTTCCATCGACCTCCGAGGAGATGCGGACATCGATGGGCTGTCCTGCCAGCTCGCCCAGTGGGAGCGCCAGCGGGACCCGCCCCGGTCGGTGCGCCAGTCGCCGCTCGAACAAGGGGGTCCAGTCTCCACCGCCCGCGACCCGAACCTCGATGCGGACCGACACATTTCCCTGACGTTTGCGCTTGGTGTCGTCGTCTTCGAGCGCCACCCACCCGGTGATCTCATCCCCGGGCGTGACGCCTTCGAATGCCGCCACGGCGGGTTGGGCGTGGCGTCGGTCGAAGACCAGCGCGGGCCGGATCAACATGTCGGCCTTCGTGAACCCGGGGCGTACATGTTGGAGGATGGACGCCCGCCCGTTGTGGGCGAGTCCCACGGCTCGGTGTGCTTCCGCCGTGTGGCCGCGGCGCACCTTGACGAACAATCCTCCGCCCACCGCGACGGCCGCCGCGGCCCACACGATCGGGTGGCCGAGGATGGCGATTCGGAGCATCACTCGATCGGACAGCTCGCGGAGCCGGGTGGCTTGGCTGGGCCAGCCGAGCAGCACGAGCGTGAGGCCGAACGCGAGCAACGAAACGAGCGCCGCAACCACGTCGAGAGTCCGCCAGCGGCGGTAGGTGAGGGTGTATTCGCCGTCGGTCACATCGGCGGCGATCAGGGTGGGCTCGGTGCCATCGTCCCCATTGACCTTGCCACCGCGGGTCGACCCCTCGAGGCGCTCCTGCTGGGTCGCGCCGGGTCCATAGCCGGCCGCGGGCGCTTCGACCCATTCGAGCGGTCCGTCGGGCCCTTCGAGCGTCCACCGTGGAAATCCGGCGACGCCGAACAGCAACCGGGTTGCCTTCTGCGTGCCGCTGACTCGCACGCGCACGCGGCCCCCTGCGACGTCGTCTTCGAGGACCTCGACGGCGCCGTCTCCTTGCAGCTCGGCGATCGAGGTCTTGGACCACGACGGGCGCTCGACCACGGAGAGCATGCCAAAGCGGGCGACCTCGCCACGGCGCTTGCGCTGGCCCCGACGAATCTCGTAGCGAACCTGGGCCCGATCGAGCAGATCTCGCGGGCCTCGCTCCGGCTTGTGCACGAAGTTGTCGCCGGGTGTGAAACCCAGCTTGAGGATCGGCGCTCCGTCCGTGGTGACGGGTAGATCCATGAACCAATGGATGTTGCGCTGGTCGTGGACGACGAACCGATAGTCGCGCTCGCGGGCCCGCCAGGTGCTGCGCATCCATGCGTCCAGCGCCGCGTAGTCCTCGTCGAACTCGGGCAGGCGGGGAATGCGAGTGCGCTGGATCTCGGAGACGGGGTTCTTCTCGAACTCTTCGCGCTGCTGCTCCGCGATGAGGCCCAGCGTCGCGAGCACCAGCGCCACCGACGCGCCGCTGAGGGCTCGCGGTGTGGTGCCGCCCAGGGCCCACAGCTTGCGGGCGAGGTGCGCGACGCCCCCGACCAGCGCTCCGGCCATCAGGAACAAGCCCGGCTTCGCGGCGGTGAGGAAGCGTTGGTATTGCAGGTGGGTGAAGCCCTCGCTGACGAGGTCGAGGCGGAACTCCCAAGGAATGTCCCGGGCGGACATGAGCCACAGTCCCAGGGCGACGACGGCAAAGGACCGGGCCGAGCGATTGCCCACCACCGCGACCAGCACGATGCCTCCGGTGACACAGTGTCCCGCCAGCGGCGGCATGGACTGCGCCCACTGGCCGTCCATCGCTCGCTGAACCAGTACGTCGAGCGGTTGCCACAGCCAGCCGTAGCTCGCCATCCATGCCCGGTGCGTGAGCATGGGTGCGACCCACCACAATGCGAGGGCGACGCCGAGGCCCCCGGCGACCAAGCCCCGGGCCGTGGATTTGCGTAGCCGTGCGGTCGAGCCAAGCCCGGTCACGAACACCACGGTGGGGCCTGCGAGGGCGAGGACCGCCATCGACATCGGATGTGCAAGCAGGGCCGCTCCCATCGCGGCGCCGGCGCGGGCCACGGAACGGCGCGCGTCCGCCGGGGCCTTGGCGTCGGGCAGACGGCTCAACTCGGCCAGGCCCAGCCAGGTGAAACTAGTGGCCAGCGCCTGCGGCCACACGCCGTAGTAGACCGTGTAGATGAAGCCGCCTTCGCGGTAGGAGCCGACGTCGATGAGGGCCAGCGTTGCGGCCACGAGCCCGGGCACCACGCCCCAACCCATCACGCGGCCGGCCCGGAGCAACACCCAACCCTGGGTGAGGAACACGAGCGTGAACCCCAAGGCATAGGCGGAGGACCAGTCCACAAAGCCAAACGAGAGCACCCGGACGCCGATGACGATCGCGTCTCCCAGCACCGGGTACAGCTCCCCGACCGGGGTCCCGAGGAACCAGACCGGGCTCCACCCTCGGATGTTTCCGCTGCTCAGTTCTTGCGCCCACATCCAGGTGCGCGTGAGGTGCACGGTGTGGTCGGCCGACAGCGGCATCTGCCCCAAGGGGATCGGCCACAGCAGCGCCAGTCCGATCAGCGTCACGAGCAGCGTTGGCCACCACTTCGTGAGATGGGGGACGGCCGCGCGCATGCTGTCAGCGGGCAGGGGCACCGAGCAACATCGTCCACGGCAGCGGCGAGCGCCGCTGGAGAATCGACAGGTGTCGGCCGGCCAGCGCCTCGAGCCCGCGCCGCGAGAAGTGTTGAATGTGGCCGGGCGTGTTGCCGAGGTCGGTCAGGTACTTGCCCCGTGCCATGTTCATCGCCCGCCAGACCGGCTCCCAGGGGGTGGAAAGCAGGACTCGATGCTTGGCAACCCGCGCGACCTCGGCGAGCCCGGCTTCGGGGTCCTCGAGATGTTCGAGGACTTCGCAGCAGACGACCAGGTCAAACGAATCATCGGGGTAGGGGAGCTTGTAGACGTCGGCCTGCTTGGGCTGCAGCGGCGCGGGCAGGTCGGTGGGGACGCGGCCGATGTCGAGGTCGGTGATCTCGAAACGCGAAGGCTTGGCCGCGCTGTCGAGCAGGGCCCGCGCCAGATGGCCTTCTCCGCACCCGACCTCGAGCACGGTGTCCGCAGCCGCCAAGCGGTACAGCGACGTGGCCCCGCGCATGAAACCAGACATCAGGGCCCGCGCGATCGGGTTGCTGGTGCCGTACTTGTCGTAGTGGTTGCCCACCACGTTGTCCGCGGTCATGTCGGGTCCTCCGCCTGCCACGGCTGCGCATCGGTGGACTCGACACCCTCGACGCCATCGCCATCGCGTGCAACCCGAGCATCGAGGCGACGAACGCGGTGCAGGAGCTCCTCGGTGAGCCGTCGATTGCTCGCGAGAAGGTCGCCGAGCAGGGCCATCAGGCCGACGAGGAACGCGAGGATGAACGCGCCCACGCCGACCAGCAGGGACTGGATGTGTCCGCTGTAGTCGGGGTCCTGCAGGTAGAAGTACGTGAAGCGTCCGCCAAGCGAGAGCCCGACGAGCAGCAGGGCCAGCGCGACGAACCCAAACGTCTGCACGGGCCAGTACATGTTGTAGGCCCGCAGGATGACCGCGCCGTTACGCCGCAGGTACTCCGGGATCGAGCCGAACAGCCGAGACTCTCGCGTCTTGGGGTTGGTCTTGATCGGGACATTGCCGATCACGAGCCCGGCTTGTCCGGCCTGGATGATCGTCTCGAGGGTGTACGTGAATCGGTTGTGGACGAAGATGTGATACGCCGCGTGCCGGTTGAAGGCGCGGAAGCCACTGGTCGAGTCGGCGACTTCCGTGCCGGAGGCGCGGCGGACCACTTGTGAGCCCCAGCGCTGGAGGAGCTTTTTGAGGAAGGAAAAGTGCTCGATGGTGTCGGTTTGCCGGTCGCCGATGACGACGTCGGCGGTGCCCTCGACGAGCGGCGCGACCAGACGCGCGATGTCCGATCCTTTGTACTGATTGTCCGCGTCGGTGTTGACGATCACGTCGGCACCCAGCCGGATGCAGGCATCGATGCCGGCCATGTGGGCGGCCGCCAGGCCCTGATTCCGCGGGAACGAGATGACGTGATGCACGCCGAGCTCGCGAGCGACTTCGGCGGTGCCATCCGTGCTGCCGTCGTCGATGATCAGCACCTCGATGCTGCTGATCCCCGGGATGGACCGCGGGAGGTCGGCGAACGTGCCACCCAGATGCTCGCGCTCGTTCAGGCACGGGATCTGGATCAGCAGCTTCAGGGGACGGCTCATACGAACGCTGTCGGCCGGTTGTACCAAGGCTGCCGCCGGGGCGGTAGGATGCCGCATCGACGCCTCGAGCACGCCGCCGACCTCCAGCCGCGTCACGCCCCTGGCCGTGGTGCTGGCGCTGGCCGTCCTTGCGGCCTTCGTGGTCCAGGTGCGTGCGTGGGCGTTTCTCTGCGATGACGCCTTCATCTCGTTCCGGTACGCGGAACATCTGGGTCACTACGGGATGCCGGTGTTCAACGTGGTGGACCCACCCGAGCGGGTCGAGGGCTACACGAACTTCTCCTGGGTGGTGTTGCTGGCGCTGGGCTCGGCAGTCGGACTGGAGCCGATTGGGCTCGCTCCGGTGCTGACGACCGCCTCAGCGGCGGCAGTGCTCGTGCTGTCGGTGCTGCTGCTGCGGGCGCTCCGCGGAGAGTGGACCGCACCGCTTCGGCCGCTCCACCTCACGCCGGCGATGCTCTTGGTCGCGCTGCCCGAGGCGATGGTGTGGAGTGGGAGTGGTCTGGAGACGGGGTTCGCGGCGGCGGTGGTGCTGGGCGCGATGCTGGCATGGACACGCGGGCGACTGGTCGCGGCAGGAGCTCTGGCCGCGCTTGCGGGCCTCACCCGGCCCGATGCCTTGCTGCCGATCGCGGTATTTGGGATCGGGTGGCTCGGCGGACGCATCGCAGCGCAGCGCCGGGTCGCGATCGGGGAGGTGCCCTGGCGAACCGTGGGACTGGCCGCGGCCGCGTTCGCCGGACCGCTTGTGGCCCACTTGCTGTGGCGGCACGCGTACTACGGATCTTGGGTGCCGAACACGTGGCCGATCAAGGCGCACGGCATGCTGCTGCGTGACACCTATGGGGTGGCGTACGTCGGGGCGTGGATCGAACACGTCCATCTGTGGTGGTTCGCACCGCTGGCGCTCGCGATCCGGCCGCGCCATGCCTGTGTGCTGCTCCCCATCGCAACCGTCGTCGGTTATGGATACGCAGTCGGCGGGGACTTCATGGCGTACTCGCGCTTCTACGTCGTCGCCACGGCGGCGCTCGCTGTGGTGGCGGGTTGGCTGCTCGCCGACGCCACGGACTCTGTCGAGTCCAAGCTGGGGACGCGGGCTCGCTGGGGAGCCCTGGCCGTCGTCGTGTTGATCTCTGGGTTGCTGGGTCGGGAGGCTCGGGCTCGGCATGCGCACGACGTCGCCCAAGGCGGCAAGTGGATCGATGGCAAGTGGGAGGGCACCGTGGCGATGGATCGGTTTGCCAAGGTTGGCTTGGCCGCGGGCCGGTGGATGCACGCCAACCTCCCGTCCGACACGTGGATCACCGTCGGTGCCGCCGGAGCCGTGCCCTACGGTGCCAAGCTGCCGACGATCGATGCGTATGGGTTGATCGATCCCGTCATCGCGACGATGCCCGAAGCAGGGCCGTACACCGGGAAAGGCGCGCGTCCAGGGCACCAGCTGCAGGCTCCGCGTTCATACATCCTCAGCCGGGACCCGGACCTGCTGTGCCATGTCGGGTATCGAGGGCCGCGGCCACCGTCCGAGCGACGCAAGCCGCGGGGGTATGGGCGCAACTACCGGTGGGCCTGCATCGACCTTCCGGAGATCGAGGACCGTCATGGCGAACCGTTGCCGCCGGGGGTCTACTGCTGCCGTCGCCCCGCCGACCGGACAGTGGGTCCGTTCGGGCAGGAGGCGCGATGAACCGCGTCCTGGTCGGCGTCTCGACCGTCGTCATCGCCACGGTCCTGCTGGTGATGGTGTTGCGGATCGGCTTTCCGCTGGAGCTCGAGTGGATGGAGGGTGGTGTCCTGCATCAGGCGCACCGCTTCGCACACGGGCAGCCGCTGTACCCGCCGCCGGGCCGCGACTTTGTGCCGTTCCTGTACACGCCCGGATTCGCGGTGCTGCTGGGATCGCTCGGCAAGATCTTCGGGGTCAGCTACACCCTCGGCCGCCTGATCAGCATCATCTCGTGCATCGCGATCGGTTGGGCGATCTACAGGGCCGTCGAACTCGCCGGAAAACCCCCCGCGCACCGAATCGCGGCGGTGGCGTTGTTCGCATCCGGCTACGTGTTCACGTTTCGTTGGCTCGACCTTGCGCGGCCGGACACGTTGGCGATGGCGTTGTGCGTATGGGCGCTGGTGCTCCTGCGGGACGCTAGGGGCAGCCATCGGAAGGCGATCTTGGCGGGTGTCCTCATGGCGCTCTCGTTTTGGACCAAGCAGACGGCGGCCACGTTCGTCATCGCGAGCGGAGTGGGGGCGCTGTTGGTCGCGCCACGACAGCTCCCCGCGTATGCGCTGAGCATCGCCGTGATCGACGGCGGCGGTGTGCTGCTGGGCAACGCGGTCACCGACGGCCGCTTGTGGCACTACATCTACGAGCTGCATCAGAGCCACGCCTTCAACGACGAACGCTTCGAGAAGAAGACGTGGGGGATGTTCGTGCATGCAGGCCCGGCCGTGTTGCTGGCGCTGGTCATCAGCCTCGGGGCGCTGCTCGCTCGCTTGAAGAACTCGAGCCAGCGGTGGACGGAGGCGGCCGAGCCCGCCTACTGGGGGATCATGGCGGCGACGGGCTTGCTCGTCTCGGCGCTCGGCTACTCCACGCAGTGGGCCGAACCCAACGCCTTCATCCCCGGTGTGCTGATGGGCTCGGTCGCGGTCGGTGTGCTCCTCCCGACTTCGGGCCGGCTGGGCACCGTGACCTGCGTTCTGGTGCTCGCCCAGCTTTGCTTCTCCCTCGCGGTGGAGCCGATGTACCAGCCGATTCAGAACAAAGGCTCGGCGGGACTCAAGCAGAGCTACGCTTGGCAGTCGTGGGCACGCACCGTTCCCACCGATGAACGGCGGCGAAGAGCGGAGGCCCTGCGCGCCGAACTCGAGGCGGGCCCTGGCCCCATTCTCGCCCTGCAACGGCCGTGGTGGACCGTCCTGGCTGGAAGCGAGGGGCACGTCGGCAGCATGGGAATCACCGATGTCTTGCCCGATGATCGGGCCGCGATTGAAAAGGCACTGGTCGCGGAGCTCCGAGAAGGCAAGTTCGCGCAGGTTTGGACCGAAGGCGATCCGCCGCGGTGGATGATGCGAGGTCTTGGCAGCTACAGCCTCGGTCGGCGGCTGCACGGGGCACAGCGGGTACGGCCGATGTCGGGCTACATGTCCGACGCTGGCATGGTGACCCGCTACCGCGCCGACCAGCTGCAGTTCGTTCCCGCCGGGCCGCGCCCTCTGCCACCGGGGGCCGAGGTCGTCGCCGACTTCGAGTCGGGACGGGCCGAAGGATTCACGGCGCAGGGGGCTGCGTTTGGTCGACGCGCGACGCGGAGCATCAACTCGAGCTTCCCGGCGGTGGGTCCCGTCGGCGGGCGCTACTACTACTCGAGTGCGGGGCTTCGCGGTGATCTGAAGGCCACGGGCTCGGCTCGTTCGGCTCCCTTCGTCCTGCCCCGCGGCGGCAGTGTCGAGTTGCTGCTCGGTTCGGTCGGAACACGCGGCCGTCTGGAGGTGGCGTTGGTCGCCGGAGACGAGCGGGCCCCGGTGAAGATCCCGCCAACGCATCTCTCGATGGCGCCGGTTCGCTGGACCGTGCCCGCGAGCTGGGCCGAGCGAGAGGTGGTGCTCGAGCTGAGGGACGATGCGACGAAGGGCGCGCTGTTCATCGACGATGTGCGAGTGCTCCCCACGATGGCTCCGTAGTCGATCTCGCCGACTCGAGCAGATGCCGCGGTCGGTCCCAACCAACGCAAAACGCCACAGACCGAAGCCCGTGGCGTGTTCGCGTTGGAGTCCGGCTCGCGATGGGCGAGCCAGACGCTGGTAACGGCCGCTGCTAGTACCGCACGCGGACGATGTCGCGGGTGACGAAGACCCGCTTCTTGCCGCCGCAGGGGTACGCAAGCTCCATCTCGAAGCTCGTGCCGGGCTCGCCACGGATGGCGCTGGCCCATTGCTCGACGGAGCGCAGACGCTCGCCTTCGATGCGGAGGAGTCGCGCGCCGGGAAGGATCTTGCCGTCGGCCGGCGAACCCTTGATGACGCGGGACACGACCACGTGCCCCTGCTCTCGCTCGATGACCACCCCGATGCCGCTGTACGTGTACGCGCGGTTGACCTGGTGCTGCATGCCGCACTGCGTGGCAGCCATGCGGTACATCACGGCGCCGGACGTGGCGACGGTACCTGCCAGGAGAATCGAGCCGAGGACAACACGCCGACCGAGACGCCAGCGCTGAAGGGAGGAGCGAGTTTCGCGAGAGCTCATGTGTGGATTGTTCCGAACGCGTTGAGAGAAGCAGCACGCCCAGCATCCCGGGCGACGTCCTCATTCTTCCACATGGCGAGAGTTGTTGCCACCCCTCGATCGCTCCGCAAGCGGACCAAAATGCCAAGCGTTTCCGGCGCCTTCGGAGATCCGCAGGATCGCGGGCTGCGCCGGTCCCGCGAAGAGCGCAGAGCCAGGTGGACCGCTGCGGAGTTTCTGCGTTATTTCGGCGGGCCCTCTAACCGGGATAGCGTTCCAAACCATGACCCGAGCCTCTGCGGTCACGCCCCTCCTCCTCCTCGCCCTCTCCTTGAGCGGGTGCGACAAGAGTTCGACCCCCGCCGCTGCTGGGTCCGATGCCACCGTGGCCGAGGCGCCAGCGCCTTCGGAGCCCGAGCCAGCGCCCCAGGCCGAAGCTCCGACACCCGCGGAGGAGCCCACGCTCGCCAACGCCGCTGTCGATGCGTCCAGCTTGGCCAAAGCTGAGCCCGCGCCCGAGCCCGAAGCTGCTCCGGACCCGGCCCCCGAGGAAGAGCCCGCCGAGCTGCCGACCTACAAGGTGCTGATCCTCGGCGACAGCCTGATCGCGACCGGGTTCGGGGCGCTGCTCGAGAAGAGCCTCGACGCCCACCCGCAGATCACCTGCTACCGCAAGGGCAAGTCCTCCTCGGGTCTCGCACGACCGGACTTCTTCGACTGGATGGCCGAAGCCAAGCGCCAGGTCGATCTTCGCAAGCCGGACCTCGTCGTCGTCCTGATGGGCGGCAACGATGGACAGGACCTGACCCACCGGAACAAGAAGGCCGGCCGGCGCGTCACGTGGAAGCATGAGAACTGGGAAGCCGGTTACCGGGAACGGGTGGACAGCCTCCTCGCGCAGGTCTCCGCACCCGACCGCGACATCGTTTGGCTGGGCATGCCGACGATGGGCCTTCGTAGCCTGGAGAAGAAGCTCGTCACCATCCGCGGCGTCCAGAAAGCCGCGGTCGAGGCCCATGAGTCGGCGTCGTACGTCGAGACCGCACCGTTCGTCTCCGACGACGATGGAGCCATGCTCACCCACGCAGTGGTCGGGTCCCGGAAGAAGAAGAAAGCCATCCGGGCCGACGACAAGATCCACTTCACGATGGCCGGCAGCCAATACTTCGCCGATGCGGTGTACCCCGAGGTTCTCGAGGCGCTGGAGGTCGAGGATGTGGCTGCGGACGAGGACTGAGCCAGGCGCGAACATTTCCGCTCCCCGGTCGTCTGAACTGCTGATGACCCGAGGAGGCCAGCGGTGAACCCCCGCGCTCTGCTGCTGTGTGCGGCGGTGTGGGTGGCCGGATGTGCCACACCGGGCGCCTGGGCCCGCGGCTCGATGCGCGCAGACGCGGGCGCGGCGGAGTTCGGTGCCGGAAAAGGCGAAGAGACCGAGCGTCCGTGGGTCAAGCACAAGGTCGTCCCGCGCGAGCGGATCGAGGACATCGAGAAGCGCTACGGGGTGTCCAAGAAGGAGCTCATCCGTTGGAACAAGCGCCTCAAGCAAAAGCAGTGGATCTATGCAGGCCAGGTGCTCCGCATCAAGGCTCGCCGGACCCCGCCCCCGCGCGAGAAGATCACCTACGTCGTCAAGAGCGGTGACCGGTGGGTGGAGATCGCCAAGGCCCACAACATTCGTGAGAGCGACCTCCGATCCTGGAACCGCAAGGTGCCGCGCGCCTTCAAGGTCGGGCAGAAGCTGACGCTCTACACCAACCCGCTCGAGGAGGCGGTACCCGCCGATGGCGAGGACGCTCCGACCGCATCGGACTCCGGTTCGAGGCCAGACCGACTGAGCGTACGGGGCAACGCGTTGTCGATCGGCAAGCCCAACCGAGGCCGGATTCAGAACGGGATCCAGCTTCCCGAGAGTGAGCACTACACCCTACGAGACCCCGAGCGCTCGTACGGCTCTTCACACGCGGTCACGATCATTCACGATTCGATCGCCGCATTTCGGGCCGAGACCGGGTACCGCGGGGAGATCAAGATCGCCGACCTGAGCAAGAAGGGCGGCGGACGGCTTCGCCCGCACGGCTCGCATCAGGCCGGCCGCGATGCGGACATTCGCCTGCCTCGTCGCAAAGGCGTGTCCAAGGACAACAACAGCTTGTCGGCCATCGACTGGGACCTGTCTTGGGCGTTGGTCAAGGCGTTCGTCGACACCGGGGAGATCGAGTACATCTTCTTGGAGACGAGCCGTCAGAAGGCACTGCGCAAGGCTGCCCAACGAGCAGGCGCGTCCGCGTCCGAGCTCGCGCGTGCGATTCAATACCCAAGCAAGCGCGGCACCAACAAGGGCATCGTCCGGCACGCCAGCGGCCACAGGATCCACATCCACGTGCGGGTCAAGTGCGCCGAGAGCAACAGCCGCTGCCAGTCTTATTGAGCGCGCAGCGTCGCCGGGTCGCGACGCAGACTCATCAACAGAATCTTGTGAGCTACACTTGACGCTGTTGAGCTACGCTTGTAGCTTACGGTCATGACCGACGCCGAGTGGGACATTCTCGAGGTGCTTTGGCGCCTCGAACACGCGACGAGCTCGCAGGTCGCGGAAGCGCTCGCACAACGCCGTGGTTGGGCGCCATCGACCGTTCGCACGTTCTTGGCCCGCATGAAAGACAAGGGGATGCTCGAGGCGGATCGGGTGGGCAAGAACTGGGTCTACCGGGCGGCGAGCGGCCCCACCGAGACCCGTCGGTCGGCGTGGCAGAGCTTCGCCCAGACCGCGTTTGGGTCGGTCGGGGGGGCGCTTCGGTTCCTGGCTCAGGACGCCAAGCTCACGCAGGCCCAGAAGAGCCGACTCCTGCAGATGCTGGAGGCCAAAGATGACTGACCCCTGGACTTGGCTATGGACGGCGACGCTGCTGACGGGCTTGGTGTTCGTGGTGGTTCGTCTGGCGGAGGTCACCTTCGGACGGCGAATCCCGGCCGCGGTTCGTCTTGGCGGCTATGGGCTGGTGTTTCTCCGGCTGCTCACGCCGGCGACCGGCCACCACGCCGCGGCAGTCCTTCCAGACCCGGTGTTGGCGGTCTCGGTCACGGTCGCAGAGCTCTCGCCGGGGCCCTCGACGATGAACGAGGTCGGGACGACGTCCGGCCCCAGCGGTCTGCCCTGGGCGCTGCTGTTGTATGGGGCTGGAGTTCTCCTCGTCCTGGGGTTCGCCGCAGTCGCGCGACGACGCGAGCACGCCTTGTTGCGGGAGTCGACGCGACAGATCGCGATCGATGGAGCACCGGTTTGGGTTCATGAGACCGCCGGTCCGTGTGTCGTCGGCACGTTTCGACCGCGCGTCGTGGTGCCGGCCGGTTTGCTGGAGCTTCCGGCGTCGATGCAGTCGTGCGTCTTGGCGCACGAGCGGGCACACGTCCGTGGCCGCGATCCTTGGATCCTCGCCGCGCTCCACGTTGCGGTCGCGTTTTCGTGGCCCGTGCTTCCCTGCTGGTTTGCGGCGGCCCGGATGCGTTCGCTGCTCGAGGTTCGCGCAGACGCGGCGGCGATCGGTGGGCTCGCGTTGAGCCCGACGCTGTATGGACGAGCTCTCATCGGCATGGCCTCGTTCCGGCCTCCAGGTCCGCTTCCCACCTTGTCCAGCTACCGCGCGCTTTCCGAGAGAATCGCAGCTGTGGCGGCGGGCCCGTCCACCGCGCGTGGGTCTGGCGGATTGCTGCTGGGCCTCGGAGTCGCGGCGCTTGCCTGCAGTGTTCCTGCGGAGTCACATCCACAAGCGCGCCCCACCGCGGTGTCGCCGGTCGAAGAACTCCCCGCCTCACCGAAGGACGTTGGGTTGGTGCAGCTTCATGACAGCGACGTCTTGCGGGTTGCCCACCCGAACCTCGCGTGGGCAACCCCCCTCGCCGCCCGTGAACTCGTCGCTGTCGCCGAACGACTCCGCGCGATCAGGCCCGGGACCGTCCTCACGGTCGGCGATCTGAGCCGGCGCGGAGGCGGAAGGTTTCCACCTCACAAGACCCACCGCGATGGGCGGGAGGTGGATCTGCCTTGGCCTGCGGATGCGGACGGTCGTCTGCTCGCGCCCCAAGCATGGGAGCTGCTGCAGGCCCTGTCCGAGAACGGAAACATCGAGGCGCTCGTCATCGACGGGGAGCTCCACGAGGGGATCCGAGAGGCCGCGATCGCCAGCGGAGCCACGCAGGAGGCCCTCGCGACGTTGTTGCCTGAGCCATCGGCGGAGGCGACTCATCGCTCGAAGCACGTGCACGTCCGGTTTCGCGCCGGCGGAGCGTCCTGAGAACCGGAACAGTCGGTTCCGCACCCGGGGGCTCGCGCGCCCGCCAATGCGTGGCAGCCTGCCTTCCATGGGACACCTGTTCGAAGGCACCTGGCGAGACGAGGACCACTTTCCGACAGACAGCGATGGACGGTTCGTGCGGAAATCCGCGAGCTTCCGCAACCAGGTGTTGGCCGACGGTTCCACGCCCTACACCCCCGAGGCGGGTCGCTATCACCTCTACGTGTCCTACGCCTGTCCTTGGGCACACCGCACGCTGATCGCCCGGGCGCTGCTGGGTCTGCAGGACGCGATCTCGATCTCGGTGTGCCATCCGCTGATGCTCGAAAACGGGTGGGTGTTCTCCGAGGGCAAGGCCGAGATCGCCGATTCGGTCAACGGGATCGACTACCTGCACCAGCTCTACTCCAAGGCCGACCCGAGCTACACCGGTCGCGCCACGGTCCCCGTGCTGTGGGACAAGAAGACGGGCACGCTGGTCAACAACGAGTCGCGGGACATCCTCCGCATGTTCACCACCCAGTTCCGCGAGCTGTGGACCCGCAAGGTGGAGCTCGCTCCGGCCGACTTGCTCGGGCAGATCGACGAGACGGCGGCGTCCTTCTACAACGAGGTCAACAACGGCGTGTATCGATCCGGCTTCGCGCGCACGCAGGACGCCTACGAGAGCGCTGTGACGGAGTTGTTCGGCGCGCTCGACCACTGGGAGCAGCACCTCTCCACGCAGCGCTTCCTCGTCGGCAACCAGTTCACGGAGGCCGACCTGTGCCTGTTCCCGACGCTGCTGCGCTTCGACCCGGTGTACGTCACCCACTTCAAGTGCAACATTCGTCGGCTCGTCGACTACCCCAACCTGTGGGCCTATACGCGCGACATCTTCCAGATGCCCGGGGTCGCCGAAACCTGCAGCTTCGAGCACATCAAGCGGCACTACTACGGGTCGCACGAGTCGGTGAACCCGTTCCGGATCGTTCCGTTGGGTCCCCACCTCGACCACGCCGCTCCGCACGGCCGCGAGTCGCTTTCTTAGCTCGGTGACCCCTCGAGCTCGCAGGTCTCGGGTTCGAGTTCGCAGACCTGCGCGGTGCCGGTAAACACGAGGTTTCCCTTCATGCCGCGTAGCTCGTCGAGTCCGTTGAACAGGTAACGCGGAGGGTCGTTCGGGTCGGCGGCGTCACTGGGCCCAAAGAGCGTCATCAGGAACGCTTGGGGCAACAGCTCTTTGAAGATGCGAAGCGAGAGCGCCAGGTTGCTGTGGAGCTGCGTGGAGCTCTCCAGTGCCCAGTGGTGCGCCTCCTCGAGCTCGCCTCTCGCGTGTTCGCTGCGCACCTCCTCCATGAACCGGGTGAACAGCTCTCCGAGCCGATATTCGGCCTCTTCGGCGCGCAGCAAGCCCCGAATCGTCGCGATCTCCCCGAACTCGATCGGGGTGCCAAAACCCGGATCGCGCACTCGAATATGGGTCGGAACGACGGCGAGGTTGGACGCGAAACACTCCATGGCAAGACGCACCCAAGTCTCCGCCGTGTTGTGGCGCCCGGCAATCACTGCGGGGCTCCAGGGACACCCACCTCGCCGATCAGTCGACGAACGGGCCGCGATGCACAATGGGTTCGCCGTGCGGACGTCCGCTGAGGAACGCGAACCGGCTACCGCGCGCGCCGCCCACATCGAGCACGCCCGGCTCCAGCAGCAGTGCTTCGCCGCGCCGTGCCGTGTGAGCGCCCACGGTGAGCGTGCCCTCGATGGCATACAGCAGCGTATTTCGGCCGGCCGGGATCGTCGTCGACCACCGCTGAGCCCCCAAGGTGACGTCTCGATAGTCGACCTCGGTGTGCAGGGCGACGGGTGAGGTGCCCCCCGAAATGACTCGGGTGCGTTCGCCACCGGCTTCCATGAACGGGAACGCGTCGCCCTGATGCCCGCTGTACTCGGGCTCCATCCGTTTGAGCCTGCGCGGCAGGTTGACCCAAAGCTGGAGGCCTCGGTTGCTTCCTGCGCTGGCGGGCATCTCGGAGTGCTTCGCACCTCGACCCGAGTTGAAGCGTTGGGTTCCGCCGGAGGTGATCTTCGAGACGTTGCCCATCGTGTCTCGGTGCTCGAAGGCACCTTCGATCATGTACGTGAACGCCTCGAACCCGCGGTGGGGGTGGGTGGGAAACCCGGCAGGGGCTCGGACATCGAAGTCGTCCAGGAGGACGAACGGGTCGAAGTTGCGAAGCTGCGGGGATGGGAAAATGCGAGACAGGGTCGCGCCGTCACCATCGGTCGTGCCGCGGGCGTGGATCTTCGTTCGGACGGCCGACGTCGGGCCACGGTCTGGTTCCGCGGCCGGGGCCGATTTTCCGCGGCATCCGGGAAGCCACAGGGTCAACAAGCTCGCGGTGCCGAGTTCGAGCATCTCGCGTCGGTCCATGCCGAAAGGCTATCGCGGAAGTCGGGGCGTGAGGCGGAACGCACCGTTGCGGGGCCGGGCCTCAGTCCTCTTGCTCGGTGAGCTCGTCCTCGTGTCGGTGGGCCAGGTTCTGCTGGGCGAGCCGGGTGACCACGGGCTCGAGTGCGAGCACGAAGGCCGCCAGCATGGCCTGCGGATCCATCTCGGGTAGTCGCTCTCCAAAGGCGCTGTGCATCTCGATGGCGCCGTCCACCGGGCGGACGAGGTCGTCTGCGGTGTCTCCCCAGCGCAGAATGTGACCGGCGAGGACGTGTCGGACCGTCGGCCCCAAGAGGCGAGGGGCCCGCTGCTCGAG
>OJGU01000236.1_pt1 | contig 37440 bp, 30 predicted proteins | sample 1594741 | NCBI WGS metagenome assembly OJGU01 (sample SAMN05416841, study PRJEB24817) | seawater metagenome | isolation source: Sea water | place: Canada:Atlantic | collected 2013-07
TCTACACTAGATCGCTCGTCGGCAGCGTCAGATGTGTATAAGAGACAGGTTCTGGAGGGCATCGAGCTCGCTCTCGCTCTCGATGTGCCCGGTGGCGTGGCGGTACAAGTTGCGGACGAGGCAGGCGTGCGCAGCCTCGTTCTCGCGGAGCACGGCGCCGACTTCGGCGGCACCGGAGACGGGCGTCCCATCGAGTTCACTGGCGTCGTCGATCGGTTTGTTGTTGTCCAGCGTCCGGAACGCGCCGACGCCGTCGTAGCTCTCGAGCGCAAAGCCGATGGGATCCATCAGCACGTGACAGCCGGCACACGAACCGTCGGTCATGTGGACCTCGAGGCGCTCGCGCAGGGTCTCGGTGCCGTCGCCAACGGGAAGGTCGGTCGAGACACCCGGTGGGGGCGCTGGGATCGTCGTGCACAACAGCGTCTCGCGAACGAACTTGCCGCGGTGCGTCGGGGAGCTGCTCGAGACGTGGGCGAGCACTGACAACACGCTGGCGTGCCCCAAGATGCCGCCGCGCTTTTGGTCCGGCGGAAGCGTGACTTGCACGAACTCCTCGCCGAACTCTCCTGGGATACCGTAGTGGGCCGCGAGCACGTCGTTGACGAACGTGTAGTCGGCATCGAACATCTCGGAGAAGTCGCCGCCCTCGAAGCCGACGTGCTCGATGAACAGCCGGGTCTCCTCGTGCATCGCCTCGGCGAGCTCGGCGTCGTACGTGGGGAAGGCGATCGCGTCCTTGGGGAGCCCGTCCAGCTCATGAAGCTTGAGCAGCTCCTCGGTGAACGTTCCCAGCGCGCCGCGAGCTTCTTCGCGCTCGAGCAGCGAGAACGCGGACTCTCGCAAGCCGTCGTTGTCGTCGAGTTCCCCAGCTTCGGCGGCATCCAGGAGGGGGCCGTCAGGCGTGGCCCCGGTCAGGAAGAACGACACTCGCGTCGCGAGCTCGGTTCCGCGTAGGCGTCGCTGTCCGTCTTGCTCGGCCTCGCCGGTCTCGACTTGGTACAGAAACAGGGGGCTCTGCAGCATGGCCGCGAGCGTCGATTCGACTCCCGCGTAGAAGTCGTCGAAGTCGCCCGCGGTGGTGAGTCCGACCGCGGTGTAGCGATCGAGTTCGTCGGTCTCCAAGGAGCGCCGGAATGCGAGACGGCCGAAGCGCTGCACAAACTCCCGCATGCATGCGTCGTCGGTGGGGCCCGTCGGGGTGCAGTCCATGTGGCTCAGGTGCGTGCCTGCGCCGAGGGCTGCGGACGCGATGTCGCGGGCCGAGGCTTCGTAGCGGTCGACCTCAGCGCTTCCCAACGCGAGCTGGGCCGCACCCACAGCGATGAACCCGTTGATCGCGGCGTCGTCGGGCGGGTTTGCGGCATCGGCCGCCGCGTCTCCTAGCAACAGGCGGACCGAAGCCACGTACTGCGAGCCAACCAGGCGTCGCAATGCCACCGGTGAGGGCTCGTAGTCATCCGGCACCGGGTCGTCGCTGTCGCTCGCCGTGTCGCCGGTCCCGCCTTCGCCGGCGGTCGTGGTGAAGCTGTCGGAGCCTCCCGACGGTGTGCCGGTTCCCGAGACGTCGACTCCGGTGTAACAGCCGCCCGCGAGCAACGCGGCGGCGCCTAGAAGCAGCGATCTGATCTGCATCCTCTTCGATCCCCCTGGGGCTATCGTGCCACGTGGCCCGCGGACGCGGGGGGCTGGGCCGTGGCGATTGATGTCGGGTCGATCGTGTAGGGCGGGCTACGACAGCGGCGCTCTGCCCCGGCGCGCGGAAGCGTGTTGCGACGACGGCACCCCGAAGAACGACCGCGCGAGCGCCTGTTCGGAACTCGTCGGGTGGGTGCAGTCGGCACACCAAACGGCGCCGGGCCAGAGCGAAACGACCAGAGACGGCTTCCCGTCGTTCGTGGGCGCGCCTCGACGGGGGATCGCGAACGCTCTCACCGTCGGTGGCGACGGCGACCCAGACCCCCGATGCCGAGCAGCAGCAAGGCCATCAGACCTGGACTCGGCCTTTGCACAGCGCAACCGCGCGATGCGTCGGTCGCGGCCGGCTGCGGTTCGACCGCGTCGCTCGAGAACACCAGGCCGGACACCTCGAGTTCGAAGGCACCAGCTCCGCGGCTGGCGATGGTGACGAGCTGCGCGTGCGCGCCGGCGGGGAGGGAAGCCTGCGCATCGTCGCGGAGATCGAGCCTCGAAACTCTCCACTCTCGGGAGCCCGCCTCGAGAGTCGTGCAGTAGGCGTCACCCGCCTCCGTCTGGACGCAAAGCTCGACCGCCCGTGTCGCGTCGACGTGCAGCGCCAGGGAGTTGGTGTCTTCGAGGGATACGGGCCGGGCGAAGTGTCGAGCGACACCGCCGAACCCCGCGTCGTCCGCGACGGTCCCCGCGGCGCGAGCGCAACCGGCGAACGCGAGCGGTCCATCGATGGAGCGCGGTGAACACCCGGTGCGATCGAAGTTGACCGCTGACGCGCCTCCCCACAGCGAGTCGTCGTAGGCCGCCCAAGCGCCGTCGGAGAGCCAGACTTGGTCCTGAAGCTGCCCACCCACCACGAGTTCTGCGGTCACGTCGAGTACCCGCCCCACGTCGATCTCGACCCAGCCCTCGTCGGTGGAGAGCTCACGGACTTCGACCTTCTGGGTGAGCGCATCCTCCTGGAGCGCGACCGTACGCAAGACCAGGGCTTCATCTTGCCGAGCGTAGCGACGCAGGTCCATCCGCAGCGTCCCCGCGAGGACCTCCGCCGACGCGACGGCTGCGGCCGGGAGCGACGTTTGCGGAGTGGCCTCCACGATGGGCTCGCCGCCCGAGATGGCCTCGTCCTCCCACAGCGCCTCGTGCCCCGGGGGGCGCAACGGGCCGTACGTTTCCGCGGCCCGCTCGAGCACGGCGCGGGCGAGCGTGAGCTCTCCGCCGGGGACGTTGGACCAGGTCTGCACCCGGACCACCTGCTGCTCGGTCTGCGGGATGGGGTAGTCGGACGTCAGCCAGTACGAGAACACGTCTGCCCCCTGCACCCCCCTGTGGAGACTGAACACCGCGGCATGGTCAAGCAGGCCGTCTCGCCGCGTCGTAGCCCGCAGCACATCGTGGCCACCCACGTCGCTGATGAACATGTCGTCGATGGATGCGCCCCGAGCACGGTCGCAAACGAGCTTCGAGTGCTCGTACACCTCACCGATCGTCTGGACGAGCAGAACGCCTCCGACGCGCGTGCCGTCGTCGTCGAAGTAGTCCAACGCGAAGGTCGAGCTGGCGTTGGTGATGTCGGGTAGATCCGTCGGGGTCGCCTCCGCTGTGGTTGTTCCCAGCGTCCCGGCCGCGGGTGCCAGCAGCAGGAGGTCGGTCGCGGAGCGGAACCCGGGCATCGGCCCTTCGGTCACACGGGTGCGTCGGACCGCCCGTCGGGCCAGGGCGCTGGCCAATCGCCCATTGGACTCCAATCCGTTGCCGCCGCCCGAACTCGCGACGCCGCCGTATTGGTCGCCGTCGTTCGTGCCGTCGCCGTCCGAGTCCGGGTCGCTGGGGTCGGTTCCGAACGCGCATGCCTCCTCGAAATCTCCCGCCCCATCACCGTCGGCGTCGGCGAAAGCATCGACCGCCTGGACTTCGATGGTGGACGAGGTCGAGGACTCGAGCCACGTGAACGTGTCGAGGAAGGCCTGGTTGCCCTTGCCGCCGCTGTTCCAGTTTCCCCACGAGCGGGCGTTGACGTTGGCGATCGCAGCCGTGTCGTAGGCGCCCGGAAAAACTCCCTGTGCGCCGGAGTCCTCGAGACCGAGCTGCCCACTCGGCATCGGCTGGGCGTTGTCTTGAACAGCTGCGTCGTTCCAGTACATGCGCAGCGGACTGCGGGTGAGATCGGGGTGGACCTCGTACAGTCGCATCCCGGGATAGCTGGTCTCGATGTCCGCACCGACGTAGTGAAACTCGCCGACGTTCACCTGCACCTGGCACTCGTAGGTTCCGATGTCGACCTCGACGCCGTCATGAAGGCCGTCCCACTGCACCTCGTTGAGTCCGATGTCGCTCGCACCGACGAGCAACAGGTCCTCGCCACCCACGGGATCGAACGTCCCGTCTTGGTCGAGGTCGCACATCAGGTGGTACGAGCCCTGCGAGGTGGATGTGAACTGGAACCGGCCGGTGGAGCCGCCGGGTACGACCTGGTCGCAGGGGTCCATCGGGTTCCCGTCCGCGTCGAGGGAGGTGCCGCCGACGAACTCCAGCCCGTTGACCAGTGGCGATGAGGCCGAGTACGAAGCGTTGGTTGGGGGGTTGAGGTAGATGGCAAACCCTTCGCTGGTGGCGTTACCCGCCTGCGGCACGCTTCGACCCCCGTTGGGTCCCTCCACGCCGACCTGGTTGGCGTTGATGTTGTAGACGTACCCGGCCAGTCCCTCGAGCTTGAGCTCGATGACCGACTGCTCGTCGAGACCGCCTCCGGGCACCACGGCGTAGAAGCTCGCGGATGTTGCTCGATCTTCAGAGAACGCGCCGGCGTTGAACCTCCAGTCGTACGAATGCAGTCGCCCGAGGGTGTCGGTCTGCGCGAGCACGGTGAGGTCCCAGAGCGTATCGACGACCTGGTTGTCGTTGAGCACGAGTCGGTAGGTGCCGTTGCTGAAACTGTCGAGCGCGCCCGTGCTCTGTCCCGAGGCGAGCTCGGCCAGTGCGAAACCACCGGGAGTGGTGATGCTCACCGTCCCCACGCCGGTCCACTGAATCTGCTCGACGGTGTTGTCGACGATGTCGACGTGGAGCACGGTCCCCGATCGAAGTGCTTGGGTGACGCCAAGCTCGTCCGTCCCCTCTGCGAAGACGTCGCCTGCCCACAACAGCGCCAGGAAGGGGGTGGAACAGAGGGCATGGCGGAGTGGGCTGCGTCGCATCGAGCCCGGGTTGTGCAAGGCATGCGCCAGGTGCTTTCGCCAGGGGTCGAACCACCCGGTTGTCTCAGGCTGAGACCAGGATCGCGGATCGGTTCTCAGCTTGAGACTGGTGGCGCATCCGGTGCCTCCGAGACAGACACAACGACGCATCGCAACACCGATCCCGGCTTGGCATTCCCCGTGCACTGACAGCACTGCACGCCACCGAAACCGGCGTGGGAGAGAATATGTGTGGGATCATTGGATACGCGGGGCAGCGAGACGGAACCGAGGAGGTCCTGTGCGGCCTCACTGGGCTGGAATACCGGGGGTACGACTCTGCGGGACTTGCGACGATCGGCCCCCACGGTGGCTTGTCGATCACACGCTCACGCGGTGGAGTCGAGAGCTTGCGGCGCAAGTTGGACGGCGCCGACTCGCACGTCCGGTTCGCGATTGGGCACACGCGGTGGGCAACCCACGGCGTCCCGGATGACCGCAACGCGCACCCACATGTCGACTGCCAGGGGCGAATCGCCGTCGTCCACAACGGCATCGTCGAGAATGCCGGGGAGCTGCGGCGTCGGCTGGCGTCTCAGGGGCACACGCTCCATTCCGACACCGACACCGAGTGTATCGCCCACCTCATCGAAGACGCCTACACCGGGGATCTCGAGGCCGCGGTCCGAGAGGCGACCGCGCAGCTGGTCGGAAACTACGCGCTGGCCGTCGTCGCGCGCGACGAGGACTGCATCGTCGCGACGCGTCGCGGCAGCCCACTCATCGTCGGGGTGGGGGAGGGCGAGTTCATGCTCGCCTCGGACGTCCTTCCGATTCTCGCGCGCACCCAGGAGGTCATCTACCTCGAAGATGGCCACGTCGCGGCGATTCGCGGCGAGACGCTGACGCTACGAGACGACGTTGGCGACACCGTTCCGCTGGTGACGACTCGGGTTGAGGGATCGGTCGAGGACGCGACGCGAGCCGGATTCGAAACCTACATGCGCAAGGAAATCGATGACCAGCCGGCGGCCATCGGGCGCTGTCTGCAGGGACGGTTGGTCTCCGGAGTTGAGCCACATGTTGTCCTGCGCGAGCTCGAGGCCCTCTTCGCGGCCCACGGAGCGCCACGACGGGTCATCTTCGCGGCCTGCGGAACGTCCCTGCACGCGAGTCTCGCGGTCAAGAACTCGATCGAGCAGTGGTGCGGTGTACCCGTCGACGTCCAGGTCGCCTCCGAGCTTCGTTATGGGGGGATGCTCGGACGCGAGGGGGACCTCCTCATCGCTGTGAGTCAGTCGGGGGAGACCGCCGACACGCTGGCCTGCGTCGAAATGGCCCAGTCGCGCGGAGTCCCGGTGCTCGCGGTGTGCAATGTGGCAGGGAGTTCGCTTGCCCGTTGTGCCGATGCGACGCTGTTGACCCGCGCTGGGCCGGAGGTGAGCGTTGCCTCGACGAAGGCCTTCACGACGCAGTGTGTGACGCTGCAGCTGGTCGCCGCATGGCTCGCTCCACGAACGAATGACGTCGATCCCGATGCGGTCACCGCAGCGCTCGACGGTCTGGCGGTGCTGCCCGCGCTGATTCGGCAGGTCATCGACACGGAGCCTGAGATCGCCGTGGCAGCGATGGCCGCCGCCGATTCGCGCCTGCACATCTTCCTGGGCCGGGGGCTCGGTCACGCCGTCGCGCTCGAGGGCGCACTCAAGCTCGCGGAGCTGAGCTACCTGCCCGCGGTCGGGTACGCCGCCGGAGAGATCAAGCATGGGCCACTGGCCATGGTGGACGCACTGGTCAACGTCGTGTGCGTGCTCCCCAGCGGGACGCTGCGACGAAAGATGTTGTGCGCCGTGTCCGAGGTTCGTGCTCGCGGTGGTCGGGTGCTGGCCATCGGCGCTCGCGGGCAGGACGACGTTGCGGCGCTGGGCGACAGTCTGCTCGAGCTTCCAGGCTCGGACGTCGGGAGCGAAGGGCTGCTGGCTGCGGTCGCCCTCCAGCTGTTCGCGCTTCACGTCGCGCGGCACCTCGGTCGAGACATCGACCGTCCTCGGAACTTGGCCAAGAGCGTCACGGTGGAGTAGAGCAGATGAAAGAAACAGTTGAACTCAACGGTTGTCGTGTCCTGGTGACCGGCGCAGGCGGTCCCGCTGGCTACAGCGTCTTGGAGCGTCTCGCGGCCTGGTGCCCCGGGCTGATCCTCTACGCCGCCGATGCATCGCCACTGGCGTCCGGTCTGTTCGTTGTGCCCGAACCCCGCCGCCACGTGGTGCCGATGGGCGCGGACGGGCAGTTCGCAGATACGCTCGAGCGGCTATGTCGGTCGCTTTGCATCGACTTGGTCATCCCCACCGTCGATAGCGAGCTGCTTCCGCTCTCGCTGGCGCGGCGGCAACTCCTTCGCAGCGGCACCCGTGTCGCAGTGTCGACTCCCCTCGGACTGAGGGCTTGTGCCGACAAGGTCGAGCTCACGAAGATCCTGGCGCGAGTGATTCCAACGGCGCCCACGATCGTGTGGGCGGGGCAGGAACTTCCCCCTGAACTGTCGACAGGTCGGTTGGTGGCAAAACCCCGACAGGGCTCGGGCGCTCGTGGGGTTCACATCATCGATGACGCGTCCGAGTTGGCGGCGATTCCCGTGGATGGGTCGTACCTGGTGATGCAGCACCTTCCCGGACCCGAGTACTCGGTCGACGTGTTTCGAACCTCGGATGGTCGCGTGCTCGCGACCGTGCCTCGAGAGAGGTTGCGCGTGGACTCCGGCGTCGCCATCGCGGCGCGTACGGTGCACGACCCCGAACTGGAGGACTACGCCGCTCGTGCCGTCGAGAGGCTCAATCTCACCGGGACGGTGAACGTGCAGTTCCGTCGGGATGACGCGGGGCGGCCCAAGCTTCTGGAGATCAACCCTCGCTTTCCAGGGACCATGCCTCTGACGGTCGCCGCAGGGGTGGACATGCCGCGCCTGACCGTGCTCGATGCGTTCGGCCTGTGCGGGGACATCGAGCCGATGGGATTCGACGAGGTCGCGATCGTCCGGCGCTGGCGGGAGCAGATCGTGGATGTCGACAGCCTCGTGGGCCCCGGCGAGATCGAATCGGTCGCGCTCGAGGGAGCAGCCGAGTAGCCCGTGGTCCTCTTCGTTTCGGTTGTCGCGACGCTCGTCGTGTGTCTGGGTGTCCTGCCCGTGGTCTCGGGCCTGTATCAGTACCTGTTCGTCCTCGGATCAGCGTTTCACACCCATCTCGAGGCCTCCCACGAGCACACCCCGCGCCTCGCGGTGGTCATCCCCGCCTGGAACGAGGAGGCCGTCATCGCGACGTCGATCGACCGGTTGATGGCCCTCGACTATCCGCAGGGCAGCCTGCGTGTCTACCTCGTTGATGATGCTTCGACGGACGCGACCCCCGAGGTCGCGATCGAGAAGACCAAGGAGTATCCGAAGCAGGTCATTCACGTGCGTCGGGTTGCGGGGGGCGAGGGCAAGGCTGCGACGCTCAACTATGGCCTCAACATCATCTGGAAGAGCGACTGGGCACAAGCGCTGCTGATCATGGACGCGGACGTCATCTACACCGAAGACTCGCTGCGCAAGATGGCCCGACATCTCGCCGATCCCTCGGTCGGTGCGGTGACGGCCAATATCAAAGAAGGCAGCCGCGACCCGAACTACGTCCAACGGTTCATCACATTCGAGTACGTGACCGCGACGGGCTGCTCGCGACGGGCTCAGAACGCGTTCGGGTTCCTCGCTTGCCTCTCGGGCGGCGCTCAGTTGCACACCCGTGAGAACCTGATGGCAATCGGAGGGGAAATCTTTCACGACACGTTGGCCGAGGACACGTTCACCACGTTTCGGACTCAGCTCTGTGGGCGGGTTGCGATGTTCGAGCCCAACGCGGTCGTCTACGCCGAGGAACCGGATGGGTTGGTCGGGTTGTGGAAGCAGCGCGTGCGGTGGGGACGGGGCAACGTCCAGGTCACGCGAGAGTTCCGAAACATCTGGGCGCGCGAAAGCAATGGGGGCGTCTTGGGCTCCTGGACGATGGCCTTCCTCTGGTTCTCCCTATTCCTCATGCCCTTGTTCCAGATCGGCGCATCGCTGGGCCTGATCACGCTCTACGCCCTCGATCCGGGGTGGTCGTGGACCCTGTTCCGAGGGCTGTGGATCGTCGCGGGAATCGTCTACGTCTTCGTGACGTTCGCGTCCTTCGTCGTGGACTGGGAGTCGTGCCGCAAGTCCTGGGCCGAGGGGTTTCTATTTCCCGGGCTGGTCTCGCTGGCGGTCATCGCCCACGCGCTGTTCCCCTTCCTCACGCAGCCTCTGGTCGACCTCGTGGCGCCGCCGCAGGGGCACTGGCTGGGCCACGTTGCGGTGCTCTTCCTCTACGCATGGCTCTCGCTGTCCATGGTCGTCGCATGGGCCGCAAAACGGCTCGAGGGGACGCGCTGGGCTGTGCTCTCGCCGCTCCTGCTGTACGTGGGCGGGTACGGAGCGTTCCTCTGTGCGGTGACGTTCGCGTCCTACGTCGCAGAGCTGCGGGGAGCGGACATGAAATGGGACAAGACGGTCAAGACCGGGAAGGTCGGCTGATGTCGCTACACCAGCTTGATTGTGAACGTCAGGCCTTGGCCGGACTCCGGGTGCGTATAGAATTTGAACTCGATCCGCTCGGGCCACAGTTTCCACGAATCCAGCGGAAAGCTGGACGTGCTCAACCCGTGATAGTCGATCAGCGCCAGGTAGAAAGCTGCAGTCCCATCTGGGTATTCGAGGGCTTCGAGCTCGATGTGGACGGCTTCCCGGGTGAGCGTCCATCGCAGACGTTCGTAGATTCTGACTTCGTCCCGAGTCTTGTCGTCGCGTTCGAGGCTCGAGTGAAACCCCGCTTCTACGAGCCCGGCGACAGCGCTTGCCATGTCTTCGGTCGTTGCGGCCACGGCATCACTCCGGCAGCAGAAACAGCAGGACCGCTTCGCGGACGAGGATCAGAGCCACGATGACCTCGATCACGATCAAGACGCGCAGCATGAGCGCGCGCTCCCGGTGCAAGTCGATCGATACCGTTAGCCGGAAGTCGACGTCGGACTCGACCCCGGCATCGATCTCGCCGCGAGGCTCGAGGCGGTCGGCGAGGGCCACCGGCTCAGAATCGTCAGCCACCGAAGCTCTCCCAGTGAAAGCCCCACAGCACCGCCCCGAACAGCGCGACGTTCAGACAGGCGAGGAGGAGCGCCGTGCGCTTGAGCCAGCGAACCTCACGCTTGAGGGTCCTGAGGCGCTCTCGGTTGTCCCGAATGCGGCTGGCCTGAAGCCTGGGGGAGGTCGCTCGGGCGTCCGTACTCATCTCGGCACGAGTCTCCTTCGCCGTGCATTGAACCTTAGCATAGGCGGTTTGATGTGGTCAGGGGCGCTCGCTCCTATCCTCGCGCCCTCGGTTGCGCTCGCCGAGGCGCGGCCGGTCCACCGGGAGGACGTCGTCCTGACCGGTCGCCAGGTCGTGCATCGGGTTTCCGTCGACGCGGGGGCCTCTGAAGATCCTGCATCGGTCCTGTTTCACCTTCGGACGTCCGCCCAGGTCGACGAGACCGCCAGCATGGTTCGCCTGTCCGTGGATGGGACGCCTCGTGCGTCTGTTTCGCTGGAGAAGGCGCTGGAAGTGCAGGGGTGGAACGTCGAGCTGGGCCGACTCGACCCCGGGGCCCACAGGTTGGAACTCGAGGCGACTCTCGTGCCGCGTCGGGGCGATTGCGTGCGAGACGAACTCGGGCTGTGGCTGGTCATCGACAGTGACTCCCAGATCAACCACGCCGGCGGTGGTTCCAATCCCATCCCGCTGCGGGAGCTTCCGGCGAGATGGCGCGCCATGGCACCACAGTCGGTGGCGGTTCTGGCTTCGAGCGGGGGTGCTCGCGCTGCGAAAGCGGCGGTCCGCGCGGACCACATGCTTCGCAGCTGGGGGCTCGAGGTCGAGCACGACGAGGTTCCATCCGTAGGCCCCACGCGACCTCGAGTTGAGTTCGCGACCCGTGCGACGGCGCCGGCTTCGTGGGTCGAACTCGACTCGCGACTCGACGAGGTCCCCGGAGCGCTGGGCGTCGTGGAGGCGACCTCGTCCGAACTGAGGATCCTCGCCCGCTCGGACGAGGGCCTGCCTCAGGTGGTGCGGACGCTCGGGTCGGCTCAGTTCCGACAGCTGTGCGGGGCGGACGCGTGCCTCGTCCCGGATACTGGCGAGGGTCGAGGTGCACGCCGTGACCCGGCCCCGCGCCCGTCCGATGTCGTCGTGACCATGGCGAGTGCCGGCTTCCCCGATGGGTGGCAGGCAAGCGGTGAAGGGCGCCATGGACTCGCGTTCGATTGGTCGCCGCCCGCGGGAGCCGTCATCGAGCGCTGGCCTGTGCTGTACGTCCCGGTCCGATGGAGCGGCGGTGAAGCTGCAGCGGGGTCGGTGTTGTCGGTTCGGATTGCTGGCCGCGGCGTCGCAAGCTTCGACTTGGAGGACTTCGAGGCCAACGAGACAACCGAGCTGGCGGTACGGATCCCCAAGGCTTGGTGGTCGCGGACGACGTGGCCGATTGAACTCGAGGTCTCCCTGCAAGGTGATGGGGACCGCTGCTCGGACCGACCCCGTAGCCTGCCGTGGCTGGTCGTCGAACCTGAGGCCCGTCTTCAGGTGCCTCACGCCGCGCCAGCGCCGACCGGTATCGCGGGATGGTTTGCGGGCCGGCTCGAGGACGGGGTCACCGTTCCGGTCGCGTGGACCCCTACCGCCAACCCATCGCAGACCCGGCAGGTCGCCGCGCTCCTGTACCCGCTGTCGGTCGCGGGAGGTGGTCCTGGCTACTCCTTCCTGCAGCGCGACCGCAGCGATGGCCCCGCCGTGCGCGTCCTGATGGAGCCCTCCTCAGGCTCGGGTATCCGCCCGTCCGGATCGGGTTCGACCGCGCACTGGATCGACGAGGCGGGTGTCTTCGGCATGCCGTTGGTCAGCTCGAACCGCGTCGCCTACCTCGGGCTCGCGGACCAGGGCTTGGAGTTCGTACCCGCACGGCACGTCGAGCAGGCTCCGGTGCCTCCGCTCGGCGGCATGATTGGGCGCAAGGCCCTGCTCACGAGCGATGCGCGGTGGGAGTCCTTTGACATTCCGACGCAGCCAAAACCCGGAGCCTCGGCGTCGCGGGACGTCTCGTCGCGGGTCGACAACACGTCTGCGCCCGCAAGTCGCGAGTCGAGCGCGCGTCGCATGCTCGACCTGCTGTGGCTGGTGGGCTCGGCCGTCATTGTCGGCCTCGTCATCCTCATCCTGCGGCGTCGCGCCGCACGGTGAATCAGGTTGGGGACACGAAGGCGACCCCAACATGCACGCGGGTCGGGGGGCGCAGTCGCTCGTCTCGACGCCACACGTTGATGTGCAGGACATGGTCCCCCGCTGCGCAGGCGCACAACTCAGCCTCGGAGACCATCACGCCGGCGGAGCTGCCGGACTCGAGCCGGACATGGGTTGGGCTGAGTTCCAGGGCGTGCCGTGTGGGGAGCGTCGATGACCGCAGCTCGGCGCTTCGGACACGCCGGTCCGCGAAGGTGTGGAACGTGTCGGGCCCCTGCGCCGTGCCCCAACGTGTCAGCTCGATGTCTACTTCGCAGCGGCCGTCCCGATACAAGAACAGGCCAACGACGTCGTCGGGGTGGAGGCCATCCCCTTGCGGGGTGACTTCGAACTCGACGCGAAGCGGGGCCGAGATCGGTGTCCACAGCTCCACGCCCGAAGGCCCATCGCGGTCGGTGTCGCTCATCAGCTCGAGATTGTCTGCCCCTCGACGGACCGCTCGACGACCGACAGCCCACCGATTGAGCCCGGGGTCGGAGGGGAACGAGTCGTCACGGATGCCCCACCGGTGTCCAGCGTAGCCGAGCCAGCGCCCGGGGAGCTCAGGGACGGTCGGGAGCGTCGCACAGCCGGCCGTGGCCGCCGCACCCAGCAGCCAGCTCCGACGGGTGCACGTCACCACCGAAGCCGTAGCCCGGCGCCGGCTGCATGGCGCGTATAGGCCCCGGTGGAAATCTCGTACCGCGCAAAAAAACCGATGCGGGCCGTGGCCCAGACGTCGAGCTGACCGAGTCCGATCTGCCCGTGGTGCACGCCATCGAACTGCCAGCCGCCGCCGCCCGTGATCGTCACTCGCCGCACGAGATCCACGCTGAGCTTGCCGACCACGGCTTGACTCGAGAGCTGGCGCGTCGGGTCTCGGTAGACGTACACGTGGGCGGAGGGGCGGAGTCGTTTCCCGATCTGCCCCTCGGCGCTCACGCGCCCGAGAAGGTCAAGATGCCCGTCCGACCAGACGCCCGGCCGGGCCGCCGCGGAGAGGGTGAGGTGCTCGTTGGCCACAACCGCGAGTCCCAGGGAGAGGCCGTGGTGGTGCTCGTCGTTGGTCACCAGCCCCTGGTACTGCGGGATGAGGTAGACGCGGCGCCGAATGTTGAACACCACGCCGGCCCTTGCGACGTGCTGCTGCGAGAACTGGTCGGCGGAGATCGGGTCGTCGAAGCGCATCACCGAGGACGCGTACCCGCCGACAAGTGTCGCGTAGGAGCGGAGCTCGAATGTCGCGTCGAGTTCCGCCATCCCAGCGTGGTGGGTTTGCGCGACGTTGGCGTACCCGCCGAAGATGTTGACCTGAGCGCGAGGAGTGGCTTCGAGTTGACGCAACCCGCGGCGGGCTTCGGTGTTGTCCTCGTCCAGAGCCAAGACCTCTTGGTACGCGGCACGGGCGAGGCGGGGGCGTACCGCGGCGGCTTCGACGGCGGCGAGCCCCAACCAGGCCTGGGGATCCGAACCGTCCTCCTTCAGCAGCGCCTCGAAGGCGGATCGGGCGTCGCCGAGCCGACCGCGCCAGGCGAGCATCCGGGCGCGTCCGGTCCGCGCCACGCGATCCGCAGGTGTGTTCGCAAGGACGGCCTCGTACTGGGTTTGTGCTTCGAGGAGCGCCCCGTCGAAGCTCAACGTGACCGCGAGCTCCAGCCGAAGTTCCCGTTCCAGGTCCGCGGGGGACTCCAACGCCTCACGCAAGACTTCGATGGCCGCTGTCAGTTCGTTGCGTTCGCGTTTCGCGAGCGCAAGGTAGAGCAGCACGCGGGGGTGCGCCGAGCCCTCGGCGACCACGGCCGCGAGCCGGTCGTACGCGGCGACGCCGTCGTTGTGATAGGCCACGATGGCGGCGTCTTCACGCGGGGAGGGCGTTGCGGGCGCTCCCGCTGCGGAGCTGAGCGTGGACCAAGCCGACAACCACGTGAACACGGCGAGGCCCACCGCACGGGAGCGCCGGCCTCGACGGTTCAGGCGACGTTGCGGTCGAGGCATCGAATGAACTCGTAGTGACCGACGGCGCGCGCGTCGTGGGCGTCCGTACTCGCCACGAGCTGCACGCCTGCACGGGCGAAGATTGCGAGGGATGTTGGGCTGGGACACCGCCAGCGCTCGCTGGCCTCGACATGGACGCCGTGCATGGCGAGGACCCGAGCACAGTGCTCCAACCGCTGCCTGGGGATCTCCGCTTCATGGATACCGACCTTGGCCAGGAAACTCATCGGGTGTGCCAGCTGCAGCAGGCGCCACCTCGAGGCACAGGATTCATACGCCGTCAGCAGGCTCTCCCAGACGTCGGCGCGCTGTAGGAGCCCTTCGCCGAGTCGTTCGCGGACCTGCCGCGGCCCGAGCAGCTCATCGCCGACCGGAAGTCGGTGGTCGGCCACGAGTATCCGCTCCACTCCCGAGGTGTTGGTGGGCATGTCGAGCGTGCCTGTCGTGTCCAACAATTTGGACTCCACGCCAATGACAACCTCGATCTTCGCGCCTTGACGGGCATGTCGCAGGTGTTCGACGTAGTCGGGGAGCCACGGGGTGTCGGTGCGGACGTGGTCCGCGAAACCGATCCGGCGTAGCCCTCGACGTTTGGCGACGTCGATGACCTCTTCGACGGTGTTCCGGCCGTCGGAGTAGGTCGTATGGACGTGCATGTCTTCGTCGAGTCTCATTTGATCTCCGCCTGTTCGCGGACGACCTCGAACGGCTCGACATGGCTCGCGCGCGCAAATCGACTCCAGTACACCGCGGTTGCCTCGATGACCGCGGGGGCGAGGTAGGCCTTGGTACTCGACTGGGAGCCGTACAGCGCCAGCAGCTGCAGTTTTGTGCTCAGCTGCTCCGCGATCGGCACGAACCGCGTCGGACTGAAGTGGGTCGTACTCGAGGGGCTCTGATAGCAGAATACGCTCGGGACGTTGCGCGTCGCGACCATCGCGGCACGGTGGACGTTTCGATGGTCTTGGTGCCGGTCGGATTCGGTGTGCACGTAGACCGCCGATGGATCGAGGCGGGCGATCACGGTCTCGATCGCAGCGATCGTCGTTGGCCCCTCGGAGATGCGTGTGTCGTCGAGCGTCTCGAGCACCAACTCGGCGCCCAAGCGACTTGCGGATGCAACGGACTCGCGGCTGCGCACCGCTGGCGCGCCCGCGCGCTCTCCCGCCGAGAGGGTCAAGATGACCACGCGGTCGCCATGACGCACGTGGGAGGCGAGCGTTCCACCGCACCCGATCTCCACGTCGTCGGGGTGCGCGCCGATGGCGAGGACCGTCGCGCGATCCGTCGCGGGAGGCAGCGCTCGAGCCCCAAGCGATCCTAGGACCGGCCCCGTTTGCCGCCACGGCAGTTGCCGCTCCACGACCCCGGGAACCCGAGAGAGGAGCGATGCGGCGGCCCGACCTGCCCACCGGGCGGCCGGGAGCCAACGGGGCAGCATGGGCACCCCGCGTGCAGGCAAAGCCGGTTGGACTGCAGGCAACAGGTCACGGGTCGGGCTCGCGATCATCATCGACAGACAGGAAGAGCAACAGCCGTGCCAGCCCGTGTTTTCGCGACCGATGGATGTCACGACGCTGGGGATTGTCTCGAACAGAGATCCTGCGAGCGGCGGTTGCATCGATCCGGTGCAACTCGGCCGATCCTGCCGGACACCGGTCGCGAGGGGCTGCGCGCTGCCTCAGACTGAGACCCGCGAGGCAGCTGTCCTAGAGTGCGGATACTGGACCCGGGCCAACAGAGCGACACTGTTGGCGTTCGGGCCTGTTGACGCTCCGGCGCGCCACTTGCTCCTCAGGAGCGCATGAAGGAACGCAAGGCCTCAACACCTCCTTTTCCACCGCGCCGGGACGAAGCAGCGGCTGAAGACCGTGGCAACTACCAGTGGCATCGACGCACCCGCCCGACGGCCAGTCGCCATGGTCGTGTCCTGGTGACGGGCTCTTCGACGCGCGCGACTGCGGCTGTCCTGATCGCTCTCGCTGAGGCTGGCCACGACGTCGTCGTAGGGCTCTCGGTGGCCGAGGCCACAAAGCCCCGGGGCACGCGGACGAGCCGCTGTTACCTGCTCCCACCGACGACATCGCCTGGATACATCGACGCGGTCCTCGCGACTGCCCGACGCGCGGGAGCCTCGGTCGTCGTCCCGACTCAGCGCGACGCGGCATGGACATTCTCCCACGCTCGCCGGGCGTTCGACGTGCGCGGCTTGGACGTCGTCGCTCCCGATGCCGAAGTCCTGGACTTGTGCAGGGACCGCGCGCGACTCTTGAACACTCTCGAGGCCGTTGTTCCGGTGCCCGAGGACGGCGCGCGCTTTGGTGGCTTCGACGCGCTGGCGGTCCGCAAGCGCGATAGTCATGCGCGTGGGGGCTGCCGTGTCGTACACGACCTGTCCGAGGAGGTTGCGGAAGACGAGCAGGCTCTCGAGTTTCTGCCCGGGGGCGAGATTTGGGTGGACGCGGTTCGCAGTCGCAACGGCGACGTACAGACGGCAGCGAGCAATGACGTTCGCAGACGTGGTCGGGCACGCTTGGAAGGCCCCGCGAGAGAGGACGCCATCGTGCGCAGACTCGCCGAGCGCGCGGTCGAGGCGGTTGGGCTGGTGGGCTTCGCGACGGTCCGCTTTCGTCGGGACTTCGTCGGGCTCCCGCGAGTGATCGACGTGCTGCCCGGGTTCGCCTCCTCGGCGCTCAACGATGCAGGAACGCCACCGAGCCTCATCTCGGCGGCGCTCAAGTGCTGAGACCGCAGGGCGAGCCGTCAGCGGGCGCCAAACGAGGGCGCCTGCAGCATCATGTCGAGCCGGTCGACGATGCTCGCGGCGGTGAGCGGCTTGGTCAGGAAGCCGTCGACGCGAACGCAATGAGCGCCAAGCGCTCGGCTCCGGCTCATCTTGGCGCTCATCAGGCACAACGGCAGAGCGGGTGCCACAAGCTGCAGGACCCGAATCAGGTCGACTCCGTTCTCCTCGAGCAGCTCGACGTCGCTGAAGACGGCGTCGACGCTCTGCGTCGCGACGATCTGAATCGCGGTGGGTCCGTCATGCGCGATGTGGACCTGGGCATGCCGATGCCCGCACAGCCATCTCGAAACGAGGGCGGTGACAGCGGGGTCGTCGTCGACGAGGAGAACCGCCGGTCGGCGAGGCGCAGGACGAAAGGACGACGACAGGGTGGGCACGGCGAATGTACGAAGCAAGGAGCGTGCCGACGCCCTCGCGCACCGTGGCGCCCTGGCCGCCCGGGTACGACGCGACTCGGCTCAGCGCAGACCGTATTTCTTCAGTCGTCGGTACAGGGTCGCGCGGCCGATCCCCAGCCGGCGTGTGACCTCGGAGAGGTTCCCGCCCGTCGCTCGAAGCGCTTCTTCGATAGCGGCGCGCTCGATGTCCGCAAGCGAGCCTCCCTGGGCTGCGACGGCGGCGGTTTCACTCGGCTCGGCGGGGGGCACGGGGTCGGGCAGCGCGCCCCCAGCGTGCACACGCGGAGGGAGATCCGCCAGCTCGATCGTATCTCCCTCGCAGACCACCATCCCACGCTGGAGCGTGTTGCGAAGCTCGCGAACGTTCCCCGGCCAGGCATAGGATCGGAGGACCGCCTCCACAGCGGGGCTCAGGCGAGGTGGCGTACATCCGGCTTCGGTGGCCAGCGCCTGCAGAAACTGTGCGGTGAGGAGTTCCACATCCCCCGCTCGGTCGCGGAGGGGCGGAACGCAAAGCTCGAGCACGGCCAATCGGAAGAAGAGGTCTTGGCGGAACTCGCCAGCCTCGACCATCTTCGCGAGGTCGCGATGCGTCGCCGCGACCAGCCGGAAATCGGTGGACAGGGTCTTGGTCCCGCCGACACGTTCGAAGCGACGCTCCTGCAGCACACGGAGCAGCTTGGCTTGCAGCTCGGGGGAGAGCTCTGCGACCTCGTCCAGAAACAGCGTGCCGCCATCCGCCTGTTCGAACCGACCCGGTCGGGAGTGGTCGGCGCCCGTGAACGCCCCCTTTTCGTGCCCAAACAGCTCGGCATCTTGGAGGGACTGCGGGATCGCAGCGCAGTTGACCTCGATCAACGGTCCGTCGCTTCGTGCGCTGTGGTCATGGATTGCGTGGGCGACGAGCTCTTTGCCGGTACCGCTTTCGCCTTGGATCAGCACCGTGATGTCGCTTGCCGCGACGCGGTCGAGCTGACGGAACAGACCGCGCATCACATTCGACCGGCCGAGGATGCCGGCGAACGCGTCGCTCTCAGCATCGCGCTGGAGCTGCTGAACCTGGGTCTGGAGGCGATGCGTGTCGACGGCGTTGCGTACGGACGCGGCGACCTTCGTTCGATCCAGAGGCTTCGCAAGGTAGTCGTAGGCGCCATCCTGCATTGTGGCGACCACCGTGGATGGGTCGCGCTTGGCTGTCATCACGATGACGGGCACGGTTCGGTGGCGACGCCGAATGAGACGCAGGGCGTCCTGGCCGCTCATGCCGGGCAAACCGAGGTCCAGGCAGACGGCGTCGGGCAGCGAGCACGAGAACGCCTGCAGTAGGGATTCCGCAGACGCGTGGATCTCAGGCTGGAATCCCGCCGCATCCAGCCACCGCGCGATGAGTTGGGCGGCTGCGGGGTCATCATCCACGACGAACACGAGCGCGTCGTCCGAGCGCTCGACGTCTGTGGAGGTGGTGCCCATCGGAACTGCGTTAGCATATCGCGACACGTCTTCGTACTTCAGCAGGAACTGTGCCACCGCGGTTGTGGTGTCCGGCCGATCTCAATTTGAGCCAACATGAGGCCGCCGGGGAGTCCGGCTGATCCAACGGGAGACAAACCGGACAGATGTGGCCCTATCTCGACACGAAAGCCCGACGCCCACCGCTTGGCTTGGACCTTGCTAGGTCTAGGCTCGTGACGTGCGAACTCGGAATCCGTCCCCTCGAGGGTCCCATGTGGCCCCGTTTCCCAAAACGGACCGCCCAAGCTGGGACGATCGTGGTGGGAACGGAAGCGAACCGCCGATGATGGACGACATGCCCCGAACGTTCGACCCACAGACGCTCGATCCGGACGCCAGGGAGCTGATGCCTCTGTTCGTGTCGACCCGGCGGGCCGACCTCACCGAGCTGCAAGCGGCACTGGATGCGGGGGCTCTCGATATCGCAGCCCGTATCGGTCACCGTATCCGGGGGACGGCGCAGTCGTACGGACTCACGGAGTTGGGCGAACTCGCGCTCGAGTTGGAGCAGGGCGCGGACCGCCGTGACGGGGCAGAGGTCGAGCGGTGCGCGGCTGGAATCACGCAGTGGGTGCAGTGGCTCGAAGAAGTGGTCGCGGTGCAAACGTCATGATGGGCCTCGTCTTCACGGAGCTGCTCGAGTCCGCAGAGCGTCGCTACGGGCTGGAGGCCGTCGACGCCACGCTCGCCCGCGTCGAGACGTCGACCGATGGGAGCTACACCGCCGTCGCTCGCTACGATCATCGGGAGCTCTTACGAATCGTGGTCGGCCTCTCCAAGGAAACCGGCGAGGAGCTGGGGACGATCGTTCAGCATTTCGCCACCGATCTGCTGGACACACTTCTGCAACGCCCCGAGGCCACGACGGCCGCCGAAGCCTCCGGCACGTTCGAGCTCCTCGAGCAGCTCGAACCGACGATCCACGCATCGGTTCGCACGCTCCATCCGGCGGCGGCTCCGCCACGCTTCGACTGCGCTCGCGAACCAGACGGGAGCCTTCGGGTGGTCTACCGTTCGCACCGATGCCTCGCAGACTTCGCCGCAGCGATGATCCGCGCGTCGGTGGCGAGGTTCGGCGAACGAATCTCCATCGAGCGACGGCTCATCGAGGCGGAAGACGGGGAGCGGCACGAGTTCCGACTCTCGCTCGATGAGGAGTCATGATCCCGTGAGTCCGCAGACCTCGACCGAGGAGGTCCTGCGCCGCGCATTGGAACGCGAACGGCGGGCGCGCAAGGATGCAGAACGCCTGCTGGAGGAGCGGGGCAGGGAGCTCTTCGTGGCCAGTGAACAGCTCCGCGGCCTCAACCGGGGCTTGGGGCGAGTCATCGAGCAGCGCACCGAGGAGATTCGGGGCGCGAACAACCGGTTGCGGACGTTGATTCAGCGGCTCCCCTTCGGTGTTCTCGTCGAGGACGCAAGCCGCCACGTGTTGCTGGCCAATGGCCTGTTGTGCGAGATGTTTTCGATCCCCGCGGCTCCAGAAGCGTTGGTCGGTACCGACTGTGCCGAGGCGGGTCGGCAGTCCGCAACGTTGTTCGAGGGCCCCGAGGTCTTTGTGCGGACGGTCGAGGAGCGGATCTCCCAAGGGCAGCCTGTCTCCGGCGAGCGCCTACAGATGCGGGACGGGCGAGCGCTCGAGCGTGACTACATCCCGGTCGTCGCGCTGGGTCAGTCGCAGGGGCACATGTGGCTCTACCGGGATGTCACGACGCAAGAGCAGGTCGCCCGTCAGCTCGACGATGCCCGCGTCGCCGCCGAGTCGGCCAACCAGGAGAAAACCAAGTTCCTCGCGATGATGAGCCACGAACTCCGCACGCCGCTGAGCGTCGTGGTCGGGGCGGCTGAGCTGATGGATACGACGCGGCTCGACGACGACCAGTCCCGTCTGCTGCGACGCCTACGCCTCAACGCGGCGAGCATGCTCCATCAGATCACCGACCTCCTGGACGTGTCCAAGCTCGAAGCGGGGGAGATTCGCATCGAGACCGCGGAGTTCGACCCCGTGGTCCTGGTGGAGGACGTTGTCGAGACCTTCGCGTCTCGGGCCCACGAGGCTGGACTGGAGATGGTCGCCGATGTCGACCTTCAGCTGCCCGCAACGCTGCGCGGGGACCCTCACCGAGTTCGGCAGGTCATCACGAACTTGCTGACCAACGCGATCAAGTTTACCGAACGCGGGCACGTCGTTGTCCGAGTGCGCTGCCGGAAGAACGTGGGCGGCACGGCGACGGTCGAGTACGAGGTGCGGGACACCGGACGCGGAATTTCTGCGACCGATCTGCCACGCATCTTCGAGCGCTTCTATCGGGTCGCCCGTCAGGGCGCACCTTCGGTCGCAGGGACGGGGCTCGGCCTCGCGATTTGCCATGAACTCGCCGGCATGATGGACGGTGACCTGTCCGTATCCAGTGAGCTGGGCCGTGGCTCTCGCTTCACGCTGACGTGCGCGCACCCCGTTGTGGCCGGCGAGCGTCCGGCTGCCCAACAGCGCTCTCAGGCGACGCTGTCGGGGCGTCACGTGGCGCTGTTGGGATGCAGTACGGCGGCAGCCGAACCCGTGCAACGGCTTCTTCAAGGCCTGGGGGCGACGGTGTCCTCGCATTCCGCGGCTCCGGTGGACCCCGCGTGGTTCGAGCGACTCGCGGCGGTGGACGCAGTGCTGTACGACGCCGACGGGGTCGGTATCTCCGAGGTCGGTCTCGCACAGGTCTTGTCGGACCACGAAGCGACGGCGTCGTCGAGCCGCGTCCGCGCGTTCAGCCGACAACCACTCGACGCGGAGGCGGCGACCCGGCTCGGTATTCGTCGGCAGGTGACCAAGCCGCTGCGGTCGACGACGATCGCGTGTGCCCTTGCGGAAGGCGCACAGGACCGCCGCCACGGTCAGCAACCCGATGGCCTCGCCCCGTCGGCCGCAGGGCGAGCGTCTACCCCGGGTCGGCCGAGGCCCACGGTCCTCCTTGTCGACGACGATCCCGACGTCCGAGAGATCGTCCGCTGGCAGCTCACCGACCTCGATGTCGCGGTCGAGACGGCCTCGAACGGCCGGATGGCCTTGGAGAAGGCGCGGCTTCGGCCCTACGACCTGATCATCACCGACATCGGCATGCCGTCTGTCGATGGGTTTGCGTTCGCACGCGCATACCGGACGCTCGAGGAGCAGACGGAGCGTCGTCGGTGCTCGATCGTGGCCCTGTCGGCGCACGCCGAGAGCGAGCATCGGAACCGGTGCGCGACCGTCGGGATCGACGCGTTTCTCACCAAGCCGTGCCCGGTATCCGTTCTCGCCGAGACGCTGTCGCGCTGGATGTCGCCGAAGCCGGTCGTCCTCGTGGTCGACGACTCTCCGGACCTCCGCGCATTGACGGGTCTGCGCCTGAACCGGATCGGGGGCCTCGAGGTGGAGTACGCGGGGTCGGGCGAGGAGGCGCTGGAGCGCTTCGAACACGGCCTGGTATCGATGGTCTTCCTCGACCTGAATCTGCCTGGGATCTCCGGGCTCGAGACTGCAGAGCAGCTCCGGGTGCGCCCGGCCTGGCGTTCCGTGCCGATCATCGCCATGACCGGCGAGACCGGACGCCGAGCTCGCGACGCATGCCAGCAGGCTGGATGCTCTGACTTCTTGACGAAGCCCGTCCCCGAGACGCAGCTGCGCGAGGTTGTGCAGCGTTACTTGGAGTAAGCCGGTCAGCCCGGCTTGCCGGCTTTGGCCCACGTATCACGCAGCGTGATCGTGCGGTTGATGCGAAGCGCGCCGGGCTTGGAGTCCTGGTCGAAGCAGTAGTAACCCAGCCGCTCGAACTGGATCCGCGTTCCCGCAGCGGCCTCGGCCAGCGCGGGCTCGACCCGAGCGCCTTCGAGTGTCTCGAGTGAGTCAGGATTGATCTGCTCGAGGAAGTTGGTGTCGCCGGACCCGGGGGACTCTACGGTGAACAAGCGGTCGTAGTTCTGCACCGACGCCGGGATCCCATGCTCGGCACTGACCCAGTGCAGGGTGCCTTTGACCTTGCGGCCGTCGGCGGGGTTCCCTCCCTTGGCCTCGGGGTCCCAGGTGCAGATCAGTCGGACCACTTCGCCGGCGCCGTTCTTCACAACCTCTTTGCAGGTGATGAGCGCGGCGTAACGAAGGCGCACCTCCATGCCGGGGGCGAGGCGGCGCCATTTCTTGACCGGCACCTCCAGGAAGTCGTCCTGCTCGACCAGGACGGTCTTGGTCAGCGGGATGCGCCGGATGCCGCCACCGTCTTCGCGACCCGGGAACTGGGGGGCCTCGAACCACTCGGTGTGGCCTTCGGGGAAGTTCTCCAGCACGACCTCCAGCGGCTTCATCACACCCATGTAACGCGGCGAGTGCTCATTGAGGTCGTCGCGCACCGCGTGCTCGAGCAGGCTGATGTCGATGAAGCTGTTGCGCTTGGAGACGCCGACCCGCTCGCACAGGTTGCGCAGCGCCGCCGGAGAGAAGCCGCGCCTGCGCATGCCCGAGAGCGTGGGCATCCGGGGGTCGTCCCAGCCCCCCACGTGACCCTCTTCGACGAGCTGTCGGAGCTTGCGCTTGCTCATCACCGTGTAGGTGAAATTGAGCCGGGCGAATTCGATCTGCCGCGGGGTGGCGGGCACCTCGAGGTTGTCCATGAACCACTCGTACAGGGGACGGTGGGCTTCGAACTCGAGCGTACACAGGGAGTGCGTGATGTGCTCGATCGCATCGGACTGCCCGTGGGCGAAATCGTAGGTCGGGTAGATGCACCAGGTATCGCCGGTGCGGTGATGGTGCGCCTTGAGGATCCGGTACAGCGACGGGTCGCGCAGGTTCATGTTCGGGCTGGCCATGTCGATCTTGGCCCGTAGAACGTGCGCGCCGTTGTCGAACTCGCCCCCCTTCATCCGGCGGAACAGGTCGAGGTTTTCTTCGACCGACCGGTTGCGGTGCGGGCTGTTGGTGCCCGGGGTCCCGAAGTCGCCCCGGTTCGCCTTCATCTCCTCGGGACTCTGGCTGTCGACGTATGCCTTGCCAGCGGAGATCAGGTCTTCGGCCCAGGCGTAGAGCTGCTCGAAGTAGTCCGAGGTGAAGTGGACTTCATTCCACTCGAAGCCCAGCCACTTGATGTCCTCTTTGATCGACTCCACAAACTCGGTCTCCTCTTTGACCGGGTTGGTGTCGTCGAAGCGAAGGTTGCAGCGTCCGCCAAACTCCTTTGCGAGGCCGAAGTCCACGCAGATCGCTTTGGCGTGGCCGATGTGCAGGTAGCCGTTGGGCTCGGGCGGAAACCGCGTGACGATCTGCTGGTGCTTCCCCGACTGCAGGTCGTCGGCGATGATGTCTCGCACGAAGTTGGGGGCAGCGGATTCGTCCTTGGGCTCGCTCATGAGGCCGGCAGTATAGGAGCCTCGGCGCGGTGAGGCACGGCCAGTTTGAGTGCTCGGTCCGTCGCCGGCTCACGTGCTCGTGGCCTGCTGTGGTGGGCGGTTCCTGGACTACGGGGTCGTCTCGCCGCGGAGCATCATTGCCTTGAGCAGGGACCGTTCGTCCGGCGAGAGCGTCCGGTCCTTGGCGACATGGAGGAACACCATGTGCGCCACGAGAGCCAGCAGAGGGTCGAAACCCGCACGGTCGGATTTTGAGATCAGCCCGTGGCGCTCCATGTCGCAGCCGTTCCACATTGCGGCGTCACGGCCGGAGAGGTCCATCGTGGCCATCGATTGCAGCAGCGTCGCCGCATCGGGTCCGCACACCTCCCGGACCAGGCCCATGTTTTCGGAGATGCTCTTGGCAAGCATCGCCGCCCGCATGTCTGCAGGAGCTTGGGTGATCGCCTCGAGCCCTTCGACGAGAGAAGCAGGGATGGCGGTCTTGTCGATCTCGACGATGGCGGCGGTTGCCAGCTTTGCCTGCATCGCGGGAGGCGCGGTCGCGATGGCGTCCTTGGCCTTCTTTGCCTCCGCCTGCTTGGTGGTATCGACGGGCTTGGCGGCGTCCTTGGCTGCTGGCGCCGCGTCGGATGATGCTGGCGCTTCCTTGCTGTCGCAGGCCAGGGGCAAAATCAGCCACGGAAGCAGGAGGACTCGCAGATTCACAACATGCGAGTACCACGGAGGTGCTTGCCCCGTCGCTGCGCTCAGCGGGGCTCGTAGCCGGCACTGCGGACCAGCGCGGCCAGAGCGTCTGCGTCGAGGTTGCCATCGACCGTCGCAGACCCCGGCTCGAGATCGACCGTGACCGACTGGACGCGCTCGTCCTCACCCAGGACCCGGGTCAGCTTGCGAACGCAGCCTTGGCACGTCATGCCCTCGACCGCGACGGTGAGGGAGGCCGAGGTTGGCGCAGCGGCATTGCGACGGCCCATCCATGCCCGCACGTCCTCGGACGCGAACCAGACCATCATTCCGACCAGAAGGGCTCCGGTGGCCTGGGCGAGCAAGGAGGCCTCGTGGACGTGGTGGTGTGGCGCGGTGATCGACAGCGGAAACAAGGCGTCGAAGGCGTAGGCAAGGGCGACCGAGCCGATCACGATCGTGCCGAGGTACACGGAGAGCGCCCTGCGACCCAACGTGCGGTACACGGCGCCCAAGGTGGCGAGGTTGGTGGCGGGTCCCGCCATCAAGAACACCAGCGCCGCGCCGGCGGGGAGCCCTCCAGCGACCAGCGCAGCCGCGATGGGAACCGACGCGGTGGCGCAGACGTACAGCGGAATCGAGATCAGCAGCGCCATCCCGAGCGCGATGAGGTGGTTGTCCCCGCCGATGCTCGCGAGCCACGACGGCGGCATGACTGTGGTGATGAACGCCGAGAGCAGCACGCCGAACAGCAACCACTTCCAGATCGATCGAAGCACCTCGATGGAATGGGTCCATGCCGCGCCCACGGTTCGTGGTGGGGCAGGGGCGACCGCCGACGAGTCCGGGGTCGGCACGACCGGCTCCGCGTCCGTGACCGCATCGGTCAGCCACCCGCCGACGAGTCCGGTGATGCCGGCCGCAGCGAGCTTGAACAGCGCAAAGGGCCAGCCGAGGAAGCTGGCGGAGACGAGGACCGAGTCGACGCCCGTCTGGGGGGTGCTGATGAGGAACCCGACCGCGGCTCCGTCGCTTGCGCCGTCCTTCTTGAGCCCGAGTCCGGCCGGGATGACGCCGCACGAACACAGCGGAAGAGGAACGCCGAGCGCCACCGCCGTCAGGACGCCGCGGCGCCCGACGAACGCGCGTTTGACGAAACCGGCCGGCAACGCAACGTGCAGCACCCCGGCAATGATGGCGCCGAGCAGGAGCCACGGGGCGAGCTCGAGCGTGATGGCCCACGTCGACTGAAGGAACAGACTCATCGTCCCAGCCCCCCGTATCGCGAGAACACATCCATCAGCTCGTCGACTTTCTCGTCGCGGTCGACCTGGTCTCCGGTCGCGAAGGCATCGGCGACGCAGGTGCGGATGTGCTCGCCCAACAGGACTTGCCCCGCCTTACCCAGGGCGCCCTGCGCGGCGCTGATCTGCAGCAGAACGTCGACGCAGTAGGCGTCCTCGTCGAGCATCCGCCGCAGCGCTGATATTTGCCCCTCGGCCCGTTTGAGCCGCGCGGTGAGCTTTCGTTTGGTCGTTGGATCGAGCATGACGTAATACCCCGAGGGGGTATGTGAATCATAAACCCCCCTGGGGTATATGCAACCGCGTTGAGTCACAGGGGAACGCACGCCTGCTACGCTTGGACGATGCTCGGGGCATGGTCACGCTGGAGAGAGACATGGGGCACCCTTGCGGGGCTTGCGGGGCTCGGTACCGCGGTCGCGCTGGCGGCGGCACTGCTGTCGTCCGGGCCCACGGAGCCGGAGTTGCCGGGGCCTCGTACAGCGGTGCGGGTCCAGGTTCAGACCGAGACCGAGCGCGAAGCCGTGCGCACGGTCATGCTCGATCTGTGGAGTGATAGCGACACGGGGACCGCCCTGGACGTCGTCCTGGACGCGCAGGGGATCGATGCCCTGCGTGAGCGCGGCATCGCGTTCGAGGTCCTCGTTCCGGACATCGACGCCGTCGCGGAGGCCGAGAGGGCCCGGATCGAAGCTGCGGAGATCGCCCGGCCAGGGAACTGGTTTTCGGAGTACCGCGACTACGAAACCGTCGACGCCTACCTCGATGTCTTGGCGGCGCGCAGGCCCGACCTCGCGAGGGTCGAGCAGTTGGGTGTGTCCACCAACGGCCGCCGCATCCGCGCCTTGCGTCTGTCCGCGGCCGAAGGCGAGGCCAAGGCGATCGTGCTCAACGGCGGACAACATGCCCGCGAGTGGATCTCGGTGATGGTGTCCACCTGCGTGGCCGACCGCATGGTGTCCGGCTATGACACCGACCCTCGGATCCGCACCGTGCTCGATGAGCGCGTCGTCTGGGTCGCGCCCGTGATCAATCCCGACGGCTACGTGCATTCGTGGGAGTCGGATCGCTACTGGCGAAAGAACCGCGCCGAGCCGTACGGCGTCGACCTCAACCGCAACTGGTCGGTGGGGTTCGGCGGCCGGGGGTCCAGCTCCAACCGCCGCTCTCAGATCTACCGGGGGCCCCATGCCTTCTCGGAGCCAGAGACACGGGCCTTGCGTGACCTCATCACGCGGGAGCCTGTCGTCGCCCACGTCGACTTCCACAGCTTCGGGCAGATGATCCTGTATCCCTGGGGTCACACCAAGAAGCCCGCTCCACAGCGGGATCGGTTTGCCGCGCTGGGAGACGCGATGGCGAGCGCAATCGCGGCGACCCACGGCGAGCGCTACAAGCTGATGTCTGCCGCTGAACTCTACGCCGCAGGCGGGACGGCGCTCGACTGGTCCTACGAAGAAGGTGGAGCCTTCGGCTTCACGATCGAGCTGCGACCCACGGGGGGCAGTGGGTTCGTGCTCCCCCCCGAGCAGATCGGGCCCACCTGCGATGAAGGCTTGGCTGCGGTCTTGGCCCTGGCCGAACGCGTCGACTGACCGGACGCGTTGCAGGCAGGCAGGCAGCACGCGGTGGGCTACTGTGACGAGGTGAGCGACCTGCAAGCGAGCATCGTCCGCTGCTCATCGTGTGCAGCTCCGCTGGGACGGGTCGCGCACGCCGAGATCGTGGTGTGCCGCTACTGCAAAGCCGAGAACCACGTGTCGATCACCGCCGAGGCGGCCATCGCGAGGGCGCACCGGTTCCAGGTTGCGGCCGACGAAGCGAGGGCGATGGCCCAGGGCGTGGAGGCGCGCAGTGTCGCGCTCATGGCCGAGTATCAAGCGCTGTCGGAACGGGTTCTTCGCGGGGAGAAGGCGCTGGCGCCTCGAGCACTCGAATTGTTGGAGGGGTACACGCGGCTGCAATACGCCCCCACGTTGCACATGTACGCGGCGTGGGGATCGGGCGACCCCCGAACCCAAAGTGCTCTGCACGAGATCGACACGGTCATCGCGAAGGTCGTGGCGGCCGGGGCGAAGAGTTTGGGCGTGGACTGAGGCTCCCGTCCGTCGGGCCGGGCACGTCGCTGGCACATCATGTGGACGCCGTGCGATGGTCGATCGCATGTCCGTCCAGCGACGAATGATGGTCGGGCTCGACGACCCGGGGCGACGCCACATCGCGATCGCTGCCCTGTTTCTCGCGGTGGGCTGTGGAAGCAGCCGCGTCGATGCGGACACGAGCGGGGATTCCGGCTCCACATCGACCTCCGCGTCCAGCTCAGGTCAAGACCCCGGCTCCTCCACCGGAGGCTCGACGATCGGAGCGTCGTCGTCGACGGGGGCCGACACCGAGTTTCTCGACCGCCCCTACGGCAGTGGAACCCGCCTGACCGCGAAGGTCCTGCGAGCGGCAGGGGGGGCGGAGATGCTTCAGTGGTTCTGGGACGAGGAGCTTCAGATCGAGTGCGTCTTCGCCCGAGATCCCGCTGGGGTCGTTCGCTGCCTGCCCCGGGATGGCGCGCTCGCGACGGGGTCTCATGGTGGGATCTTCGGCCTGGATCCATTCAATCATCCGACAGCCACCGGGGCGGATTGCGTGCTGCCCGCGGTGAATCGCTCCGCGTGTGCCGTCGACCTCCAGTCTGGGTATGCGTACGTTACAAGCCCTATGTGTGGACCCGGCCCGGTGGTTCGCGAGGCCTACCGCCTCTCGGAGAGCCTCGACGAAGTGGGGACGGAATCCGAAGACGGTCGTTGCGAGGTCAGTCCTGTTTCGGAGGGCCGGTTGGCGTACAGCCTGGTGGCTGTTGACCAGGCGCTCTTTGTTGCAGCCGAGCAGGTCGTCGGTGGCGGCGTTCGTACCTTGGTAGGAGAAGACGGCTCCTGGCAGAATCTCGAGCTTGCGGTGCCCGGAGGGCAGGGGTGCTTCGCCGCGAGCTACGGCGAGGATGGCCCGTGCGTCCCAAGCCCTGCTGGGTTCGTACGCACCGCGAGTTCAGACGAAGCGTGCCGGCTCGATGATGTTGGTGGGGAGCCCATCCGCCACGACGATTGCGCGCACTACCCGTCGCACGCGATGCCGATCAACGAGGACGAGGTGCTGCGAGAGATCGTCGGCAACCTCGAGAGCGCCTATTTCCCCGGTGACGATGGCGGAAGCTGTGACCCGATGTCTGGCCGCTTCTTCCAACTCGGAGACGCAGTACCCCTGGATAGTCTCCCGGTCATCGTGTCGGTCGACAAGGGGGGCGAAGGGGTCGTCGCGAGGTTCGGGTCATTCGATGGGGTCTCCGAGACCGTTGGCCAGGCTCTCGTCGACCTGGCAACTGGAGACGACTGCGTAGCCTGGTTCGACGGAGCGCGCCGCTGGTGCATTCCTGAGCGGGTTTGGTCTGCTGGCTCCCCGCGCCTGTTCGCGGACGCGGACTGCACCCAGCCCGTATCCGACGCCTACGCGCCGCTACCCTTCGCGGCCCGACAGAGCGCGCAGGAGCAGCGCTGCATCTCCAACTGGAGCTTCTACGAGGTCGAATTCCGGGGAGGCACGGTCTACCGACGAGCGAATGGAGAGTGTGTCGTAGAGGAGGACGCTGGGGGGTACATCTACACCCTCGGAGAGTTGCTGCAGACCGAATCCGTGCTCCACGAGTTGTTCCTCGAAGACGCCGCGCCGCCGGGCTAGAGCGAGCATTCCGACGAGGAAGCTAGCCCTCGTCCTCGGGCACGTTGCGCAGGAAGTTGGCGACGTGAGCGAAGCGTTCGTCGAGGAACGCGCGTACGTCTCCTGCGACGCCACCTTCGTCCAGTGCAGTGCCCATCGCGCGCAACCACGCGTCACGCATTGCGAGGTTGATCGGAACCGCCCGGTGCCGCATCCGCAGACGTGGGTGCCCGAACCGCTCCATGTACTCCTGCTCCCCCCCGAGCCAGCCCACGAGGAACAACCCGAACCGATCGCGGGTCGCGTCAGACACCTTGCCAGGGGCTTTGCAGTCGTGCACCGCCGTCAGCTCGGGTTCGTCTCGCTCCATCGCGTCGTAGAAGCGGTTCGCGAGCGCGAGGACGGCGTCGCGGCCACCGAGCAGATCGTGGGGGGTCGGGTCCATGCGATTGCAGTATGGCAGCGTCACCGAGGCATCGGAATCTCCGACACCCGGTGGTCTGCGGACACGACAAAACCCTCGCCGAACGCGTCGGACGAGGGCCTTGGAATGGAGGACCCGAGGTTTACTCGAGGATGGTGACCTTCACCATCTGAACGGGCTCGACCGGACGATCGCGGCCGTCGGTCGGGGTGGTCTCGATGGCGGTGATGACGTCCATGCCGTCGATGACCTTGGCGAACACCGGGTGCTTGGATTGACCGGGGCTGAACCAGTCGAGGAACTCGTTGTGCTTGGTGTTGATGAAGAACTGGCAGCTGCCGCTGTTGGGTGCGCCGGTGTTCGCCATCGACAAGGTGCCAGGCTCGTTGGAGTGCTTGGTCGTGTGCTCGTCCTGAATGTTGCCGTCCGGACCCTTGCCGGTGCCTGCGCTACCGCTGTTGGGGTCGCGGCTGTTGGGGCATCCGAACTGGCACATGAAGCCTTGGATGACGCGGTGGAAGTGCAGACCGTCGTAGAAGCCGGACTTGGCGAGCTTGATGAAGTTGCCCGCGGTGATCGGCAATTCGTCGGTGAAAAGCTCAATCTTGACGTCGCCCTTCGAGGTCTGCAGCAGCGCTTGCGTGTTGGCCATGCGCGCCTTCTACCACGAGGTCGAGCGCCTCGCCTCAGGGGAGCGGGGCGGGCTGAGTGAGCGCCAAACGCACGTCTGCGGTCGATCGCGCGGCTCGCAGGTCGCTCAGCAGGCTGGTGTCGACCAGTCGCTGAGCGATGAGCGACAGGAACTGGAGGTGGGCCTGGCGATCGCCCGGTGGACCCACCAGGGACAGCACGATGTCGACGGGCGTTCCGCGTCCGTCATAGTCCAGGGGCTCGCTCAATACGACGACCGCGAGTTTGGTCCTGAGCAGTCCGGGAACGGTGGCGTGGGGGATGGCAACGCCGTGGCCGACCGCCGTGTTTTGTGTGCGTTCGCGCTCCCACAACAGCGGCTCGACCGTGTCGGAGATGATGCGCGGCGAAGCGCTGTCGAACAAGCGGGCGAGCTCCGCAAACAGGGCCTCCTTGGTACGCGCAGAAACCTCGACTGCGATGGCATCAGGCTCTGGCAGCTCGAGGGGCGCACCTTCGTCCGAGGTGACGATGGACCGGTGCGATGCCCGTTCGGGGGCGAGCAGCTGCAGGACCGCGCAGTGAGCCGCTTCGGTGAGTCGTTCCTCCGGGGTCGCATGTAGAAGCGAGCGAAGGGAAGGGCGGGTCTTCGCGCCGGTGAGGGCGAGGTCGTAGCGCGCGGTCGCGTGCGCCAATGCGTCGGTGGGGTCGTCATCGTCGCGGATGATCTCCGAGCGCGTCGGGCGGTCGCAGAGTCGACCGAGTTGGTGGTGATATTCCTCCATCTCCTCGATCTGCTCGTCGGTGGCATCGGTGGGCACGACGTTCACGAACGTGACCTCCGCTCCGTGAAGCTCCGCGAGGGAGTCGGCCGTTGTCGCGATGAGCCCGTCGTGCGGGCCCGGCTGCGCGTGCGCCATGATCCGGTGAATTGTACGAATGCCTGCGTCACGAAACACCGCGACGTTGCACGGCAGGTGGGTTGTGAGCCATTGCAGGGGGTCGCGCGCGATGAAGCCGCGTTCGGAACGATCTCGCCACCCCATCACCACCCAGCGCGAGTGCTCGAGGGCGGCGTGGTCGTAGAGGGTGCCGCGAAGGTCCCGAGTGTAGACGACGTTGAAGTGCACCTGGACGTCGTGCTCTTCGGCCACGTGCATCATGCGTCGCTCCACCGACGCGACCCGATCGTCGGTCCCGTGCGCGAGAGCGCTGAGATCGGTCTGCTCGGGGACTTCTTCGAGGTGCAGGACCGACAGATCTTCACCCGGGGTCAGGCTCATGCCCAGCTTGAGCAGCGCTTCGGACGAGTGCTCTGCACCCAGCAGAGCGACAGTGGTCTGGAAGGCGTGACCGCGCACGGTCGCGCCCTGTTTTCGATTGTCCGCGAGCAGATCATCGCGGCTGGACATCTGCCGTAGCAACCCCAGTCGGTCCACGCGGCGGTTGCCGAACCCGAAGTAGAGCCCCGCACCAGCCACGAATGCGATCGCGATGCCCAGCAGTGGGAACGAGCCGAGACTCACCAGGACACCGCCGCCTGCGACCACCCCGAAGACCTGCAAGAAGGGATACAGCGGCGCCCGGAACGTCGGCTTGTACCACTTTGCGCGGCTCTCCCTGAACACCAACACCGAGACGTTGACCGCCATGAATGCGGCGATCATGAAGGCGCTGGCGAGCTTGGCGATCTTGACGACATCCAGCGTGACCAGAAACGCGGCCATCGTCAGGACGGAGACAATGATCGCCGGGACCGGGGTCCGGTAGCGTCGGTGAATCTTGGACAGCGATGCGGGCGCAAGCTTGTCGCGCGCCATGGCGAACGGGAAGCGGGACGCAGCCAGCAACCCTGCGTTCGTCATCCCCAACAACGCAAACACGGCCGTGACCGCTAGTGCGGTCACCCCCCAAGGCCCCGCCACGACGCCGGCGAGCGTGGCGATGGGAGTCTGGTCTCCGACGAGTTCCTCCGGAGAAAAACCACGAGACAGCACCCAGCCCAGACCGGTGTAGAGCGTGGCGATCGTCGATAGCGAGATCAGCATGCCCGCCGGAATCGTCCGTGAGACGTCTTTGACCTCCTCCGCGATCGCGGCGATCTTGGTGACGCCGGCGTACGAGATGAACACGAGGCCGACCGCCGAGGCGAAGCCCAGGGTTCCATGGGCGAAGAAGTCGATGTCGTCGGTGCGCGGAGGAAGGCCGACCGCGCCGGCCACCAGCAGCGCGACCAGAGCCGCCAGGCAGGCCGCGACGATGTACGTCTGCAGGGCGCTGACCCGGCGCACGCCGACCACGTTGAGGCCGGCGACGAGCGCCAGCAGGATCACACCGACCAAGGTGGTCGGAACCTCGACGATCAGGGCGAGGTAGCTACCGAGGACGGCCAGCGCGAACGTGCTCTTGAGCAGCAGCGATAGCCACAGCCCGAGCCCCGCCACCGTGCCCGCCAGGGGTCCCATCGCCCGCTCGATGTAGAGATATGCGCCGCCGGAGTCGGGCATAGCCGTGGCGAGTTCGGCCTTGCTCAACGCCGCCGGCATCACGAGCAACGCCGCGACCAGGTAGGCCAGCCACAGCGACGGACCTGTGAGCTGAGCCGCGACGGCTGGCAGCACGAAGATCGCTCCGCCCAGCATCGCGCCGACCGAGATCGCGACGACGCCGAACAGACCGAGGCTGCGTTCGAGGGACGCCACCGACGGAGGCTAGCCTGCGCCCGGGCGTCCGTCGGAAAACTCGGCGTCGCGGCGCCCTGGGCACCGCCGAGCACGGCCGGGTGCTCAGCCGTCCTGACACACGCCCTGTTCGACGGCGCGGGAGCTCCGGTCCTCACCTCCGGCCACGAACGGTGTTGAGCACACCGCGGACCCATCAAGGCGCGCGACCTTCAGTCGCAGGGGTAACCCACTGAGCGCGATCGGGGCAAAGGGCTCGAGCCATGTCGCGGCGTAGGTCCATCGACCCCGCCCGGCTCTCGTGACGTACACAACCATCGCGTCACCCTCGTCGTCGTCGAGCGATTCCCAGCCCGCCTCGGTTTGAACCTCGACCTGCACCCGCGGCGTCGTGGGCTGCTCTGGGTTGTCAGGCCAGTGCGCGCCCTCGTCTTCGAAACTCAACGTGACCGACTCGCTCAGCTCGAGCGTCTCGGCCACGACCCTTGATGCCTTCTTCGCTGGGCGACGAAGCTTCTTGCGCAAGGCGGGCACCGACGTCTTGCCGCGTCCCCGGTACTCGTACGCACCCACACCATCGACCCGCGGCGTCCTGGCGAGACCCTCGGCGGCTTCCGCCAGGACTTCGCCCGAGAGTCGGCCGTACATCATCGAGCCGCCCTCGTAGTGCTGGAGGTCGTACTCCTCAGGCGTCGTGAAGTAGGAGAGATACTCGCCCGCGAGCCCGACACTGACCGTGGGTCCGGGGGTGGTGCGGGCCGCATCCACGCGCTGCTCGATGCGCTGGCCCAGGATCGTCGTGACCTCGCCGGGGAGGGTGACCAACGACAGCGGGCCCAACTGCACCAGGCCCACCGGGATGACCGAGGGGAGGTGGCGCTTGGGATGCACCATGGCGACGAGCGCTGGGGGAAGGGCAGGGCGCTTGGCCCCTTGCCCCTTGCGGCGGGGTCGGCGAACGGTACGACCCTCGTCGAATCCGCGCGGGCTCATGCGCGTGCGTCCGTCCTCGGCACCGCCAAACTGAGAACGACCCGGCATCGCCCGTCGGGCCGTCTTTCCGGGCGCCACTGTGGTGGGCAAGACCGTGACTCCGGAGACTGGCGCGCGGGCAAGCCCGTAGCCCACGGTGCCTCGCAGAGAGAGGCCGTCCGTATCGAGCGAGGCGACGACCGCGTCTCCAAGACCGCGGCCCAATGCCACGGTCGCACCTCGCCCCTGCGCCCGCCAGTTCGGCGAGATGTCGCCTTCGGGTCCGTTGAACACCGCAACCACCGCGTCCCGATGGCCCAACGCATCCAGTTCGTCTTGGGCCCGCCGGCTCGCGACGCCAAAGAGATCCCCGTGATAGACGGGGGTCCGGTTGGGCATCGCCGTGGCGTGCACGCCGAAGACTGCGGCGACGGCGATGACCGCATTCGACTGCGCGTCGCGAGCCACGAGGGTGTCGAGCTTGGGGTCGACCGCATGGCACGGGTCGACGTCCGACTCCAGGTCCATCGCGGTCGCGTTCTGTGGGTGTTCACATCCGGGCAGGCCGGCGTTGGCGTCGATGAGCGCCTGGGCTTCGGGGTTCTCGAGGATGGGCGAAAGGCTGCGGTTGCGTGCGATGGAGGGCACCGCCACCGCGTGGTGCTCGAGCGTTGCGGGACGGCGGCTGGCGTATGCGGTCGCGGCCGCCGAGGCGAGGCGCGTGGTCAGCCACTCGAATAGCTGCGGGTCGAATCCCGGCTCCGAGCCGGCGTGGTCGGCGTATCCGGGAGCGGTGTGGAAGTGCCCAGGGCCATGGTGGGTGTGGGTTGCCGCGACCACGACCTGCGCCCGGCCCAAGCTGCTCATGCCGTGTTCGGTCTGCAGGCGCTCGGTGATTGCGTCGGGCAGGGCTGAGGGGATGGCCCACAGGTCAGCGGAGATGAGGATGACCGGAACGCCATCGCGGTCTTCGATGGCGATGGCCTGGGCCCGCAGTCGCGTCCATACGCCCAGACTGGTCCGGGCCTCGATCGCATGACCGGCCATTCCGTAGCCCACCGGAGGTGTGATGTCGACGACCGCCGCGCCCACGTGCCATGGCGCCTCGGCGGCCGGCTGGGTCGGTGGTGCAGCAGGAGCGACCGTGCCCTCAACCCGCACGCAGCCGAAGCCGAGCAGCGCCGCACACAACAACAGCGTGCCTCGAAGTCTCATCGCCAGATCACCGTGAAGAGTCCAACCCCGGCAAACACGAAGAAGACCGCTGTGATCACCGGGATGCCGACCAGGCTCCACACCGGTAGCCCCAGGCCCATCGTGTACGTGCCGCAGACCAAGCACGTGACCGTCAGTGCGGTGCGGATCGAGCGGGCGGTCCGGGCATTGGCGGAGCGTTCCTGCCGGTCGAGCGTCTCGGCATTGGTGCGGAACGTCAGCTTCCCCGCGCGAAGGTCTTCGATCACGCCGGGGATCGAATGCGGCATCGACCGAGCGAGACGCGAGAACATCGAGAAGTCGCGGATCGCCATCTGTTTGATGCGATCCGGGCTGTACCGGTCGGCGACCATCTGCATGATGTACGGCCGCGCGAGCTCGATCGGGTCGGTCTGCGGCGCGATCATCTTGGCCATGCCCTCGGTCGTGATGATGGCCTTGAACATCATCGTGAAGTCCGTGGGCATGCGGACGCTGTGCCGCGACGCGCCAGCGACGATCTCCGAGAACAGCATGCCGATTTGCACCTCGGACATCGGCAGGCCGGAGAGGTACCGCTCGCCCAGGTCGATCACGTCGGCCTCGAAACGCGGATAGTCGACGAGGTCCGACTTGATCGACAGGTCGTAGAAGGTCCGTGCGACGCCTTCGAGGTCCTCGTTGAGGACGGCGTGCAGGATGTCGATGACCTTGTCCTTCATGGCCGGCGACAGGCGACCGACCATGCCGCAGTCGAGGACACCCAGCCGGTGGTCGTCCATCACCAACACGTTGCCCGGGTGCAGGTCGCCGTGGAAGAAGCCGTCGATGAACAGCATCTTGTAGGCCACCTTGAAGTACGTCTCTGCGACTGCGCTGACGTCCTCCCCCTCTTCGATGGCGTGGGCGAAGTTCCGTCCCTCGAGGAACTCCATGCACAGGACCTCTTCGGTGCTGAGCTCGTCGTACACGGCGGGGAAGACGACCTGGGTGTTGTCTTCGTGGGTGCTGCGAAAGCGGTCGAGGTTTCGCGCCTCGATGCGGAAGTCGAGCTCTTGAAGGATCGACTTGGTGAAGCTGGTGATCGTGCCGCGCAGGTCCATCGCAGCGGCCTCGGGGATGGCCTCCTCCAGCCAACCCGCGATCGCGTGCAGCACGCCGAGGTCGCCGGTGATCTTCGGCTTCACCCCGGGCCGCTGCACCTTGAGCACGACTTTGCGTCCGCCCTCGAGTGTGGCGCGGTGCACCTGCGCAATCGAAGCGGACGCAAGTGGTTCTTCGTCGAACTCTTCGAACTTGCCCCGCCACTCGCTGCCGAGCTCTTTGACCAGCTGCGACTCGATGTCGGCGAAGTCGACCCGGGTCACGCTGTCTTGAAGCGTCGCCAGCTCGGAGGTGATGCTCTCGGGGAGCAGGTCCGTGCGGGTGCTGAGGATCTGTCCGAGCTTGACGAACGTCGGGCCGAGCTCGTTGAATGCGGCGACGAGTCGCTTGCCGGTGTCGGGAGAGGCGAGCGTGGCTTTGGTC
>OJGU01000239.1_pt1 | contig 37268 bp, 29 predicted proteins | sample 1594741 | NCBI WGS metagenome assembly OJGU01 (sample SAMN05416841, study PRJEB24817) | seawater metagenome | isolation source: Sea water | place: Canada:Atlantic | collected 2013-07
GCCCATTGGTTTGGTCGGCACGGGTGCCTCGTCGTCCCGTGCGCAGCACTCGACCCCGGAACGAAAGCGGGCATCGGCCCGCTGACGGCAGCCCTTCAAGCGGTCGACCGACACATCGGCGGACCCCGGAGACGAGAAAGCCCGCGTGTCGCGGCACGCATGCTGGCCACCGTCTTCGCGAGCATCACGATCGTCGTGGACGGCGCCTGGTGGGCGGACCTCTCCGCGCAATCCGGCACCGCGCGCAGCCTGCTTCCCCTGGGTCGCGTCCTCACCATGCACACGGACCATCCCGACCCCGCATGGGCTCGAACGCTGACGCAGACGTTTGACCCGTGGCTCGCCTACCGGTTGGGCATGAGTCCGCGCGGCGCTGGTCTCGATCACGCCATCCGCGGCGTGGGTCCCGGGGGACAAGCTCGATGGCCTCGCGCCACCGCGACAACGGGACGCCCCTCGGGTTCGCGCGGCCTGGCCGGACGCGCACTCGAAGCGCTGTGGCGACCCCAAGCGCCTCGCACTCGACTCGGACCGGCTGTCCCCGGGGAGCTCGGACGCGTCTGGTCCTCGTGGCCGCGCTTGGGAGGCCGCCCCTGAACGCGATGCTGCGACGCACGCTCTACGGTGTAGCCGCGGGCGTGGTGCTCTACGTCGGGGCGATGATCTACTTCGATCTCGGCCCAGTGCAGGAGACACTCGAAGGCTATCCGTGGTGGGTCTTCGGCGCCGCACTGGCGGCTTCGGCCACCAACTATCTGCTGCGCTTTGCGAAGTGGGAGCTCGCGCTGGGCTGGCTGGACGTCCGCAAGGATGCGCCAGACCTCACCCGTGGCCGCTCGCTGATGATCTACCTCGCCGGCCTGAGCATGTCGGTGACGCCGGGCAAGGTTGGCGAGGTGCTGCGCTCGGTGCTCCTCAAGTCGAGCGATGGCGTGGCGTTCAGCCGGACCGCCCCGATCGTCGTGGCCGACCGGCTCACCGATCTGATCGCGTTGGTCCTGTTGAGCCTCCTGGGCGTGGCGCAGTTTCCCCAGTACCTGCCGATCGTCGGCGTCACGATCGCGCTGGTGATCACAGGCGTCGTCATCCTGGGCTCCCCGACCCTGCTGCGGCGGTGCCTCGAGTTGGGCCGGAAGCTTCCGGTGGTCGGGCGCTTCGTCGACAAAGCCGAGGGCCTGGTGGAGTCAACCACCACCCTGCTGCGCCTGCGCTACCTGTTCGTGCTCAGTGTGCTGAGCGTGCTCGGGTGGGGGCTCGAGTGTGTCGGGTACTGGCTCATCGTCGATGGATTCACGGACGTGGATGCGAGCTTGGCGACCTGCACGTTTCTTTGGTCCGCGGGCACGCTCGTTGGAGCACTCAGCTTTCTCCCCGGAGGACTCGGAGCGACCGAGGGCAGCCTGGTGGTCGCAACGAAGGAACTCATCCGCGGCGTGACGCAGCCGGTGGCGCTCGCCGCCACGCTGCTCGGGCGGATCGCCACGCTGTGGTTTGGCGAGATTGTGGGGGGCATCGCCCTGGCGCTGTTCTTGCGAGACCCCGCTCTACGCGCGCGGGCTTCGGCCGCCGCTGCGGAGCAGGACGAGGGTTAGGGGTCTACAGGAGCTCACCGTTCAGCTCTTCGCGCATCGAGGGTGCGTATCCGACGAGGGCTGCGAGGGCGGAGGTGAGTTTGGAGAAGACGCTGACGGAGGATTTCTTTGGGGTGCTCATGGCTTCTGGTGTGGAAGTACCCAGACGCCGCCGATCGATTGCATTTTCCCGAGAAAAAACCGTCGACCGCACATCCAAGAGCCCTCGCACCCCAACGGGCGACCGCCGTGCACGGACCCCGGATTTGCGGCACTCTGCCAGCGCAGCATGGAGTACACGATTCGCGACACCTTCGACGTGAGCGCCGACCGCTTCTGGGAGGCCTTCTTCAGCGAGGCGTACAACGCCGGGCTCTGGCCCGCGATCGACGTCGACTACAAGGAGCTCAAGCTCGAGCGCAACGGCGAAGGCAAAGACCTTCGCATCATCCGGGAGCAGGAGCTGACGCCCCACCGGCAAGCGCCCAAAGTCGTCCAAAAGATGGTCAAAGGCACCGTCACCTACGTGGAGAAGAACGACTTCTCCGCCGCGAGTGGCAGCATGAAGATCGTGACCATCCCCAACTTCGCCGCGGACCGGGTCGACAACCACGGCGTGTTCCGGGTCGAGGAGTTGGGGGCCGACAAGTGCGCCCGCGTCTGGGAGGGCGTGTGTAAAGTGAAGATTCCGCTCGTCGGTGGACAGGTCGAGAAGTACCTGGTCTCCGAGATCCAAGAGAGTTATCGCAAGGCCACCGAGTACACGCGGAAGTTCTTGGCCGAAAACGCCTAGCAATACCGCGCATCTTGGAGTCCGACGCCACGGTTTCCCGCCGGTCCGTGTCCACACGGGCCCAAGGAGCCGTGGCGTTCTCACGTGCTCGGCCCGCCCCGTGCGGTCTTTGCACGAATGTTCGGCGCTCAGTCCGTTAGTCTCCGGGCCGGTCCTCCGACTCGAAGCCGCATCTCTCCTCTCTTCGGACACACGAAGCGTTCGTCCCTGCCCCCGCTTCGCCCCTGCCCATGCCCGCGCGCGCCCTCCTCCCCGATCGTTCCGACGAACCCACGTGGCTCAGGCCCGCCGGCTGCAATTCGGTTCTCAAATACACCGGGGACCCTGCGCTGCAGCGCGAGATCCGGGATGAGGCCGCGGCATACTTCGAGCGCACCGGGATCGCGCGCGACGGCGGCGTCCGCATGCTGGTCAAGAGTCTCATCATCGTGGCGTGGGTCGTCACGACCTATCTGCTGATGCTCTTCGTCGCGACGCAGACGTGGCAGTTCATCTTGCTCGCGTTCTCGATGGGCTTGGCTCTGGCAGGCGTCGGCTTTTCGATCCAACACGACGGTGGCCACGGGGCGTACTCCGCCCACCCATGGGTCAGCCGTGCCGCTGCGCTCGCGCTCGACGCGATCGGTGGCAGCTCGTACATGTGGCACTACAAGCACAACGTCCTGCACCACACGTATCCGAACGTGGAGCAGGTCGACGACGACATCAGTCAGGCGCCGTGGCTGCGACTGTCGAGCACCGACCCGTACTTCCCCATCCACCGCTACCAGTTCGTGTACTCGTGGCTGCTGTACATCTTCATGACGCCGAAGTGGCTGTTCGTGGACGACTTCAAGCGGCTGTTCACGCAGCGCGCTGGACCCCGGCGCGTCCCGCCGCCCACCCGCCGCGGTATCGCGACGCTCGTGTTGGGCAAGATCTTCGCCTACAGCTGGATGCTCGTGATCCCGCTGTCGATCCACGGCGCTTCGTGGAGCATGTTCGGGCTCTACGTGCTGATCGCGTGGGTGTGGGGCGTGGCGATGGCCATCACGTTCCAGCTCGCGCACTGCAACGACACCGCCGAGTTCGGCAACTGGCCCGGCGAGGGCAAGCCCATGGAGATGGGCTGGGCCGAGCAGCAGATCGCCACCACGGTCAACTTCTCGCAGGGCAATCCGGTCCTGACTTGGTACCTCGGCGGCCTCAACTACCAGATCGAGCACCACCTATTCCCGAAGGTTTGCCACATCCACTACCCGGGACTCAGCGCCGTGGTGAAGGATGTGTGCGAGCGACGGGGCGTGACCTACCGAGTCCAGCCAACGATGTGGTCCGCGCTGCGCTCACACATCGGGCACCTCAAGCGCATGGGCGCGGCTGCGTAGTTCTCTAAGGGAACCTCTCGGTTTCCCTCGCTGCGGGAGCGGAGCTCCCTTCGCTCACGTTGAGCGATTCGCGAAGCGATTCACGGAAGTGCCGAGTGAATCCGTAGGATTCGCGGAGCACCTTCCAAGTTCGGGCTCCGCCCTCGCCGAGGTGGGAGATGCGGAGTCGTCTCGCGGGTTCAGACGTCGTTTTTTGGAGCGTCTTCTTCGGTGCTCGCTGCCGCGGGAAGCGGTGCCTCGACCTCGCCGATGACCCGACGGAGTAGGCCTTCGACGAGCAGAGCCCGCTCGCCAGCGTCATAGCGACCGTCGCGGTAGCGGGCCTGGATGTCCTCGAACTTGTCTTTCGCGTCGTGCAGAAACTTCTTGTAGGTGGGCACCCGGGCCATCACCTCGCGCTGATTCGACCAAAAGAACGAGATCAGCGTGGCCGCGGTGAAACCGGTGAGAATCATGCCCAGCGGACCCCCAAGCAGGTACTTCAGCCCCATCCGCAAGGCGAACGCTCCGGCCGCCCCCATCGCGAGTTCCTTGATGCCGCTCTTGCGCAAGCGACCCCAGGCCATCTGAAGGACCTCCCCGGACGCGATCACCAGGGCGACGAACTCGGCTCGCTTGGCGCCGGTCTCGTAGACATCCTTGATGACCTGCTGCATGAACGCGTCGAACGTCTCGTAGACGTCGGCGGGATAGGCCATGTCGCTATCGGCCGTGGAGCTTTGCGCCATTGAGCCGATCATAGCACCGCGACCGGGCCTGTTTGACAGACTGCAGGGCCGATTCCACACTGGCTCGAGGATGGCGTTACGGCGGTTTCGGTCCTCGGTGCTCTTAGGCCTCGCGCTCGTCGGTCCGGGGGGGTGCGAGCAAAAACCCGTTTCGACTCCGCCGACGGATGCCACACCACACAGTGCGGGCCCCGCACAGCCCGAGCCCCTCGGCGATACATCGGCGGCCTACGGGGGTCACGACGAGGCGGGCAGCCTCCAGTCGGCCGAACCCCGGACTCGGCCCGAGCCCGTCGCCGTCGAGTCCCGCGACGCCGCCGTGGAAGCGGTCACCCACGGCAACCCCGAGGGCGGACGCGACTTCCTCGCCGGGTTTGTGACCGACCACCCGGACGACACCGATGCTCTGCATGCCCTCGCGCGGGCGCACCTGTTGCTCGGCAACACCGCGGCCGCGCGGGACGCCCTGCGGACGCAGATCGGCAAAGACGTCACCGCCACTCGTTTGAGCGCAGAGTCGCTGGTACGCGAAGGCAAGCTCAAGGAAGCCGCGGCGATGCTTCGCGACGCGGCAAAAAAGAACCCCAACTCGATGGCCCTGCGCGGCGACCTGGTCACCATCGAGGTTGCCCGGGGCAAACGCGACGACGCTGGCACCAAGTCGTTGATGAACGGGCTGTACGACGACTACGAAGCCGACCGCGCCAAGACACAGGGGGACCTCTTCGCGGTGGCTCAGGCCGCGCTGGGCCGCGGGACCAAAGGCGCCCTCAAGGATGCCAACATGGTGTTCGGGGAAGCCGAGGAGCTCGCCGGTGCCAATGCCCCTGCAGGCTGGGACCTCGAAGCGATCGTTCTGCGTCGCGCCGACATGTTCAGGGAGAAGTACGCGGCCCAGGACGCGCTGCAGACCTACGCCCTCCTTCTCGAGGGCCGCGACGCATGGCACCCCGATGCCCTGGCCGGCTCCGCACGGGTCCACGTCGACAACCTCGCCTTTGCCGTCGCCACACGCCTCGCCCAGGAGGCCCTGCAAGTCGATCCCGCGCATCCGGACGCCCACGCCGTGCTCGCTCGCATCGCGCTCATCGAGGGCCGCCGCGACGAAGCCCGCTCTCGCATCGAAGAGCACGTCTTGGCCCGCAACCCCAGTCACACCAGCGGTCTTGCGGTCATGGCCGCGTTGGCGATCGTCCACGATGACGACGCCGGCTACACCCGCTGGCGCGACGCCGCGTTGGCCGTCAACCCCCACAACGGCCTGTACTACAAGGAATTGGCCGACGTCCTGGGGTTCCTGCACCTGTATCCCGAGATCGACGTCATCCTCGTCGACGGTCTCACCCGCGCGCCCAAGGACCCCGCCGTCGTGGCAGCGCGAGCGCTCAACCTGCTCCGGCTCGGCAAGGAGACCCTCGCTCGCGAACTGCTCGAACAGGCGTGGGCGAAAGACCCGTTCAACGAGCGGACCCGCAACACACTCGACCTGTACGACGAGCGCATCGACAAGCTCTACGGCGAGCGCAAGGTCGGCGATCTGGTCCTGCGGCTACCCAACGACGACCGCGACCTCATCGAGCCGGTCCTCGTCGAGTCCACCCGAAGCTCTCGCGATGCTCTGGATGCTGCCTATCACACCAAAGCGGGCGAGCTCCGGCTCGAGTTTTTCTCCGACCCCAGCGACTTCTCCATTCGCACCGTCGGTGTTCCAAGCCTCGGTGCCGTCGCGGTTTGTTTTGGCCCGGTCATCACGTTCATCGGGCCCTACGCCGGGCGGTTCAACATCGACAACGTGATCCGTCACGAGCTCGGGCACGTGTACGCGATTCGGCTGAGCAAGGGCCGGGTCCCGCGCTGGTTCACCGAGGGCCTCAGCGAGTGGGAGTCCGAGCAAGCTGATCCTGCGTTTGCCCGAGAGAGCGCACAGCTTCTCGTCGCGGCTCGCGGCGCCGGCAAGCTGCGCCGGCTCAGTGAGCTCGAACTCGCGTTCATTCGCGCGGAGAGCCCCCAGATGATGGAGGTCGCCTACGCCACCGCCGCGTACGCGATCCGCTACCTGGGGAGCACCTATGGCCGCGACAAGCTCATCGCGATGCTCAAGGGTTACGCCGCGGGCAAGCACACCGAGGCGCTCATGAAGGCGCACCTTGGCAAGCCGTTGTCCCAAGTCGAAGACGAGTTCGAGGCTTGGTTCTTCGCCGAGCTGGACAGTGTGTTCTCCGGCTGGCAGCCCTCCCCCGACCCGTCCAAAGGTGACGAGCGCGATGCGCTGTTTCAGCAGGCTCTCGCGAGTGCGGAAAAAGGGGACCGCGACGCCGCCCGTGCAGCGCTCGAAGAGTTGATCGGTCGCGACGGCGACGGGTTTGCGCCGCGCATGATGCTGGTTCGACTCGCGGACCCGAGCGCCCCGAGCACCGCCACCCGAGCGCACCTCGAGGCGGCGCGCGCCTTCAATCGCGAATCGGTCGAGCCGCTTGTGATGCTCGCCAACCTCGCCCGCAAAGAAGACCGACCCGACGACGAGAAACGGCACCTCACGGCAGCACTCGCCATCGACGGTGACGGGTTCGAACCCGCCGGGCGTCTTCTGATGCTCGGCGTCGTCACAGCGGACCACACCGCCACCAAGCTTGCGTTGCGCCGAGCTCGGGCAATCGCACCGCTGCATCCCATCGCGCTGGCGGGACAAGCTCTTGCGCTCAAGACCAAGGGCAACACCAAGCGCGCCAAGGTTCTGGCTCAGGCTGCCGCAAAGCGGCTCGAGGGTGCGGAAGGCCCCGCGGATACGTTCGTCGCTGTCGCGCTCGCGTCAGCGGACACCGGAGATGCGGCCACAGCCAAGGTCATGGCCAAGCGGGCGCTCGAGATCGGCGGGCTCCCCAAGGCTGCGAAGACCCGCATCGAGACGCTGGCCCAATAGTGGCCAGCGAGGGCTGCTAGGGCGTCTGCAGTCCTGGCCCGTCGCCTTCGCAGCGGATTTCGTAGTCCGCGTTGATGTGGCAGTCGCCACCATTGGGATCCCCAAACAACGCGTCGCATCCGCTGAGGGAGACCACACCGGCCACGAAGGCCAAGACCGCACAGATTTGTTTACGCTTCATCGTCATCATTGCTCCTGCCCTTATCGGACAGGCGCAACGATGGGTTGGTTTCGCGAAGCGTAGTTTCTCCTGGCCCGAGGTTGGGCCAGGTCACCGGATCTGGCGCTCAGCCGCAGTCGCCGAAGATCGGCTCGTTGACGTCCGAGTCCGGTGCCGCGCACGCGCTGTCGTACACGCAGGACTGCGTGCCCTGAGTGAAGACCGTGCCGCAGCCGCCTTCCCCGTAGGGCTTGCTGGGATCACAGCGCTCACAGGCGTTGAGCGTGGAGTTGCAGACATACTCTTCGTCGCAGAAGAAGCCGCGGCAGAACTGGTCCTTGACGTCCTGAGCGTCGAGGTCGCTGAACGAGTTGAGGTTGATCGACGGAACCGGTGCCGTCGGGTCGTCGCAAACGCCGTCGATGACCTCGAGGCCGGCTGCACACCCGTCTTCGGGAGGACAGCCCCGCACACCGGGCACCGGGGGGTCGCTCGCCGTCGGGCAGGCGTAGTCACTGAAACCGCGCGAGTCGACCAGCGCTCGGAACTCTCCATCCTGGTCGTAGCCCATCGGATCGCAGCTGACGTCCCGGAACTGCGCGACACAAACCTGCTCGACCTGCGTGGTGTCGATGTCGGCATCGGGGTCCGAGATGCAGACGGCCTCGTACCGGCTGTCCTCGGGCGTCTCACAGTCGTCGACGTTGCCGCAGCGCTGCACGTCGTCGCGTGGGTTGAGGATCAAGCTACAGGCCACGCTCGAGCTGAGCGCGGCGGTGGCGAGGATCAACGAAACAGTGCGGAAGCGCGATGCGAGTGCCATGAGAGCGGTCTTTCCCGTGTAGGTGTGCGTGGTCAACGCGGGGGCCGACTTTACGGACGGTGACCCGGGAGCGCAAGCCTGCTCTCCGGTCACCGTGCGAACGCCGCAGCCCCTAGGACGCAGCCGGAAGCTCGATTCGAAACGTCGTGCCGCCGGGGCCCGTCTCCTCGACGCGGACAGAACCCCCGTGGTCGACGACGATCTCCTGAACGATCGGTAGACCGAGGCCGGTCCCCTGCGCTTTGCGCGTGTAGAACGCCTCGAAGATGCGCTCCAGCGCGTCCTCAGGCAGGTCGATGCCCGGCCCATTGTCGCGAACAACGACAACAACCCGCCCACCCTTACATCGCATCTGCACCTCAACCCGAGGCGGTGCGGCTTCCTCGCGATCGGGCTCGACCACCGCCTCCAGTGCATTGCGGATCAGGTTCATGAACACCTGACGCAACTGGTTGCCGTCCCCGCTGATCCAAACATCGTCCGGCGGGAATGCGGACTCCAGCGTGACCCCAGCGAGCTCCACCTCGGGACGCAGGAAGGTCAGCAGACTGCGGAGCTCCTCGCTCAGATCGAGTCGTGCCAGCTCGGGCTTCGGGCGCCTTGCAAACCGAAGGTAGTCCTCGGTGATCGTGTTGAGCCGATCGACCTCCTTTGTGATCGACCCGAGCAGACTCCGTGCCTCGGGACTCGCGGCTTCGATCTCATCCTCGAGCAACTCGACGTTCAGCGCCACGCTCGACAGCGGGTTGCGGATCTCGTGGGTGATCTGGGCGGCAAGCTGCCCGGCAGCGGCCAAACGCTCACCGCGCAGCAGCCTCCGTTCGCGTTCCTCGAGCGCAGCGGCCATCTGGTTGAACTCTGCCGCGAGCTGACTGACCTCATCGCTGCGCTGCCCCCCATCGATCTCTACGCGCTGGGACCAATCGCCGCGGGCCAGGTCTCGAACCTTCTGCGTCAGCTGCCGCAGCGGTCGAAGCGTCAGAAACAGGCCAGCGGTCGCCAGAGCACCCAGCACCGCGACGGCCCCCACCAGCAGCACCGTGCGTCGCTCGGTCCGCTCTCCAGCTTCGGCCACCTCGGCATCGAGCTCCTGCACGGCCGTCTCGGACTGCACAGCCAGCGTCTTGAACAACTGGTCGATCTGGTTCTGGGTGTGGATGTCGACCAGCACCTCGGTCGGTGTGGCCAGCTCATCGTTGACCACGAGTTCCTGCAGCTGGTCGAGCGAATGCTGAATCTCCTGCAACGCATGGAGCTGCCCCTCGCCAAATGCAGACGGTTCCAGCAGCGTCGTGTCGACCGGCTCGCGCGCAGCGACAACACTCGTGCTGCGCGCACGAAGCGCGATGGACACGTTGGACAGGAACGCGTCGTCGAGGGTGTCCACGGCCTGGGTTTGGTGCGTCCGGACCTGCTCGCGCACACGGACGGCCTGAACGTGCGCGGCCGCCAGCCGCTGGTTGAACACCACGTAGACCTCGGTCTGGCGGTCGAAGCTGGCCTGAAGCGACCGCAGCTGAGCGATCATCACGACCGCAGAAGCAGCGGCCGCCAGGAGCATGATCAGGACAAGAACCGAGATGCGTGCGGCCAACGAGTTGCGCAGCTGAACACGCGCGGAGGGTTCTTCGGTCGCGGCTTCGTCGGAGCTTGCTTCCACGCGTGAGCACGATAGACCGCGCGCCGAATTGGCGCAAAACGCGAGCCCCTTTTCTCTCGCAGCGCACCATGCAACTGTTGGTTGGGCCTCGGCCCCGCCTCATCATGAACTCGCGCCCGCTCTTCGCTTCCCTCCTGTGCGCCAGCCTTGCTTCGTTTGCCCCCGTGGCGGCGCATGCCCAGCTGCCCCCCGCAGGAGTCAGCGCAGTGATGGCCTCCATGGCCAGCATGGACGCCGAGCCGGCGGTCACCAGCGTGCTGGGGCTGCGCAGCGAGGACACGAAAGCCGGCGAGCGACTCACCACGTCCCTGCGCTCGGCGTTCGCGGAGCGGGAGATGTCCGGCGGCCAGGAACTCACGCTCGAAGAAGTCATCCTCACGCTCGACTGCTCGAGCGAGGAAGACACCGCATGCATGACCGAAGCAGGCGGAGCCCTCGAAGCACAAAAGCTCGTCTACGGCAGCCTGAAAAAGTCGGGCGGAAGCTACGTCGTCGAGATCAGCGTGCTCGACGTGACCACCGGACAAGTCGAGGCCCAAGGCACCCTCCCCTTCGATGCCGAGGCTCTCGCGGCGGGCAACGTCGACGCGACCGCGACCGAGGTCGTCAACAGCCTGTATCCGCAGGCCGACAGCGCCGTCGTTGCAGCGACGCCCGCCGAGAACCTCCAGACTGAGAACGACGCTCCGTTGGAGGACGAGGCGACCGACGATCGGTACATCTGGGGGCCCTACAAACCCCGCCCGACGTGGAAGAAGGTTGGGCTCGGCGTCAGCGCGGGGGTGGTGGTGCTCGGTACGGCCGCGAGTATCGCTGGCTGGTGGTACTACAAGCAGAAGCACGAAGATAAGGTCATCGCCGCGATCGCGCGTGACAACGACGCGGCTCCTGGCGTGGAGTCCATCGCCTACTGCCGCGACATCCTGAAGCAGGATCCCAAAGCGGTCGACGACCAGGAAGGATCCTTCGCGTGCCAGTCGTTCGTCGGCGGACGGAACGTGAACATTGCTGGAGCCGCGGTTGCGGTCGTGGGCGGCATCTCCACCATCGTGTTCACCACCCTGATGTTCGTTCACAGGAACAAGGACTCCGACTCGACCTCTGCGCAGTCGCAGCGCTTCCGTCTGTCGGGTGGCCCGATGCGTGGTGGCGCCATGATCGGCGGCCAAGGCCGCTTCTAAGCCACGCGGTCTCGCCGGCGGGACCGCCTCAAAGAGACGCTCACTGATTGCCGGGGGCCGGCTTGGCGGTCTCAGCGGGCGCGGGCTTCAGCTCCGGTGCCTTGTGGCCGACCGGGACCGACGGCTTCGCCTCATCGTCCCCACCCTCAAACTCGATGTCGCGGGTGTCGATGAAGTCCAACGACACCCCGATCGTGACCCGAAGGTAGTGGTCCTTCTTGGGGGAGTGCTTGTTCGGAGGATCGGTGGGCACCGCCTTCACCATCCGCCACAGCGGCTCATCGTCGTAGGTCTGACGCTTGAGCGCCTCGACCACCAGCGCGGGCTCGTGCTCATAGGGAGAGCGAAGGATGAAGCTGCAGCGAACGGTGCGGCACTGCGTCCCGCTCACAACGACTCGGGGGTCCTCGGGAGCCCCTTTGAAGGCTTCTTTGCGGGCAACGACCACCGCCTTATTGACGGTGGACTGCATCCGCCGCCCCCATTTGCCCTTGATCGTCTCACTATCGTAGCGCTCGTCCTTCCAGCGCTCCCACGCAGCATCCATCTGCTCCGGCGTCCGCTCCGCGGCCTGAGCCTTCGAACGACGGCCGGCCCGCTTGGGCTTGGACTTGTCCTTCTTGGGCATGACGACCTTCTCGTCCGGCACGTTGACTGCGAAGTGCACCCCAACTGCGCCGAGGACCAATACGGGTGCGAGTACGGCCCGCGCAATGCGAAGGCCTCGCGTGGGGAGAACGGAGGCCGTGGGACCGTCCGCGCGCGACGTCGCGGCTTCGACCGGACCTCCGGGGTCCTTCGACGCACTGGACATGTCTGTCTCAGCGACCTCGGCCGACTCGCGCGCAGAGGAGGAGGAGGAGGATTCTGCGTCACTCATCGAGAGATCCGTTGGGCGGCGTTTGTTGAACCCCAGCGGGAGCGGGCGGAGTGGGCAACGAGACCTTCCACGCGCCGTCCTCGAACACGAGCTGGACCTGATGTTCGGTGCCATCGGCCCCGATGAGTTTGACGCTCGCCGCGTCTCCGGCTTCGGACAGAAGCTCGGCTTTGGCAACCGCAAAGCGTCCATCGACATCGACGACCTGCAGCATCTCGGAGGGACTGACGCTTCGGCGGCCACCGATCTGATCGCTCGCCCGCTCCGCCGAGTGCTCGACGTAGGCCAGCGTTTTTTGGTCGACCGTCTCGAGCAGCGCCTCGGTGTCCCGCGACCGGACCGCGGCTGCAAACTGCTTGGCCGCGGCGACCGGGGCAGGCTCTTCGTTGCAGGCCGTGACCGAGGCTGCAATCCACAGGCCCACAATCACAGACATCGCGCTCGCGGCCCATCTCGAGGGGCCTCGAGACCAGCGTCTCGTGGCCGCGAAAGGAGTACGGTCAGCTCGCATCGGTCTGGCTCTTGTGCATTCCGAGCCGCTTGAGCAGCTCACGGAGGTAGTAACGGGTGATGCCCGCCTCGGCCGAGGCGCGGCTGAGGTTGCCATCGGTCTTCTCGAGCAGCTTGCCGAAGTAGGCGCGTTCGAACGAGTCGACCATGTGCTGCTTGGCTTCCTTGAACGGCGTGTCGAACAACGCAGGATCGATGCCGCCGGTGGACGGTGCCGCATCGGCAGGCGCCGGACTGACGGATTGCTCGCGACGACCGATGTGGAGGTCACTGGGCTCGATGACGCTGTCGCGGCAGAGGTGTGCCGCACGCTGGATGATGTTCTTCAGCTGACGGACGTTGCCCGGAAACTGCTCGGCTGCGAGCGCCTCTCGGGCGGCGTCGTTGAGACGCGGTTTGGTGACCGGCCTGGGGTAGCTGCGAACGAAGTCCTCGAGGAACTTCTCGGCCAACATCACGACATCGTCCCCACGCTTGCGCAACGGAGGCAGCTCCACGCCCATGACCGACAGACGGAAGTACAAGTCCTCGCGGAACTGGCCTTGGCCGACCATCATCCGCAGATCGCGGTGCGTGGCGGCGACGACCCGAACATCGACCTGCCGGACCTGGCTCTCACCGATGCGCTGAACTTCGCGTCGGTCGAGAACTCGCAGCAGCTTGGGCTGAAGGTCCAACGGAAGCTCCCCAATCTCATCGAGGAACAGCGTGCCTCCGTCGGCTTCTTCAAAACAGCCGGCGCGATCGCTGACCGCTCCGGTGAAGGAGCCCTTCTTGTGACCGAGAATCGCAGCCTCGGCGAGTTCGCGTGGCAGCGACCCGCAATCGAGAACAACGAACGGATGTTTCTCGCGATGGGATTCGTCGTGCAGCGCTCGGGCGACCAGCTCCTTGCCGCTGCCCGTTTCGCCGTGGATCAGCACGCTCATCTCGGTGGGCGCGACCCGCTCGAGGACCGCGAACACTTCGCGCATCGCGGGGCTCTTGCCATCCAAGGCACCGAAGTGGTCCTCGCCCGAGATCGGGATCTGAACCTCGTCGGCCGAGAGCAGCTCGACCTCGGTCTTGCCGACCTTGAGCATCGAGCCTGGCTCGATCCATGCCTCGCGGACCCGGACCGACCCGATGAAGGTCCCGTTGGTGCTGTCGAGGTCGTGCACGTGCACGCCGTCCTCGCCGATGATGAGCTCTGCGTGAGTCCCGCTGACCGAGGTGTCGGACAGCGCAAGGTCGTTGACCGCGCTGCGCCCGATCGTGATTCGAGAGCGTGCAACGGTGAGCTGCGCCCCTTTGTCAGGACCGTCCGTCACACGCAGCATCACCCGGCGGAGCTGCTTGTGCGTGTGCTCAGCCGCGAAGAACGTGGTGGTCATGCCCGTTTCGCTGGGCTCGCGTTTGGTCACCAAGATGGAGTTCCTGTTCGTGGCCGACGGCTCAGTTCAGCAGCTTCGAGTCCGGCCCCACGACCTTTAGATGGCGCTTTTTGGCCTTCACGGGCCCCCGGAGCTTGCCCGAATCCCGCAACCGACGCCAGGGCTGCGTGACTGCCGCCGCCGCGACCGCCACCGCAACCAGGAGCGGGACGATGGTCGGCCAAGGGCTTCCACGAAGCAGCGGGATGACGAGCGAGAGCCCCACGAGGAGCAAAGCGAACCCCTTGACGCTCAGCGGCAGCGACGCCAGAAGGCGGAGCTGACGGTTCGCGAACACAAACCCGAACGCCGTGATCGCGGCCAGATCCATCGGCACACTGCCACCGACCTCGATGCCGGCCGCCGTTGTACTCAAGGCGCCGACCAAGACCGCCGCGACGTAGCCCGCAACGCCCGCGCTGAGAACCAGGGTGACGTACTTCTTGGTACCCCAGAAGGCTTCGAGCTGGCTCCCAATGAACCATTGCGCGAACCCTGTGCCCAACAAGCCGATCAGCTCGTTGTTCGGAAACATGAAGTTGGCCGTGATCGGAGTCCACAACTCCCGGCCGGACAGCACATCCCCGGGCAACAGCACCAACTGGTGCGCCACCGGTTGGTCGCCGAGCATCGCGGAGAGCACCGCCGCGACCAGGAAGATCGCAAACGAACCCCGGCCAAACTTGGGCAACGAGGCAAACGGATTATTGGACATCAGTCGACCTCGGCCGGGCGTTCTTCCTCAGCCTGCTACGGCGCGCCACCTGCACAGCTTAGCAGGCGATGCGCCGGCCGGGCACCGCGCAGCACGATTGGGGCGAAGATCGGGGGGTCACGGTGGCCAGCGCAGCGCGTTTTTTGGCGGTCCCGCGCGCGATCGGCAGGCTCGCTCCATGGGCATCGAGCGTCGCCGTCACCGCATCTTCGTCACGCGCCACACCGAGTACCACCTGCGTCGCGATGAGTGCGTCGGGGTCCGGGACCGCAAGAGCGGTCGCTGGTACCGCGACCATGCCGCCCTGAGGCTCCACACGGTCATGGTCCCGGTGCATGGCAACGATGCGACCTGGATCGGCGAGCGACTCAAGTTCTTCGGCAACCACACCGACGTGGTCACCAGCCCGGTTGTCGAAGTTGGACGACCGCCGAAGACGTCGCTCGACCACTACATCAGCCTCGCGACGTCGGGCGCAATCGCCAACTAGCCGGCCTTCTTGGCGTCGGCCTTGCCCTCTGCGGGCTTCGCCTCGGCCTTGTCGTCGGCCTTGCCCTCGGCGGGCTTTGCCTCCGCCTTGCCCTCGGCGGGCTTCGCCTCGCCACCTTCGGCCGCCTTGTCAGCCTCGCCGCCTTCGGCCTTCGCTTCTTCGCCGCCTTCGGCCTTCGCCTCTTCGCCGCCTTCGGCTTTCGCTTCTTCGCCGCCCTCGGCTTTCGCCTCTTCGCCGGCCACAGCCGCGCTGGGAGCGTCTTCGCCGTCGTAGCAGCACAAGATGCCACCGTTACGATCGGAGGTCATGGCCCCGCATCCCTCGGTCGTTCCGCGGGAGATTCGGGTCTTGCCCTTCCAGACCGCGTCCTTGCACTTGCCCGAGAGGCAGTCGTTGCCGCAGCACACGGGCTCGGCGCCGATGCCGGCCTGCACGCAGGGCAGGTCGGTGTTCTTCGTGATGCGCGGGCACGGATCGATCTCGTCCGTCGGCGAGTGGCTGATCGCGGCGTTGAACCGTCCCGGTCCCGCGGCATCGCACTCTTTCTGGGTGGCGCGAGTCTTGAGGTCCTCGCCTTTGCCTTCGGAGCCGCACACGTGCCAGCCCGGAGCGCAAACGTCTGCCGGTGATCCGCACTCCTCGCCGTCATCTCCACAAGCCTTGCCGGTCGGCTCCTCGCGAAGCGACTTGCTCTCCTTCCACTTGCCCATGCATCCGGCGACGCGAGGGTTCTTCTCGATGTCGGCGAAGCCCTCCCGCTGACCATCGGCACAACCGGCGATCTTCGGATCGACCTTCTCGCTCTCGACGAACTTGAAGTTCTTCACCGAGCCGGGACGGTCGCCGTCGTAGTAGTCGCCTTGGTACGGCCCTGAGCCACACGTGCATCCGGACTGAACCAGGAGTGCAGCAAGAGAAGCCGTCACAAGCGCAAGCTGCGGGAGTCGTGCGAACCCGAACATGCGCAGGAGCATAGGCAAGCTCGTGCGCGGTTCAAACCCCCCTGGGCAGGTTTTTTGGGGGGCCTCTTCTCACGGCCCGCTCACAGGCGGGGCCGCGAAGATCTTGCGCGTTCAGTCGTCGTCGGGGTCGATCGAGTCGTCCGACTCGTCGTCGTCCATCTCGGCCAGCTCGGTCTCGAGACGGTCGATCCGCTCCCGCTCGTCTTTGCTGACCACAAACGCAACGCCAACGCTCGCCCAGAACAGCCCGATCATCGGCGCGGCCATCAACACCTGGGTCACCGGCTCGGGCGGCGTGAGCAGAGCCCCGGCGATGAAGAAGATGAGCGTCATCAGCTTCCAGTGACGCAGCAGGGTCTTGTGGGTGATCACCCCGGCCTTGGTCAGGAAGTAGACGCCCAGCGGGAACTCGAACATCGCGCCGAAGCCCAGAAGAAGCCTGGTCTCGTACTGAACGTAGCTCTGGTAGGTGAAGTTCGGCGTGATGGCAACCGCCGCGTCACCACCCGCTGCCGTGTCGAGCGAGTACTGAAGGAAGAAGTCCGTCGCGACCGGAACGACGAAGTAGTAGCAGAACACGCCGCCACCCAAGAACATCACCGCACTGGTCGCCACGAACGGGACGACCAAGTTGCGCTCGCTCCGATACAGGCCCGGCGCGATGAACATCCACATTTGGTAGAAGACGATCGGGCCGGCGATGAAGATCGCCACAATGACGGCGATCCGAAGGTCGGTCAGGAAGGTCTCGAGCGCGCTGAGGGCCTGAAGCTGAGCCTTCCCCTCGAGGCCCACCGAGACCCACGAGTCGTAGAACGGCACCAGCATGATGGTGCGGAGCTCGCCGACAAAGACGTAGCAGACGATAAACGCGATCACGATGCCGAACGCGGACCGAACGAGCCGCTTGCGGAGCTCGTTGAGGTGGTCGAAGAACGACATCGGCACGTCGTCCTCGGGCGTTACGGCACCGGACTCTTCTTCTTCGTCGGTCTTGTCAGCCACGCGGTTGCATTCCTGTCCGTCGGTGGCCGGCGTCAGGCCGCGCCCTGGTTGTGCGCATCATCATCGGCGCCGCCGGTGGGCTCGACGCCCTCGGTCGCCGCCGCGGTCGCAGCGGATGCGGAAGCGACAGCAGCCGCGGTGGCCGCTTTGGTCGCGGCCGCTTTCGCCGCTGTGGCCTGGGCCGTGGCGTCACTGGACAGCGCGGGAGGCTTGGGGACCGCGGGACGCTTCGACTCATGAGGAGGCGTCGCTGCGACGGGCGCGTCGTCGGATCCAGGCCCCGGCGACCCACCGTGACCATGATGATGATGATGCCCGTGACCGTCGTCGTGGTCATGAGCATGACCGTCATCGTGACCGTGACCGTCGTCATGACCATGATCGTGGCCATGATCGTGGGGGGCCCGAGCGGCCACCGGAGCATCGTCGTGACCATGGGCGTGGTCTCCGTGGTCTCCGTGAGCGGCTTCGGAGTCGTCGACGCTCGATCCTTTGGCCGGCTCCGCTTTCTCCGCATCGCGCTCGCGGGTCTGCTTCTCGAGCTTGGCTTGGTTGGCCTTGAGAAGCTTCTGCTGAGCCTTGCGCATCTCGGCGCGGGCTTTCATCAGCTCGCGCCGCGCATCGGTCTCGACCTGGCGGATCTGGCCCTTGGTTCCCTTGACCAGCTCTTGGATCTCATCGACCCCATCGGCGGTCATGATCGTGTCCTTGAACTCGTCGGCAGTGGCTCGCAGTTGCCCCCAGAACTTCGCCAAGCTGCGAAGCATCTTGGGCAGTTCGCGGGGGTTGAACAGCATGAGAGCCACAACCGCGACGACGACCATCTCCATGGGGCCGATGCCGAATACGGACACGCAGGCACAATAGCAGCGCTCGCACAGCCGAGCGAGAGCCGAGAGCGTAGGGCGCCTGCCCGATCTGCCAGGAACACGACGAAAAACGCGACACCGAACCTTTCGATGCCGCGCCGGTTGCGCCCGCCGCCCCGCAAGAGAGGGCCGAGTTGGGGGCTCAGGACATCGCTTCGCGCAACGCCTGGAGCTGTGCCCGCTGGGCGTCGGTGGCGTTCTCGAGCTGAGAGAGCCGTTCGATCGCGGTGCGAACCGAGTCCATCTGGGTCCGGTGCGCGTCGTGGAGCTGGTTGACCATCTCGCTGATCGACTCGATCGCGCGGGTGATCTGGCGACTACCGCGGGTCTGCTCCTGGGTGGAGCGTTCCACGTGCCGGGTGATGGCCTTCATCTTCTCGGCCGAGCGCATGATCTGCTCAGCACCGCGGGCCTGCTCTGCGGTGGCTGTCGCGACCTGCTGAACCGTCGTGGCGACCACGTTGATCGCGTCGGTGACCTGCTTGGAGCCCTTGGTCTGCTCGACGGTGGCGCGCGCGATCTCCCGCACCATCTGCGTGGCGCGGCGGGCCGCATCGGAGATTCGCTTGAGAGCGTCCTCCGCTTGGTGGCTGACGCGGACGCCATCATCGACGCTCTTGGAGGAGCGCTGGACCACGAGCACCGCGTTGCGACTCTCTCGCTGAACCGACTTGATGATCTCAGCGATCTCTTTCGTGGAGGTCGCGGACCGCTCGGCGAGGTCCTTGATCTCGTCGGCCACGACGGCAAAGCCCTTGCCGTGTTCGCCGGCCTGAGCCGCGATGATCGCCGCGTTGAGGGCGAGCAGGTTGGTCTGCTCGGAGACGTCGTCGATCACGCTGAGGATCTTGCCGATCTCCTCGATGCGTCCGCCGAGGCTCGAGATCACGCTGACGGCGTCGGCCGACGACAGCTTGATCATGTTGATCACCTCGATGGTCTGGTTGATCGCATCGACGCCGCCCTCGGCTGCCCAGACAACTTCCTCCGAGAGCTGCGCCGTCTCGTTGGCGTTGTTCTCGACCTGTTGAATCGAGATGTCCATCTCGTTCATGGCGGAGGAGGTTTCCTCTGCGGTGCTGGAGAGCGCCTCGATGTTCTTGGCGACCTCTTTGACCGAGAAGGTCATCTCCTCGATCGAGGTCGCCGTCTGCTGCACCGACGCCGCGAGGTTGAACATCGACTCTGCGACCTCGTCGTTGGCCGCAGCCATCTCCAGGATGGAGCTGGAGCTCTCTTCGGCGTTGGAGGCGAGCAGCTCGACGCTCTCGGAGATTCCCTTGAGGCCCTGATCGATGTTGTCCATCGCCGAGCGGGTCTCGTCGAGGTTGCCCATCGCATCGCCGAGCTGTCGCTCGAGGCCGTCGATCGCCTCGGGCGCGATGCTGGCCGCGACCTTCGGCACGGGCGCTTCGATCTCCCCGCCGGTGGCCGCCGCCGCGTCGCCGGCCTCAGCGAGTTCAGCGGTCTTGGCCGTGAGAGCCTCCGCGTTGCGCTGCGCCTCGGCCCTCGCGGCGTCGGCGGAGACCTCATGTTCTTTGGCGGATTTCTTCGCGGCGTCGAGTTCTCTGCGAAGTCGATCCAGCTCCGCCGTCTCGCCCGATGGCTGAGCTTGCAGAGCCTTGAGTTCCGCGTTGCTTTCGCGGAGCTGCTTCTCGCCTTGGGAGACTGCGCCAAGTGCCGCTTGCAGCTCGCCCGCGATCATCCACGACGCGCCTGCGGCCGCGAGCGAGGCCACCCCTGCGACCGTAGCCGCCCCCACCGCTTCGCCGCCCAGGACGAGCGCGATGTAGAAGGAAGACGCGGCAGCTGCGAGGCCCGCGAGCGCGGGCGACAGTGGAGGGATCCTGGGAGTGGGGTTCTCTGCCACGTGAACCCCGAGTGTAACGATCGCCGTCGTTTGGATCCAAGAGACTGACGCCCCGAGTCGGCGTCCCGACCCGGACCACTCGCAGGGGTAGTGACCCAGGGGCCGGAACGGTGCGGCAGCAGGTGCTGTGCGAGTGTTCACGCGAACATCCGAGGGGGTCACAGCAGTGAGAGCTGCGTCGCCTCGCCGTGCACCACAACGTCGGCCCCAAGGCTTCGCAGCCACGCGGCGCCACACGAGGTCCATTCCGGGTCCCCGGTGAGAAACACGGCCGGCTTGCCGCACCCGCGCCAAAACGCGAGCAGGCCCTCGCGGTCCATACGGCCGGGACAGCTGAGATCGACGGTCTCGATGTCTCGGTCGCCACCCTGACGCTTCATCCAAGACCGGAGATCGGTTCGCACCGGCTCGGGCGCGTCGATGAGCGCAACCGCGACAACCTCGTGACGCCGCAGGCCTGCCCCGTCCAAGGCGTCGTGCGGCCACAGCAACACCGCGGCCTCGGGATCGAGAGCCTCGATGTGCGGGCTGAAGCGGGGATGGGCCGCGATGCGAATCGTACCCGCGCATGCTTGGGCCACCTGAAGGGCCCCGACCGCCGTGTCCACGAGCAAGAGGACCTCACCGCCGAGCTGCGTGAGCAACTGGATGCCGCGCGCGCTGAACTTCTTGGGCGTGGGTTCGACCGCCCACTCCGGGCTGGCCCGCAGTAGCAACCAGTCGCAGGAAGCCGGGGTCGCGCCGGGACCCAGTGCCCATGTATAGAGGCACGACGTCCCTCCGGTGCGAGGCTGCATCAGCAGCGATGAGCCCCCCAGCGGCAGGCCCGAGGCCAGCGTCTGAAGGCTGAGCCGTCCCACGCCAAACTCGCGGCCGTGGTCGACCAGGATCGCCCGGGCGAGCGAGGTGCGCTGGGCCGGGGAGAGGTTCGCGAGCGCCAGGCCGTAGAGAAGATCGCGATGCCCCATCCAGGCGCCTGGCGAGAGCCGCTCTTGCGCGCCAAGGTGGGACAGAAAACACGTCCGGCCGGACTGCGTGTCATCGATGCTCAGCCGTGCCCGCGCGAGCATCGTCTGCACCGCCTCGGCTTCCGCAGTCAGATCCCGAGCCACGGCGATCACTTTATCGCGCGGGCCTTGTGCTTGGCGCGCGCAGCTCGAAAAAAGCTCCGCAGCTGGTCCGCGCACCTCTCTGCGAACACCCCGGAGGTGATGTCCATGCGGTGGTTGAGGCGCGGGTCGTCGCAGAGCTCGTACAGCGATCGAACCGCACCTGCCTTCGGATCGCTCGCGCCGTACACCAGCCGGGCCACGCGGGCGTTGACCAGCGTGCCCGCGCACATGGGGCATGGCTCCAGCGTCACGTACAAGGTTGCGCCGTCGACCCGCCACCGCTTCATCGTCCGGCAGGCCTCTCGAAGCGCGATGATCTCCGCGTGGCCGGTGGGGTCGGCGTCCACTTCACGACGGTTGCCGCCGCGACCGATGATCACGCCGTCGAGCACGACAACCGCACCGACCGGGACGTCGCCTGCCGCAGCCGCGGCCTCGGCGATGCGAAGCGCCTCCTCCATATAGCGCTCGTCGTCGGGCGTCACCGACCAACCCTGCCAGCGGCCAGCGCCGGCGTCGAGTCTTGCGGCTCGGTCCATCGCGAAACGACAAAGCCTCCGCGCCGCACCATCGAGTGCGGGGCCGGAGGCTTCGAGATGGCAGAGATGACCCTACTCCGCTGCGAACAGGTATTCGTCCATGCAGCTGCGGTCACCGCTTTGCACCGTCTTCGCGTAGGCGATCGCAGCGGGAAGCAGGTGCGCGACGTAGAAGTCGAGGTTGGCCAGCTTGCCCTTGAGCAGGTTGGTCTCCTTGCCGCCGTCGAGCTGACGCTTGGCGACGCGGGCCTGGTCGAGCGCTTCCATCCCGAGCAGGACGGTGCCGAAGGCCCGCAGGAACGGGACCGCGTGCACGAACGCGCCGTCGATGTCGCCACCGCCGGCGACCTTGCCAAGGTGCATGGCACAGGCGCCGAGCTGGCCGATGGCCTTGCCCAGCAGCGCGGTCTGGTTTTCGAAGCCTTCTTCGGCGCCCGCCTTGAGGTCGCCTTGGGCCTCGCCCAGCCACTCCATGAACAGCGCGCCGTTCTTGACTCGCATCTTGCGACCGAGAAGATCGAGGGCCTGGATGCCGTTGGTTCCCTCGTAGACCGCCTGAATCTTGGCGTCACGGACCAGCTGCTCCACCGGATACTCCTGGGTGTAGCCGTAGCCGCCGTAGACCTGCACCGCCGTCGACGCCATGTCCATGGCCAGGTCGGTGAGGTGGGCTTTGAGGACCGGGATGAGCAGGTCGGAGCGCCCCTCGAGGCGGTCGCGGACCTTTTCGTCGTCGGTGGTGCGGACCTGGTCGTCCATGAACGCCAGACGCATGCACGCCGAACGCGAAGTCTCGGAGACGACCTTCAGCGTCATCAACATCCGACGGACGTCGGGGTGCGCAAGGATGGTGACCCGGCCGTCCTCGCTGTCTCGCTGGCCGAGCTTCGTGCCTTGGACCCGCTCGCGCGCGTACTGCAGCGAGTAGTTGTACGACGCGGCCGAGGTCGCGGTGCCCTGGAGCGCGACGCCGATGCGCGCCTCGTTCATCATCGTGAACATCTGGGTGATGCCCTCGCGCTCCTTGCCGATCAGCCAGCCCTTGCAGGGGCCCTCCGCACCGAACGCGATCGTGCAGGTCGCCGAGCCGTTGATGCCCATCTTGTGCTCGATGCCGACGACCTTGGCGCCGTTGCGCTCGCCCAGCTCACCCGACTCGAAGTCGAAGTTGAACTTGGGCACGAGGAAAAGGCTGAGCCCCTTGGTTCCCTGGGGCGAGTCCGGGGTCCGGGCCAGCACCAGGTGCACGATGTTGCCGGCGAGGTCGTGGTCTCCGCCGCTGATGAAGATCTTTTCGCCTTCGAGGAGGTAGACGCCCTCCTCGTCGGGGCTCGGCACGGCCTTGGCGCGGTTGTCTCCGACGGAGCTTCCAGCGCCCGACTCGGTGAGGCACATCGTTCCGCCCCACTCGCCCATGAAGAGCTTGGTCGCGACGACGTTCTTGTAGCTGTCGTCCCCGTAGGCCTCGACCATGCGTGCGGCCGCCGCCGACAGGCCGGGGTACATCATGAACGCCATCGCCGCGGAGACGAAGAACTCGAGCGTGCCAACCTCGACGACCTTGGGCATGCCCACGCCGCCGAGGTCCGGGTTCGCCGACGGTGCAACCCAGCCACCCTCGGCGACCGCGGCCCAGGCTCGCTGGAAGCCCTCGGGCGTGGTGACATTTCCCTCGGCGTCGAGCTTGCAGCCTTGACGGTCCCCGACCGCGTTGATGGGGCTGAGGACGTCTTCGGCCAGCTTCTTCGCCTCGGCGAACGTCTGCTTGTACGTGTCGACGTCGATATCGGCGTATTGTTGGGTGGCGCCCAGCTTGTCTGCGACCTGCAACTGGTCGAAGAACACGAACTCCATGTCGTCGATATCAACTTTGAACGGCGTACTCATGTCTCTTCGCCAGTCTATAAGGCTTTCGAACAAGGGCCACAACACCCTCTGAGCCGCTCGTGCAGCATTGGAACGCAGGCATCGTCGTCAATCTGCTGGTTGTGGCCGTTCTGCTGGCTCTGGCGGCTGGACTGCGAAATCGCATTGCCCCCCTGCGCCGGCTGGGCATCCCGGACTGCATCATCGCAGGGACGATCGGGCTGGCCTTGGGGCCCTCCGCGCTTGGCGTCATCCCGCTGTCGATTCCCGACCTCGAGCTGCTCGTCTACCACGGGTTCGCGCTGGTCTTCATCGCGGTCGGACTTCAGCGAACGGCCGCCGGCACGAGGCCCGGCGGCGCCCGCTCGGTTGCGATCGCCATCCCCACCCTCTCCGTCATCCAGGTCACGATCGGCCTGCTGGTCGTTGCGGCCTGGGAGCTGTGGGGCGGGCTCCACCCCGGCTTCTCCCTGCTCCCGATGCTCGGGTTCTCTCAAGGACCCGGGCAGGCCCTCTCCTTGGGCGGCGCTTGGGAAGCGCACGGATTCGTCGACGGCGCCCAACTCGGCCTGACCTTTGCTGCGGCGGGGTTCGCCACCTGCATCGTGCTCGGCGTCCCGGCCGTCGCGTGGGCACGACGGGCAGGCTGGGTCTCGAGCGAGCGCAAAGCGGCACCGCCCGAAGTCGCCACCGCAACACAAACCGAGCAGGGGTCGATGGAGCCACTGAGCAGCTCGGTCGTGTCGATCGGCGTCATCTATGCCGCGGTGTTCGGCTTCATCTCCGCGCTCGTGCTCGTGCTGCCCGAGAGTCTGGTCCCCACCGCGTGGGGTTTTCACTTCGTCATCGGGGCCTTGTTCGCCCTTGCCGTCCGGCGAGGCGCCCGCGCGCTTGGACGCGAGTCCTGGTTTCACGACCGCCTGCTCGGACGGCTTGCGGTGGTCGCCGTCGACTTCACGACCACCGCGGCGTTGTGCGCGGTGCAACTCGCGGTGCTTGGCCGCTGGTTCGCACCGGTGCTGGCGATCTCCCTCATCATCGGCGTCGTCACCTTGCTCCTGTGCCTGTGGCTCGCGCGCCGGGCGTTCCCTCAAGAGCCCTTCGAACACGCCATCATGATGTTCGGCATGGCGACCGGGACCCTGCCCACCGGCCTGGCCCTGCTGCGCTCCGTCGATCCGGACCTCAGCGGCTCGGTCGCACGCAACGCCACGCTGGGAGTCTCAGGCTCGATCCCCTTCATGGCCCCCCTGCTCGTCGGCGTTGTGCCCTTTGCGGTGAGCTTGTGGCCGCAGGGCATCGGCGCGGCCATCGGCATCCCGCTCGCGATCATGCTCGCCTACGCCGCCGCCCTCGCCTTTGCCTGGCGCTCCATGACACCGGCTCGTTCACTGCGTCCCTGGTCGTCGCTTTGGCCGCCGGACCCCTGATACGCTGACGCACGTGCCGGGCCGGAGTCTCACTCGACGCTCGGTCGCGCTCGCACTTCCGATCTGGGGTGCGATCTGCGGAGCGGGCTGTGGTCCCGAGATCCCGTTCACGTGGCAGGTCGTCGATGTCCTCGACCTCGGCATGAACGTGCAGGTCACGGAGCTCGGTCCGTTGAGCGACCCGCCGGATCCCGACGGTCGCGCGTTCCAGGAAGCGATGCCGCTGGACCAGATCCGAGCGTCGGTGATGGTCGCCAACACCGAGGGTCCCGTCCCCGTCGAGGACCTGTCCTTCGCCTGGTTCGCCTGCAACGGACCAGCCTGCGACTCCAGCTTGGACACGCCGCCGTGCCCCGAGGGCGGCGTGGAATCCGACGGATGTGCGTTGGGAACGGCGGCCCAGATGACGTTCCAGTTCGCCGACTCCGATGATCCGGAACAGGGCCTGCAGACCCTGATGAGCGGCGGGCGAATCCTCGTGCGGGCGATCGGAGGCCTCACCGATGACCCGGGTCCGCAGGCATGCTTGGAGCGGCTCGAGAGCGGGGCAGACCTGGGCCGGTGCATGATCGTCGACGGCGTCGCGCAGCAGGGCTCTTTGGGCGAGCTGCTCGACCTGTACGAGAGCCGCGGAGGCGTACTTCCCGAGGATGCGCTTGTCGAGGTTCAGCGACAGATGCCTCGAAACCGCGTGCCCCTGGCGGCGCAGGTTTGGGTGCGTCGGGAGACAGCGGAGTCTGCGACGCCGTTGCTCCCCAGTGAGCCCATCGGAGCCCGCGTCGGAGAGGTGCTCGACTTCGAATGGCGACCGGAGGAGGCCGATCTCGAAGAGGTGACGGTCATCGCCTCCGACGGCACGACCCTTTCGAACGTCGACCTCTTCACGGACACGTGGTGGACCACCCAACGCGCGACGGAGTTTGACGACACCGGCCCCGGTCGGGGCGTCCGGTGGGTGGTCGGGCCCGACACCGGCACGTTCACCCTCTACACGGTCATTCGCGACGACTCCGATGCGACCGACTGGGCGGCGTTCACGGTCGAGGTCTCCCGGTGATTGCGCTGCTGGGACTCTTGCTCGCCTTCGCGGCCCCCACCGCCAACTCCGCTCCGCCCTGTGACGACGCCCCGTGCGGCTCGCTCACCATCAGGCTACGCCGGCGCGGCGATCGACAACCACTGGAGGAGGCCACGGTCATCGCGATCCCGGCTCCGGCCGGAGCGGAGGCCGGCGCTCTGGATCCGCCCCCACCGCTGCCCGAAGACGGACCCGCCTGGCAGCGAATCGTGACGACCGACGAAGACGGCACGGCCACGTTCGATGGGCTCCCCACCACCGGGGCTCGCGTCATCGTCGTCGCGACCGGATATGAGCGGGTCGAATGGGTGGTGCTCCCGACGGACAAACCACTGTCGGTGTTTGTCGAGCCGCTCGATCAAGACACGTTCCGGACGGTGGTGAAGAGCGAAAGCGGACCCACCCGCGCCCGCAGCCAGTCGCAGCTGCTCACCCGCGAGGAGATTCAGACCGTTCCCGGAGCCCAGGGAGATCCGCTGCGTGCCCTGCAAAACATGCCTGGGGTGGCCCGGAGCCCGTTCAACCTCGGGTTGCTCGTGCTGCGAGGCGCATCTCCGGCGTCGTCCCGGGTCTACATGGGCGGACACGCGCTGCCGCGAGCGTTTCATGTGTTGTCGCTGTCCAGCGTGTTCCCAGCCGAGGTGCTCGATGATCTCCGACTCGTCCCGGGGAACTTCGATGCGGCGTATGGCAACGCGACCGGCGGCATCGTCGAGATCGATCCGCGCGCCGGTCGACGCGACGGGATTCACGGATTCTCCGAGCTCGACATCGGTGCCGCCACCACGATGCTCGAGGGCCCCATCGGCAAGGGCTCGTTCATCGTCTCCGCGCAGCGTGGCTACTACGACCTCGCACTTCGAACCGCGGACAGCATCACCGAGCGCGTCACCGGGGAGCCCGGCGGCAACCTGTACCCGACCTACTACGACTACCAAGGCCTGTTGGACTACCCGATGCGCGGCGGCTCGTGGAGTGTCCGCCTGTTTGGCTCGGGCGACCGGCTTCGCACGCCACCGCCAATCCCCGGAATGCCCGACACGGGGTTCGACCTTCGCAACGGCTTTCACAGGGTGGACTTCGCGGTCCGCAAACGCGCCGGCGGATGGCGCCTGTGGTGGACACCCTCGGTGCGGTTCGAGAGCGGGTCTTTCCTCGTACGAGAGAGCACATTCCGACAGCGGCGCCGCGACGGGGTCGTCTCGATGCGCACCGAGCTGTCGCGCCGCTTCACGCCCCACTTCTCATGGCTGATGGGCACAGATCTCGAGGTCGACACCTACTCCGTGCAACGAGAGGTGCTCGAGCCCTCGCCCATCGTGTCCGACCCGGAGTCGCCGCGCTCGAGGGGGGTGGTCTCGACGATCGGCGTCTACACCACGGCGCCCATCGACCTCGGACCGGCGCACCTCGTGTTGGGTGCTCGGGGCACCGCGTTCACCGTCAAGGACGATGCGGCGTTTTCATTCGACCCGCGGCTCAACACCAGCTTCGACGTCGGGGATCGCTGGGTCCTCCACGCGAGCCTCGGCAAGTACTCGCAGCTGCGCAGTGACGACAACGACATCACGGTCGACATCGCCAACTCCATTCAGCCGGCGCTTTGGTACCCGCCGGTGCTCTCCCGGTTCGACGAGACGGTCTCCTTTGATCCCGGCGCACAGCCGCTGAGCGTCCGCCAGGCGCTCCACGCCAGCGTCGGTGCGGATTGGAAGATCACCGACGGAATCACAGCCGAGGCCACCGCGTTTGGGCGCGAGCAAGACAACGCCACGCCGCTGTTCACCGACGACAACGGCTACGTCCCCTACGCGACGCGAGAGCACACCATCGGCGTGCAGACCATGTTGCGCAAGCACCTGGGCGGCAACCTCTACGGCTGGGTCACGTACACCCTGATGTGGTCGCAGCTTCGATTCGTCGAGCAGATCCCAGGTCTCGACCTCCCCAGTCGCGCGACCGACTTCGACCAACGCCACAACTTCGGACTCGTCGCCAGCTATCTGTTGCCCAAAGGTTGGCGCCTCGGTGGCCGCTTTCGCGTCAGCTCGGGCTATCCGTACTCGCCGGTGATCGGCTCGGTCAACAGCCTCCAGACCCGCTACCCCCTGCTCGGTCCCCGCAACAGCGCCCGTCTCGGAGCGTTTCACCAGCTCGACCTCCGAGTGGACAAGCGCTGGATCCTCGATCGTGCCACCGTGACCGGCTACGTCGACGTTCAAAACGTCTACAACCGGGCCAACCCAGATTCGATCTTTTATCGCTACGATTTCCGAGAGGAGGCCAGCTTCGTCGGTCTCCCGATCTTCCCCGCAATCGGGATCCGCGTGGACTACTAGGCTCAAGGGGGCCTTTCAAAAAGGCCCCTCCCGCTGCGGCCGGCAAAGCCGCCCTCCGCTCCACCCCAAACGGTCGCCCTGTCGGGCTCGTGCTCGCTTCGCTCGCCGTATCCCGGGGCTGTGAGATGTGCTCCAGTGTCGCGGAAATCCGCGACACCAGCAGGCCCGCGATCCTCCTATACTCCCGGCCATGAGCAGCGAGGACGCGCTGGTAGTCCGCCCGTCGCAACCGCCGGATCACGACCCGGTGGCCAGGCTGATGGCGCACGCGTTCGCGGCCAACCCGGATGACTTGCCCGCGACGCTCGCGCTCGCGGGTCACGACAACTGCCGCGTCGTTTGTGACGGCCCCGATGTCGTGGGCACGGCCCTGCTGCTGCCGATGGGTCAGTACTTCGGCAACCGCCGCGTCTCGATGACGGGCGTCGCGGGGGTCGCCGTTGCGCCGCACTATCAGCGCCAAGGCTGCGCGAGCGCGCTGATGAGAAGCATCGTCGCGGAGCTCAACGAGCAAGGCGTCGCACTCTCCGCGCTGTACCCCTCCGCCTTGCCGCTGTACCGCAAGGCAGGCTACGAGTGCGCCGGAGGCCGCTTCGTCGCTCAGATCGACCCCAAGCGCCTGGGCATCGAGGAGCGCGGCGGCGTGCTGCTCCCGATGGATGCCGCCGGCGAGACCCGCGTGCGCGCGCTGTACGGCGCGCACGCTCCTTCATTTCCGGGGTTTCTGGATCGCTCCGAGTACATCTGGACCCGGCTGTTCCACCCTTGGGCAGGGCGCAGCCCGACCTGCGTCCTGGTCAGCCGCGACGACGGTCAAGTCGAGGGCTACGTTTCATACTGCAAGGCGCGCGGCACCGGGTTTCAGCACCGCATCGTGGTCCACGACATGTTCGCGACCTCGACCTGGGGCTATCGCCGACTGTGGTCCTTCCTCACCGACCTGTGCACCCACGTCGTGTCCGGCGTCGAGGTCCACACCGCCCCCCATGACCCCGCCCGGCTGGTCCTGCCCGACGCCCACTTCGGCGTCACCATGACCGATGCGTGGATGCTCCGACTCATCAACGTCGAGGCGGCATTGATGCAGCGCGGCTATCCCCCCAAGGTCGATGCCACGCTCGATCTCGACATCTACGACGACATCGTCGATGGCAACAACGGCATGTGGCGGCTCGCGGTGCGGGGCGGCCGGGGCGGTGTGCGCCGTGGAGGCGCGGGCGATCTCCGCACCGACGTCCGGGGGCTCGCAGCGCTGTACTCCGGATTCGCGAACCCCAGCGCACTCGCGGCGGCGGGGCTCATCGAGGGAACCCCCGCCGCGCTGGCCATCGCAGGCACCGTGTTCGCGGGCTCTCAGCCGTGGATGCGGGAGATGTTCTGAGCAGGCACACGCCGAGCTGCTTGCGGTGAGCCCATCGCTCTGCGATCACAGCAGCAGCATGAGCTCGAACACCGTGAACGCCCTGGCCGAAGCCGGCCAATCGATCTGGCTCGACTACATCCGGCGCAGCATGACGCGAAGCGGCGAGCTCGCGACGCGCGTGGGAACGGAGGGTCTGCGCGGTGTGACCTCCAACCCGTCGATCTTTCGCGCCTCCATGGGCGGCGGCGACGAGTACGGCGACGCGCTCACCAAGCTGGCTCGCGACGCTGACCTCGAAACCAAGACGGTCTACGAGACGCTCGCCATCGAGGACATTCGCGAGGCGTGCGACGCCATGCGTGCCGTCTACGACGCCACCGAGCATATCGATGGCTACGTCAGCTTCGAGGTCTCACCTCGGCTGTCGCGCGACACCGAGGGCACCATCGGCGAGGCCAAGCGGTTGTGGACCGCGGTCGACCGCCCCAACCTCATGATCAAGGTCCCCGGAACGGTCGAAGGGATCATCGCGATCGAGCACCTCATCAGCGAGGGCATCAACGTCAACGTCACCTTGATCTTCGCGCGCGATGCCTACGAAGACATCGCCGGGGCCTACATCCGCGGACTGCAGACCCGGCTCGCAGCCGGCAAACCGATCGCCGATGTGGCCTCGGTCGCGAGCTTCTTCGTCAGCCGAATCGACGCCGAAGTCGACAAGCGCCTGGAGGCCATCGGCAGCGACGAGGCGCTCGCGTTGCGCGGCACGATCGCGATCGCCAACGCCAAAGTCGCGTACCGCAGCTTCGAGTCTCTGTGCCGCGGCGACGAGTGGCGTGCACTCGCAAGCGCCGGCGCCCGTCCGCAGCGTCTGTTGTGGGCCAGCACCGGCACCAAGAACCCTGCCTACAGCGACGTGCTCTACATCGAGGAACTGGTCGGACCGCAGACGGTCAACACGGTTCCGCCCAAGACGCTGGCCGCGTTCCTGGACCACGGCAAGGTCGCGACCACCCTCACCGAGGATGTCGACCAGGCCCAGGCTCGACTCGACGCCCTGGAGCGCGCGGGAGTCTCCCTCACCGACGTCACCGACCTGCTGCTCGACAAGGGTCTCGTCGCGTTCGAGGACGCCATGGACGACCTGCTCGCGACCGTGGCCACGGCGCAGCGCGGCGTTCGTGGACCCCGCCTCAACCGCACCGACGCCACCCTGTCCCCAGCGATCGCGACCGCCGTCTCGCAGGTTGCCGAGGCCTGGACCAAGGGCGAGAACACCGACCGCCTGTGGAACAAGGACGCGGCCATCTGGACCGGCGGCGACGAGGCGCGCTGGCTGGGCTGGCTCGACATCATCGAGGCCCAAATCGCCGACCGCGGCCATCTCGACGCGTTTGCGAAGGATGTTCGGGGCGCGGGGTTCACCGACATCGTGCTGCTGGGCATGGGCGGATCGAGCCTGTGCCCGGACGTGCTCGCCAAGACGTTCGCAGGCCGCAGCGACGGACCCAAGCTCAGCATCGTCGACTCCACGGTGGCCGCCCAGGTCGCTCGCATCGCGGACGGACTGGACCTCTCCAAGACGCTGTTCATCGTCGCGTCCAAGTCCGGCTCCACGCTCGAGCCCACCGTCTTGATGGAGTTCTTCATGGGCCGCGCGACCGAGGCGCTGGGCGAGTCGGCCTCGAAGCACTTCGTGGCCATCACCGACCCGGGCTCCAAGCTCGAGGCGTTCGCGGCAGCCCAGGGGTTCCGCACCACGCTGTACGGCTTGCCGGAGATCGGCGGACGGTTCTCCGCGTTCTCCAACTTCGGCATGGTCCCCGCCGCGGGCATGGGCATCGACACCGAGGCGTTCTTGGGCGAGGCCAAGCTCATGCTCGATGCGTGCAGGCAGGCAGACGTCGCGACCAACCCGGGCGTGAATCTGGGGCTGATCCTCGGCGCCGCCGCGGGCCAGGGCCGCAACAAGCTCACGCTGCTCACCTCGCCGGCCATCTCGAGCTTTGGCGCTTGGCTGGAACAGCTGGTCGCCGAGTCCACGGGCAAACACGGTCAAGCCGTGATCCCCATCGACGGTGAGACGGCACGCACCCGCGGCAACGGCGACGATCGCATCTTCGTCTACCTCCGCACCGCCGCCACCGCAGACCCGGCCCAAGATCGCATCGCACAGATGTGGCGAGATGCTGGGGAGTCGGTCGTGGTGCTCGAACTCGACGACATCGATGCGTTGCCGCAGGAGCTCTTCCGCTGGCAGATTGCGACCGCGGTCGCCGGCGCGGTGATGGGCGTCGATCCGTTCGACCAGCCCGACGTCGAGGCCAGCAAGATCGAGAGCCGCAAGCTCACCACCGCCTACGAAGAGCACGGCACGCTGCCCGAGCTCGCGGTCCGCTGGGAAGGCGATGGCATCCGCATCCACGCCGATGACCGCAACGCCGAGGCGCTGGGCGGCGAGAGCCTCACCGACTGGTTGCGTGCCCATCTGGACCGACTCCATGCCGGGGACTACTTCGCGTTGCTCGCCTACGTCGACATGAACGCCGCCCACGAAGCCGAGCTGTCGGCCATGCGGAACTCGGTGCGTCGCGCGAAGTCGGTGGCGACCTGCCTCGGCTTTGGCCCGAGATTCTTGCACTCCACCGGGCAGGCCTACAAAGGCGGTCCCAACACCGGCGTCTTCATCCAGATCACCGCCGATACGGGCACCGCCCTGCCGATTCCCGGCCGCACGGTCGACTTCGGCATCGTCGCTGCGGCCCAGGCTGCCGGAGACTTCCAGGTGCTGATCGACCGAGAGCGCCGCGCGGTTCGGGTCCACCTCGGCGCCGACGTGCTCGCGGGCCTGCAACAGCTCCGGCGGGCCTTTGAGGCCGCTTTGGCCGGTTGACGTCCCTGCCCACCGGGCGAAGTGAGATCGACCTGAGATCGCGATTTCGGGTCGCTGCGGTGCCCTCGGACCCGCCGCGTGCGTTTTGCTCCGGCGGGTTTTGCACGAATTCGGGGCATCGGTGCTACACATGCCACAGCGCCTGAGGGCCCCCCTGGGGTTGGCCCCGGCCGCTTCCGCCCCCGGAAGCGCCGCGAAGGCCCGGCGCAGGAGATTCCGATGAAGGTACTCGCAGGAGACGTTGGTGGCACAAATACGCGGTTGGCCCTGTGCGAGGTCAACGACGGCAAGGTGCTGCGGCTCGTCCACACCATTGAACCCAGCGCCTCGCACGGCTCCCTCCGGGAGATCATCCAGGCGTTCGCGTCCGCACATGGCGCCGACGACGTCCGAGCGGTCTGCATTGGCCTGCCCGGGCCGGTTCGCGGCCGGCGGGCTCAGCTGACCAACCTGCCGTGGGTCGTCGACGCCGACCAGCTCGAGCGCGACCTAGGGCTGCCTTCGATCACGCTCCTCAACGACCTCGAAGCCAACGCCCACGGATTGAGCACCCTGGCGGACGCCGACTTCTCGGTCCTCCGCGAGGGATCGCCGGAGCGGGGCGGCAACGCCGGACTCGTCTCGGCCGGGACTGGGCTCGGCGAGGCCGGCATGCACTTCATGCGCGGCAAGCTCTACCCCTTCCCGACCGAAGGCGGCCACGCGGATTTTGCCCCCAGCAACGAGCTGGAATGGAACCTCCTCCAGTACCTGCAACGCACCCACGAGCACGTCAGCTGGGAGCGCGTCGTGTCGGGACCGGGCCTGGCCACCGTCTACGAGTTCTTGCTGGAGCGCGCCGGCGCCAGCGCCCCGCAGTGGTGGCAAGAAGCCCAATCCAACAAGGAGCCCGCCGAGTCCATCGCGATCTCAGCCGACGACGGCGATGAGCACGCCAACGCGGCCGTAGACCTCTTCCTTGGGCTCTACGGCGCCGAAGCCGGCAACTTCGCACTCAAGATCTTCGCCACCGGCGGCATCTACCTCGGCGGCGGTATCGCCCCCAAGCTCGCCAAACGCATGAAGGGCTCCGCCTTCCTCGACCGCTTCGACGGCAAGGGCCGCATGCGCAGCTTGGTCGAGCAGATTCCGATCAAGGTCGTGCTCAACGAGTCCGCCGCGCTGCAGGGTGCGGCGCTGTTCGGTGCCCGGCACGCCGAGCCCTGAGGCCAAGCTCCCGACCGCAGCCAGGGCCCCCTCACTGTGGTGTGGCCCACTCCCGCGGTCACCGGCCAACCCAACGAGGGGGCCGCGGGATAGAACACAGCATGGTCGTCGCCTGGCTCCCGCTCGCCCTTCTGGCCGCGTCCGCGCCGGCGCACGAATCCGAAGTGCAGAGGCACCACCGCAAGGGCGTGCACTGCATGGACGTCATCGAACGGACCGACTGTGCGATCGAGCAGTTTGAGGCGGTGTTGGACCAAGACACCCGAGAGCGGGAGTTGGTCACCGACGCCATGGTTCGCCTGCTGCGGATCTACCGCAAGGCGGGCAACACCGAAGGCCTGAGCAACGTCTTGCGTCGGTACTGGGACGTTGGGACCGCGCGGCAGTCTCGGGGACACCTGCCCTACGGCATGCGGTTCTTCTCGCCCGAGCTCGACGTGATGTTCGTCGCCGACATCGCGAAGATTCGAAACGCGCCGATCTTGAAGCGGGTCGGGGCGCAGACCGCCGAGTTCATCTTCACGTGCGATGAGCAGACCCGAACCGACATCGGCATGACCGAGCGATGGCGCCGGGCCGAGCGCATCGCCTCCACCCGCGGCGTGCCGACCCATCAGGTCTACTACGAAGCCATGGACGCTCGCCGGGCCCGACGCGAGAAGGCGCAGGCCCGGCAACGGGAGCGGGACGCGTCGCGGCGCGGCAAGGCCAAAGCGGCGAAAGCCGACAAGAGCAAGAAGAAGGACGACGAGGAGTCCACGGCGCCCATCTTCAGCGAGATGCAATGCGAGCTCGCGGAGCGCTTGGGACAGGACAGCCTGATCACGTGGAAGCGGATGTCCGGGGCCGCGAGCCATCAGAACTACCGGCGGTCCATGTTGCTCGCCGAGATCCCCGGCGTTCGGCCCCTGATCGACAAGGCGGTCCGCGACGGAGGACTCCGCGCGGTCGAGGATGACCACTGGGTGCTCACGGACACCGAGTTTGCGGGGCAAGCCGTGCACGTGGTGCGGGTCGATCTCGATCAGCTCCTGGTCGCTCGTGAGGACATGCTCGCTCCGGTCCTCGCCGCCGCCCGCAAACAAAAGCGCCGCATGAACAAGGAGCTGGAGCGCCTGGCCCAACAGGTCCCTCGGGACAGCGCGATGATCTTCGCGATGACCCAGGCCGCGGTCGTCGGGACCGGGTTCGGGGGTATGCGCGAGGGCGCCTCCACCATGTTGCAGGCGCTCCTGCCCAAGCCGAAGGGCCTCCAGGTCTCGGTCAGCACCGCAGAAGTTGCCGGAGTCTTCACCCGCGTTCCCACCAACAACGCCGTGAAGGGGCGCATGCTGGTCAATCTCGTCCAGACGGTTCTCGAGGGCCAGGCCCAGGAGGATCCCGAGGCGGCGCAGTGGCTCGAGAACCTCGATATCGCCGAAGCCGGCGACCGAAGGGCCCTGCTCGCCGCGTACCTGATGGACAGCGAGCAGATGGCCAAGATGCTCTGGGACGGCTGAAAAAAGGGGCACCACGGAACGCTGGTGAGGCGCTATGCTCTCGCCGCTCGCCGCCATGTCGTTGGATATTCGAACCCTCGCCGACCTGCTCCACGCCCGCGCCGAAGCGAGCCCCAACGACATCGCGATCCGGACCAAGGAAGGGTCCAGCTGGGTCACGCGCTCCTGGGGCGAGCTCCGAGACCGCGCCGATGTGATCGCCGCCGGCATCCTCACTGCGATCGACCTCAAGGACAACGACGTCATCGGCCTGCTCGGCAACACCAGCGAAGACTGGCTCGCCTGCGACTTCGCCGGGCTCAGCGTCGGGCTGCAGACCGTTCCCGTCTATGCCTCACTGCACTCCGAAGAGGTCGGCTACGCCCACGTCGACACCGGCATCAAGCTCATCATCATCGACAACAAGGCCCAGCTCGAGAAGATCCGCGAGATGCGGAAGGGCTTCACGTTCTTCGAAAAAGAGTACAGCGCCGACCAGCTTTCGCTCGAGCACGTGGTCGTCATCGACCCCACCGGCATCGATGCGGCGGACGACTGGGAATCCCTCGCCGACCTCGAGGCTCGCGGCAAGAAGGAACTGGATGCCCAGCGCGAGGACATGACGCGGCGCCGCAAGGAAGCCAAGCCCGACCAGACCGCCACGTACACGTACACGTCCGGCACGACCGGTCCCCCCAAGGCCGTCATCCAGACCCACGAGAACCACCTCGCCATGGCCCGGGCCGTGTCCGAAGCTGGTGTGCTCACCGACGGCATTCGCGAAGGAGGACTGTTCTTGTTCCTCCCGCTCGCCCACTCGTTCGGCCGCCTCATCCAGTTCGCGGCGCCCTACCGCAACCTCCACCTCATCATCAGCTCGGTCCCCACCCTCGGCGAGGACCTCGGCGCCACCCGCCCCGGATTCTTCCCGGGCGCGCCCCGGGTGTTCGAGAAGATGAAGGCGAAGATCGAGACCGCGGTCGCCGGCGCGCCTCCGGTCCGCCAGAAGCTGTTCGCTTGGGCGATCAACACCGGCAAAGAGACCGTGCCGTACCGCTGCAAGGGTGAGCCGGTCCCGTTCTTCCTCGGACTGCGCAACAGCGTCGCCGACAAGCTCGTGCTGTCCAAGCTCCGCGCCAAGCTTGGCTTCGACCGCGCGTTCGCCCTGCTCTCGGGTTCCGCTCCGCTCGATCCCGATGTGCACACGTTCTTCCTCGCCATGGGCCTCAACCTGCTCGAGGCCTACGGACTCACCGAGACCTGCCCCGGCCTCACCGCCAACCAGCCCGGCAAGATCAAGATCGGCACCGTCGGCCCTGCGCTGCCCGGCGTCGAGATCAAGATCGCCGAGGACGGCGAGATCCTGGCCAAGGGCCCCAACATCACCCAGGGCTACCTCAACCGCCCCGAAGCCACCGAGGCCTCGTTCAAGGACGGCTGGTTCTGCACCGGCGACCTCGGCGCTCAGGACTCCGATGGGTTCGTGAAGATCACCGGCCGCAAGAAGGAGCTGATCAAGACCTCCGGCGGCAAGTACGTCGCGCCCGCCAAGATCGAGGGCCAGCTCAAGGGTCTTCCGATTGTCCAAGAAGCGGTGGTCGTGGGCGACCGTCGCAACTACTGCGTGTGCCTGATCGCGGTCGACCCCGAGGAGCTGGGCGAGTGGGCGCAGCAAAAGGGCATCGAAGCCAAGACCGATCACCCCGAGGTCAAGCTCGCCATCGAGGCCCACGTCGCCAAGGTCAACGGCGGCTTGGCAAGCTTCGAGAGCATCAAGTACTGGCGCATCACGCCCGAGCCGCTCACCGTCGACAATGGGCTGCTCACCGCATCCCTGAAGGTGAAGCGCGGCGTCGTCGAGGATCGCTACTCGAGCATCATCGACGACATGTACTCGACCGGGAAAAAGTAGCCGAGCTACAACTCGACCGAGTCGGCGTCTTTGGCGAGCTGCTCGAGCAAGGGCTCGGGCAGCTCGCGGTCGTTCATCCAAGCCATGCCGACGATCGCGACCGCACCATCACGCTGGACGGGCAGCGCGACCGCAG